>Ga0213920_1000434_pt1 | contig 33909 bp, 49 predicted proteins | sample McNCre1117MG_FD_161054 | JGI IMG/M metagenome (GOLD analysis project Ga0213920, IMG submission 161054) | Freshwater microbial communities from McNutts Creek, Athens, Georgia, United States - 11-17 MG | ecosystem: Environmental > Aquatic > Freshwater > Creek | place: USA: Georgia | collected...
CTCGTAAATTGATACCGTTGCCACCAACTTTTTGTTGACAGCTTCTGTGAATTTAGTAGTGCCGGAAGTAAAGCCTGAGATGGTTGCGCGAGTTTTTGCATCAGCCATAAGTACATCAGCAGAACCACCAGCAAGATATGCGTTCTGCAGGATAGTTGTTACGTTAGCTTCGGTTAATGCAGCCCAAGCAGAGGTAGCTGCTGTCCGCGCTGTGTTAGCGGTGAATAGTGGCTGGTTGCCGCCTGCACCTGTGGAAATTACCGAGCCAGCGCCGCCAAAAGCAACGCCTCCATCAACCCATCCAACTAAGCCCATTGCAGTACGGGCAGTGGTTGTGTTGCCTGTGGTTTGTACGTTGTTTGTTAATAGCGCAACTTCCACGTCACGTTTTATTTCCTTGGTCTTTTTGCTTAACTGATATGCCAGCTCTGATGCTCTACCGGCTTTATCTGTAGCCTCAACCGTTCCTGAGGTAGTTACCTGTTTAGCTGAAATTTGGCATCTGTTGGTTGCGCGAACAGTTGCCGCAAAAGCCGCGTTAGGAGCTACGTCACCCTCAAGTTGAGCGTTAGTTGCTGCTGCTGCCAGTGAGTCTATTTGCCATTCTACCAATGTCGACTTAGCTCGCCCTTTTCGGCACATTGCCGTAAACGGGGTATCGGTTGGTGAAATGTTGGATATTAAATCGGACAGGTCTTCCCGTGTGCCGATTACGTTATATGTGTGATCTGCTGCTTGAATAGCCATTGTGTAACCTATAAAAAAATGATATGCACTAAATCATCATTATGTCGCTTATAGGGTGCGTTTCCGCTTATCCGTCGATGTTCTGTTGCTTTCCCCTGACGGGGCGCTCTGAAGTTTGTGCGATAGCTTCAGGGCGCTTTGGCTCTCCTGTTATCCTTGCGGGTCATTTGAGCCGGTTTTTCTGATTATAGCGTAACTAATTGCTAATTGTTAGTTTCGATTAAATATTACATTCTTGAGGCCAGCGCCTCAGCCAATAAGCTTTCAATCTTTGCAGGGTCTCCACGTTTAATAGCCTGCTGCTTTCTTGCTTGAAAACTGGCATCCTGCGCAATGTCAGCGCTACTGGTAACTACCCGTTGTGGGGCATCTTTAACGCGCTTAGTTGCAAGTGAACTGTTTTTGACCATCTCATCATAAAGCCTTGCTTTGTTCAGAGTTTTGATAAATCTATGGTCAATAGTATTGTTAATTTCTTCAGGCAGATAGCCGTCACTTAAGGCATAAGCGGATATTGCCTGTTTAACTTCCGGCTTGCTCCACTCCGGCATCTCAGCCAGCAATTTTGCGTTTGACTCGGCTATCATAGCTGCCCTTGCGGATTGCGCCGCCTGCTGCCGCTGCTGATCGAATTCTGTATATTGCCTGTCCATCTGCTGCAATGCCATAACATTTTCGGCATAGAACGCTTCAGCCTTGGCCTTGTTAGCGATATATTCAGCCGGGTCATTCTGCGCAAGCTCAATCATTTCCTGAGAGTTGATAAACGCTTGCGCTTGCTGGATATTATTTTGAGCCTGACTTGCCAATAGCGGTATTGATTGCAAGTATTCAGTATATTGAGCCTGTGCCGCCTCAACCTGCTTTCTTTCGGCGCTTAATTCTTGCGTTTTCCGTGTGTAGTCTGCCTGTCTTAAATAGCTTGCCTTAAGTTCATCTACCGTTAATTCCTTTTCCTGACCGTCAACTACAACCTTAACCTTTTCAGGCTCCACAATAACAGGCTTTACTGTCTCCGGTTCATTCTTGCCTGAGTGCTCATTTTCATCCATTAATGCCGCTGTCAGGGCGTCAAGCTCTCCTTCATCCCCGCCTTCATTTTCTTCGTCTAAGTCCTGGTCACCATCGTCATTCCCTTCATACCCTGCTTCTTCTCTGTATTTTCTTGCGCTAAAGTTAAACATTTTCATTCCTTATCATTATTGAGTGGCAATATGCCGTGTTCAGTTGATTTTTTGTACTTCTATTCTTCCGCTTTGATACTTGAAGTCTATTTTATCCTGCGGAACCGATAAAATCAGACAACCAATGCCTTGAGAGTTTTTAAAATACTCTGGCGAGTTTATAAAAGGCCCCGTCACCTCAACCAGATAATCTCCGGTCAAGAAAGCTTCATCACTAATGTATATCAGCCTATCTACATAGGATGACCATTCAATAGTCGGGATTAATCCTGCATCTGGTTCATCATAACTTGTGCCGTGTCTAATGGGCGTCTCAATTCCTGCAGTATCTCCCTCAAGCCTTGCATTTTGTACCACTGGTGCTCCCTTGCCTCTGTCGTTACTGATTGCTGCCATTGTGCTTTTATCCTTTCGTTTAGCGTTGTTACCGCTGAGATGAAAAAAGGGTCTTCAAGGAAAGCCTTCGCTTGATTCGCTTCTTCGTTAATTCTGTCTATATCGTTTTCTATCATGGGTCTATCATTACTCCCTGGATGTTAAATGTGGTATTTGCCGCTGGGGTAAATCCACCTACGGTAACAAGATAAGCAAAAACGCTGGTGTCTTGCGGGGTAAAGTGAGCATTTAGATTGTTGGATTGCACATAAATAGCTGCTCCAACATCAACTGGAGTTCCAAGCGATACAAAGCCAAGATAAAATGGCTGGTCGCCAGAAGGCAAGTCCCAGGCTACATTATCCCCAAGAACGGATGGCGGCGCTTTGCTATAAAAATGCAGGTTAAATGTTGTCATCCCTGCCAGCACTGTTGCTGAGTTTATCAATAGCTTGGTGTTGACAAGGTTAAACGGCCGCCCAGGCATAAAGCCTGTTATTTCAATCGCTCCTGTTGAACCTGTAGCCGCTCCAATTACGTCATTTGCTGCGTAAGCAACTACGTCATTCGGGCGGGTTATTGTTTTGTTGAAACTTTTTGCATTGGATTGTGACATTTTTTACCTCGGTTATAAAAGCATTAAAAGAGCAAGCTCATCGTCTATTTCATCCTCTATTTCTTTTTGCATCCTTGCATACTCAGCCTCCATTTACTTGACCATTGCTTGATCGGCAATGGCATCATACTGTGCTGTTAGCGGCTTAATATCAGCAATATCAAGACTTTTATGCCTAATTTGCTCAGGAATTGCTTGCGTAGTTATTGCATCGAGACGAGCGTTCTTTGTTGCAGTTAAAAATGACCAAGCCATTGTATTTTTCCTATTTAAAGTGTTTGAATTCCAGAAATTTTACCGTTTTCATCACGTATGACCTGCTTTGGACGGGCCATATGATTATGTAATTGCTCAAGCTGTGCGGCCAGGGCATCAAGCCTGCTATGCGTTGCAGTAGCCGCCTGTTCATGCGGCTCAAGAATTTTCTTTAACATTCCTTCCTGTCCGTTAAATTTTGTTGGTTTCATTGGCGCTTCCCCATCCATGTTATCGGGGTTTGAGTCAGTTTGCTCAAGGTCAGACTTAATATCACCGAAAATATCATTGAAGGCTTGCTGATTAATCTTTGCGACTTCTATTTCATTCTCAAGATGAACCTTTGTTCTATCAAGTTCTGCTTTTGCTGTTTCAACAGCTTTTTTAAGCTCGAATTCCTGTTGTTTAAGCGACAGCTCGCCCTGCTTAATACTTAGTTCTGCTTGTGCTTTTTGCGCGTCATTACCGGCTTGTTGCGCCTTTATTTGCGTTTCGTGCTCTTTAACCTGGCTCAGCGCCATTTGAGCTTGAGCAAGAAGCATATTTGGGTCTGGTTGTAGTGGTTGTGGCTGAGTTCTTTGCTGCAATATGGCTTGGTATTCCTGGCTATTCGGGTCGTTGAAATAAGCCGCAGGATTGTTTGAACCCAATGCTCTAACGGCCTTGCTAAGCGCGTTATGCACTTTTTCAGGGTCAATCATGCTATTGATTGCCGGGTCAGGTATTGCGCCTACGGTTTGTTGTAAGTTCAGAATTGACTGTATATTTGCCGATTCACTTTGCTTGTCCAATCCCTGCAAGGTAATTGTTTCAAGTTCTGACCACTTGCTCGGGTCTATCTGCTTAAATTCTTGTCGAAGTTTGATGTTTTCGGGCTCTTTCAGGTATTCAGCTGCAAGCTTTATTATTTTCTTGTAAATGTCTCCAAGCCCAGTATTCGCAATGATCGCCGTTACCAGCATCATTTTTTCTTGTGCGGCGCTCATTACTGCTGCTGTGCCAAAAGCGGTTTGAGTGAAGGCGTTAGCGTTAATGCCCTGGCTCATCTTGCTTGTGCCGGTACGAGATTCGACAACGTTGTCTATGTACTCGAAGAACGGCAGGGTTTCTGTACCTATACCGGATGACGGCATGACGGATACCGCAGCATTAACATCCCCACGACAACGTATAAAGCTCCCCGGAGCGGTATCAAGCAGGTCATTAACATCGACTATTGCCTCAACATTAATTGCCTTCGGTGGCGAGATATTAAAGGCAAACGAGTCAAGGCTTGCACGGGTCAGCATTGACTTTACGCGCTGCAAGTCTTTGACCAGGTCAGTCATTGAGTTTCCATTATGCTTGTGCGGGATAGGGTAAGGACTGGTTGATGTAAATGGCTGGCAAATTACCTCCACATTCTCAAGAATCTTGTTACCAACCTTTTTAACGCACCGTAGCTGGGATATTCCAGAGCCGTCATAATCGACCAAAAAATAAGCATCAATCAGGGTAACTTCACGTTGAGACGGGTCATTCTTGCCGGTATCTTCGGACGGGAAATAGCTGCCATCCGCATAATCTCTTGCAACGTGCTCTGAACTGAAATCTGATGTATTCCCTATTGAGTCGTTGATGTCATCTTCAACGTCATATCCTTGGCTTCTGAGCCATGAGATCGTCTTTTTAACCTGCCTTGCTACGAATGGAGACTTATCAAGATCAAGGCCACGGCATGACCTGGGTATAATCATTTCTTCTGGGGGTACATTTTCAACGATGATTCGACCGTTACCGCCTTTTTTGCGCTTGATCGTTACATCGTATGTTTCCTCATTTGACTGTATCTTTCCCTGCAAGGCCAGCATTACTTCTGGTGGCAGTGTCCTGGGGTCCAGAGTGCCATCCTTGATCTGTTCAATCATCCCGTCCAGGTGCTGACAGTATTCTTCGTTTACTTCTTTTTCAGCATCGGCCTTGTTTATTTTTTGGCTGACTATATCAACCGAAGGGTCATCAAGCAGCTGCGCTAATTCGTACTTAGTCAGCCCCTCGTAATTTTCCTTTTTGTAAATCGGCGATGCGTCAACCGCCGTCATCACGTACCCATTTTTGTTTAACAGGGCATCATGGCACAGGTTATACAGAATCATGAACCCGTTGTTTTTCTTGTGTAAGATGTGATGAGCGTATAGGCTTGCATCCTCGGCATCACCCTTTGTTTCTTCGCTAGTTTCGTCAAAAACTATGACATCATCAGCAGTAAGAATCTTGATTAAATTTGGTAGCGCCCATCCGATTACGTCACGAACATCGCTGGATACATACGTTGACCGTCCACGCTTCTCATTGCCTAACGGGTCGCAATTATAGAGTTTTAATGCCTCAGCCCGGCTCGATGAAAGCTTAGAGCTGTAATTTTGAGACTGATTTATGTTGTCGTCGATAATTGCGACTAAATCATCATCTGTTAATTTTTTGCGCTTAACTGCCATTTATATTCCATTTGGTTATATGTGGGCGTATTTTGTTGCAGTATAGTCATAAATGAGATTTAACAAAGAGATAACTATTACCACGCATAAACGGGCTCACGATTGATGACTTGCTGCCAATTACTATTATTTGCTACGGTATTCATGCTTGAGCCAAGTTCTTCTGCAAATGTCAGCGCTATGGCGTCTCCCGTGTCAGGTGAGCGCTTTAGCCGCTTCTTTACCGCTTCCTTGTCTTCAAGCAATAATTTGTTGTTTCTGTGGGTGAAGCTGAAACCTGTTAAATCCTGCTCTATGTCGTCCTCATCAGGTAACTGCCCATCTGGAAGCCACACTTTAAGCCTGTGATACATCTCAGCCCTGCGGTTAAAAAAATCTTCCTTGTTTATCGGTGCAGAACTGAAGTTAATCTCGGTTGAGTCATAACCTATCATGCGCAAGCAGTCCACCACTGCCCCGCCATAACCGCCCGTACCATCAATGTACACTTTAAGCGGCTTATCCTTTTGGATGATAGGAATCAGTATGTCCGCTATATCTTGCCCACTCATTTTACTAAGCTTGAGAGTTTTTAATACTATCCTTCCCCGCCTCCAGGCTATGCAGGTGCGATCTGTACCGTACCTTGCAACATCAACTCCCAGAACTAACGGCATAGATGGGTTAATGTCCAGATTACGCTTTCTGGCCTGTAGCACTGCCGTGGCATCAATAAACTCTTTGCCAGCTGACGTCCTGAACGCCTCTGCTACTGTTGCCGGATATTCTCGCCTGAACCTGTCGTCACCCAGGCTTAGTATTTTAAGTCGCCTCCAATACACCTGCGCCATGGTTAAGCCCATAAGCTCTTTATATTCGCGCTCGTCATCGTCCAGCTTAAAATCTTCTGGTGGCAAGGTAGCACAATCGGGGTCGCTCATCCACGGCAGGAAAATACAGATAAACTCGGAGCGTCCCTGCTCGGCATCCACCCACATGTCGTAAAAGTAGTTGCCGATATTGTTTGATGTTGACTCGATGATAATCTCAGAGTCCGGGGTATTACTGATCGCTTCGATGTAGCCAGCTGCGATCTCCCGGTCATTTGGGAAGAATGCGCACTCCGACAAGTGACCACGCTGTAAAGTGTCGCCACGTCCAGTCTGTGCACTTCCTGCGGTACTTACTGCGATACTTGATTCAGCTCCAGTTAGTAGCAACTCTCTCGAATTACTCGCCCCAAGCTTAGTCTCAAGCCATGGATGCAAATGCTTGTGCATGAGCTTGTAAATCTTAAACAGGGCAGAAGTTGAGCTGGCAAGGTGGGTCATTACCCCGGAACGCTGGTATTTGTTAAATCTTGCCTTCCAGATAAACCTTCCAGCGACGAAGGTAGATATACCAAGGCGGCGTGATTTAAGTATGATAACCCTAACCTTTCCTGTTTCCTGTAACTGCTGCTCAATGCGCCGATGAACCTCTAGCTGCTGAGTATTCAGGATTAATGGAACCAGCTTGCCGGCTTTGTTGAGAATTTTTAGCGAGTTTCTGGAAAAGAACTCGAAGTCCCTGTGTGACCGCTGAATAAATTCTTCTCTAGTTATGCCTGACATTAAATGTCTAGCTCATAAAGCCATTCTTTTACCCTAGCTCCTTCCACTGCCCTGGTGTACATTCTTGGACTTTGCCATTGTATTGTTGAACAGCCAAGTTCTTTAGCCAATGTCATTACCTGCTGCCGATACATTTCCAGCGCATCCCCATTGACGGAATAAGCTAGAATAATGAACATGATCTTTTTTGATCCTACATCATAATTATCTATCCGAACAATCAATAAAGTATCGTTGCTCATATATAGGCCAATTTTACCAGCAAATAAATCCGCTCCTAACTGTTTTAGCGTATATGACAACGGCGCTTTTAAATTAACTGCGTCATAGGCGTTCTGAATTGTTTTAAAGTTATATTCTGGCTGATAAAGCTGCAGTAATGATATGCTCATTTGTCCCCCAAAATATCAAAGAAAACCTCGTCAGAATTACTGGTGGCTGCCTCTGCTTTTGCCAATGCTTCAAGAGTCGTCATTAATTTAACACTTAATTCAACATTCTTGTCATCGTCCATCATTCCATTCATGAGTAAGTCCATAGCGTTAAATGACAGTATTGGCCGTAAACCCTCTATTAACTCCTTATTGGTTTTACCGGCAAACCATTCAAATGGCGGCAATGCGCGCGGGTCTTTACTAAGTATCTCTACTGGCATATTAACTCCTGCTTGGTGAGCTTAAGCGTTGACTATGGCACCCGCCACCATTAGCAAAGCTAAAGGCGAACTCGTGGGTTTGAATCTTCATTAATTCGCCGCCACACTTTTCGCATGGCGGTAATTCTTCGCTGTTTTTTGCAATCCTGTCGTCCCTGTGTCCACACTCATTATTGGTGCATTTTGTTTGAAATATTGGCATAACTTATCTCTTTTAGTGATATAACTTGGTTTATATATCTGATTTATTTCTTTAGCTTAGGAAAATCTACAACAACCTGTTGTTTTTTTTACTTGAACAAATTTTTATCGTTCCGCTCATAATCCCCACTTCTAAGCGCCTTTTGTTTCTCAACCTCCTTAATATCAAGCAACATCTTCGGAGTTGCCTTATTCTCCGCTAAAGCCCTTAACATCCCTAACCCCATGCTTACCGGGTCTTTTTCCAAAAGCCTTACCATCCTTTGCCTTTGCACATTTGCGTCCTTAATTGTCTCAGAAGATTTAAATTTGCTTACATTCGTCTTAAGGTGACACGCTTTGCAATAATCGAACTTGGTTGTTTGAACCATATCAACGCTTCTTACAAACTTTTTGCACTGTTTGCAATAACATACCCTGCAAATTGTATTGCCCTCTGATCTTTTATTCTTGCTAATCATAGAGATTTATTAAGCCATCGAAACAGTCGCATACTCCCCCCTAATCATTTGTGCTGACAGCGTTATTGCACGTTGCCCTATATCACTATGCCACTTTGAGTCAAGCATCTCACCTGCTGCACCTTGCCAGTCCTCGCTCTCCAAGCATTTTAGCATTTTCTTGAACTTAAGCAGTTTTACTATCCCAAGGTTAAAGCACATGTTAATTAATGCGTCCTGCCTTGTCTTTGATAACGAATGAAACCATTCAAACTTTAATTCAAGTTCTTCTCTGGTCTTATTTATACAAAGCTTAAGAACCCTCATCGCTTCTGTTTTTGACATTCCCTCTCTATAAAAATAAGCCAACTCAATAGACGAAAACCTTGCCATATTACTGCTCAAATTATACCCGTAACCGATAGTATCAATTCCTTTGCCGTCCTTATAAACGTGTTTTCTGTAGCCCTCATGCTGCATTAATTGCTCAATTAATCTGTCCACTTATAATCCCTTCAATTTGAGTTTTTACTGTTGCCAAAAGTGCTTCCGCATCTTTTTCGTTAATTGCCATCCTGGTTACGTGGGTTTTTTCGTCACCAGGATTAAACTTAAAATGCACCTGACTTAATCCGGAAATGCCTATGCTAACTGTTATCATTCTGGCCTGTAAATTATGACTTTTGGAGGCAATCCACCGCCAAACTGCAATGTTGTTGAGTTATGTTGCTGTGCTGCCCAGGCGTTAAACCTGGCATTGAACAACTGCTGGTTAAGTGTCATATCATTTTGCATGGTTTCATGATACCGTTGAATCCTTACCTGATCTTGCTGGTGAACATCGTTCATAAATTCCTGTACTACTGCAGAATACTCCCCGGCATTTGCGGTCACTGTTGCCAGCAATAAAGCCAGCGTTAAAATTTTAATGTACATTTTTGTCTGCCCCTATGGTTATTTCTTTCGCCCCATCCGTTAAAATATCGAACGGCCTTATTGATAAAACATACTTGGTTCCATCTCTATTTTGTCCAACTATCGAATTCCTTTTAACCCGCTTTAAGAACTCTGCTACTGCGATAATACAATCTACAGTAACATATTCGTAGGGTTGAAAATAGAAGCCATCTGTCATGCCCTCTGATTTCTCGGTATCATATCTGCCAACGTAGATTTCATTGCGGTCTGGCGCAATTAAAACCTGATACCTATGAAAATCTTCCACATCTGCATTATCTTTTATTGGGTCTAAGCCTTCTTCTCCAATTATTTTGCTCATAAATTTATTTACAATTAAAGACTTGTCTAGTCTTGGTTGAATTACTCGAATTACACGTTAATGCACATCCTTCCTTTGTTCTTTCCCATCGATCTTTCAGAAGTGAATCCGCCTGATCTTGGTATTGCATGTTAACGATTGCATCAAGGCCGCCACACTCAAGAGCGCAGATATGATCGACCACAAAACCCTTTCTACCATGCGGATACCCCTTATAAATATCAAAACTGTGTTTTACTTTTGCTGACCTGCAAGTATCAGCGTCAACGTCTCCAAAAATAAAAAAAGACGTATATAAAATTACAAATAAAATTACGGATAGTTTTCTCATATAATTTCTTTAAACCTTTCCTTCACCATTTATTTTATGCCATTTTGTATGGCATATTGGACAAAGCCACCTGACAGATAAAGGGTAGGCATAGTCATCATGATGACCATGTATTTTCCCAGCTTTCCCACACTCTGAACAATTTGACATTTTTGTTATTTTTCCAGCCCTAATCGCGTTTCCTACAATTATTTGAGCCGCTCGCTTTACAACATTTTCGGCTATCCACTTTTCTTTAGCCTTTTTAAGCGCCTTTTTCCCTTCTTCTGTTTGCGAATACATTAACCTTGCATATACCCTTTTTGGTAAATTTGCACGCTGTTGATCGTATTCCCGATAATATTCAATATTTTTAGCTGTATTTTCTTTTGTATCTTTTTTTGTACACTCAATACATTTGTTCAAGTGTCCGTCAGCCATTTGTTTATGTTTATAAAACTTGGTCAATGGCTGATTTATATTGCATTTAAAACATCTTTTTGAATCATACATGGCATTATCTCGCAATAAAATATTACCCATTATAGCATGATTCTAATTAAAAGGTATGTCATCATCGAAGACATCCGCTTCCGCCGGCTTCGATCTGCCAGCCGACCTATCCTGCTGGCTTGGCTGAGCCTGTCTTTTAGGCTCTGAAGAATCCGGTTTTTTATCTGTTAAATCGACGATATTACATGCAACATTCAGTGATTTTTTGGTAATACCATCATTGCCTGTGTATTCGTGTTCGCTCAACTCTCCCGACACGAATACACCAGCCCCTTTTTTCAAATAATCCACTAGCGAACCCTCTGCCCGTTTACCGAACACCGAGCATTGCAACCAGACTGTTTTCTGGTTGTCGCCATAGCCAACATTATTTGCGACAGTGAAATTAAGTATTGCACTACCACTCGGAAGATGCCTAACCTCTGCATCCCTGCCGATTCTCCCTGTAAAACTGAATACATTGCTCATTTTTTTTCTAATAATTTAAGTAAGTGAAGTGAAATTTCATAGCAGATTCTTATTGCGCCTACCAAGGCGATTAAGGTAAAAACAACCAGCTTGGCTATAGGGTAAAGCCCGTAAAGTATGCTTGACAAGACTGTCATTTAGTTTTCTCCATTTTGTTATTTGCCTGTATATATTATTTATCCATAGGCTAATAATGTCAAGCTTTATTTGCATTAAAAATAAAATTATATGCCATAATTTGCGCGTCTTTTTCCTCGACAACGCCATCATTCATGATTATACCTACCTTCTCAACAAAGCTGTAAATATCCTCGTCACTCCAATCCATGGGGCGCATAAATTCAATAAATTCACGATCTGTCATAACTGCTGTACCTGGACGATGATCTTTCCATCTTTAACGTTAGGCATCCTAATCAGAGTTAGCCGGTCGATCTGACTATCGTCATCCCACACCCTGGCCTTGGTTAACGAGTCGCACAAAAGCTTTTCACAATTAGCTATATCTCGCTTTCTCCGGTCTGGTGGAAAGATTTGCATACAAACTGCTATACGCCCCATGATAGGATTGACCGATCTAGCTCCCTGAGCATATGTAGACACTGCGATAACATCAATGTAGGCTCTAGCTATTGCTGACAGAATAACTCGTCCAGAAACGGCTCTATAGGCCCTATTTAGAGATGGCGGGTAAGGTAGCGTAAATTCTTTAACTGTTTTGTTTTCCATAATTTCAGATTTCATTTATCCCGCCCTTCTGTAATGTTCCTGGCAATAATAGTTTCCACCCCCAGAAGTGCTGTGACTTATCGAGCCAGGATTTCCGCAAAAAGAAGCTTCACAGATATGGTCTGCCGGAACTGTCTTGAATTTTTGCTCATGCTCGTATATTAAAAACTCGTGATCTTTAAGCCGCTCAAGGTGCTTTGTCCATTTTTCAGCTTTAGTAAGCCCGGCCTCATCTGCTTCGATCTTGAGTATTGCTTCTCTGAGCATTTCGATTGGATTACAAGTTATTTTTGGCTTAGGCAAGTATCCAACACGCTCGGCTTCAAGACGGTTTTTTTCTTTTCTCCTGTCTTCTTTTTGAATCAAAATTACTTGTGCAAGAATCTCGATTACAGAGGGGGGGAACTTTGGGCTTAATTCTGCTGCTTTTCCATATCCGCTTATGATTTGCTCGTTAGAAAAACCTTTCAACTTTTCGAGCATCCTGTTTTTAAAGTCTCTAAGCGCCTCGTCCTCATGGAAAACAGATTTAAACGAGTGCCCGTAATCAGCCTGCATTGCTTTGACCAAAGAGATGATTATCTCCTTTAGCGAAATATCCTTTCTTTGATTCTCTGGCTGAGCTTGTATTAATGTATTTTTCATAACCGCTGCCTTGTGACTTGTTAATTTTTAAAAATCCATCGACTCAATTGCTTCCTGGAAAGATACCTTTCCATTCCAGCCTCGATGAGATGATGCAACTTTGTTATTTTTTGTTTTATTAAATTCACTGTGCTGCCATTTCGCAATTGTAGATTTCCAACATTTCATTTTTACCCTTCCTACCATCCATCCATTTGCGTTGTAATGAGCAAAAAAAGAATCGGGATTAATTGAGTAATTCATAGTCGAAATATAGGCCGCAATTTCGCCTATTGTTGGTATCTCAAATTTATATATATTTTTCGTTTTTTTATCTGTTTTCCCCTTACTGGTTAAATTACTGGTTAATATTACTGGTTCTATTACTGGTTTATGTGAACGTGGTTCACTACCATATGGAACCACGTTCACTACCCCTAGTGAATCTGGTGCACTACCCTGGTGAATGTAATTCACTACTAAATCATTTTTTTCATATGGTAGTGAATTATATTCACTATTGAATTTGCTAGTGCTTAGCTTATAAACATTTGCCTGATTAATGCCATTTAATGCCGTTCTTTTTACCTGAATATATCCGTGTTTTTCTAATAATTGGAGTTGATTAATTAAAGCCCTCCCTGTCATTCCACACTCAGAAGAAAGTCTTGAAATTGACGGGTAACATTCTCCTGTATCGCCATTAATTCTGTTAGCCAGCATCAATAAAACTATCTTTTGCATTGCTGGGATTTTTTGCTGAGTAGCCCACGTCATAGCTTGAAAGCTCATAACACTCCCCTTGAGTCATTATCTTTAACACGGCTATATTCGACCTTAATAAGCTTTTCTATAACGCTGGTCATGCTGCGATCTGATTTATCTGCCAACTCATCAAGCATTTGTCGGCACTCCTCACGCACATAAAAATTTATTCTGCTTAACTTTCTTTTCTTCTTTTCCATTTTTTTACCTAGTTGTTAGTTTGTGTAATTATATTGCAAAATTTGCGAAAAGAAAATATTTTTTGCAAAAAACGGGTCTACGTAAAATCGTGTAGAAATCAGAAATAAATTTCTTTGCTGAAATCGTAAATTCATGTTGACAACTTCGTAGAATCGTGTAGAATATAATCATGCTTTCGGATTGACCTGATTCAAATGGGGAATCGATATGAATGAATTATATGTATCAAATCTTGTTTTATTTTTAATTAACAAAACCAACTCAGTATGGGGAGTTTGGACAGGAAAAATGACAGCCAAAGAACAAAGAAATCTATTTGGTCGGTTTATTGGTAAAGGAAAAATTGTCATCAACGGTGAGGATGAGACAGTATGTAACCGTGTAAAAGTGTGTTTTGGTCTTGATTATGATGATAGAAATATTGTTCATTGGAGAGACTTATGAAATGCGTCAAATTTAATAAAGGAAAAATTCATAAAACAATCACTAAATCTAGGACTTACTGCGGAAAAGAAGTCCCTAGAAATGTTGAAGAAATGGGGCTTGCTGATGCTCGTCAATTCGTATTGACTGAAAAAGTTTGCAATATTTGTTTCTCAATCTACGAAGTCCCCAGAAGATACTGGAGACACGATGCTTCTTAAATTGTCTGCAATATCAGTCGTTAAAACAGTAGAAAATGGCGAGCATGATTATCATGTTTATGCTATCGCCAATTCTGAACCGTCGGCCTGTCCTGAGTGCGCCAATGATGCGATTTATGGCCACGGTAAAAAAGTGCAGTTATTCATGGACACGCCGATCCATGGCAGACGTGTAGGCATATTTCTGGAGAGAAAACGTTACCGGTGCCGCCAGTGTCAAAAAACGTTTTTCCAGACCTGCGCCGATATAGACGATAGCCATAGGGCCACAAAACGCTTGGTTGCCTTTATTGAACGAACAGCTATCGTCAATACGTGCGTCAGCGTTGCTCACGATGTTGGGTTGTCTGAAGGCTCTATTCGAGGGATATTGAAAAACTACACTGAAAAACTGGATAAACAATACAGATTCGAAACGCCTGAAATATTGGGGATCGATGAGGTTCATCTTAATCGCGAAATGCGGCTTGTGTTGACCAATATTGCCGAAAGAACCATTGTAGATATGATTGACAACCGGAGCAAAAAAACAGTTATCAATGCGCTATATCGATTCAAAAATCCGAAAAATATTAGGATCGTAACAATGGATATGTGGCGGCCTTACCGTGATGCGGTAGCCGCCGTAATACCTCATGCCGTAGTGGTTATCGATAAATTCCACATCGTTAAAATGGCAAATGAAGCCGTTGAATCCGGTCGAAAAGATTTACGGTCAAAACTCACTAAAGAGCAGTCCTTACAGTTAAAGCGGGACCGCTGGTTGTTGCTAAAGCGTCAACGTGATTTAGAGCCAATGGATGAGGCCATGCTGAATGGCTGGATTGAAAACTATCCAGAATTGTATGCACTCCATAAAGCTAAAGAGGGGTTTTGCGATATTTGGGATCAACATTGCAGTCGAAATGAGGCGATTACCCTATTCAACACATGGATTGACTCAATACCTGAGTCAGTTTTCCACTATTTTGATGGCATGATTTCAACCGTCAGAAACTGGCACCTTGAGGCGTTCAATTATTTCGACCATCGCGTAACTAACGCCTACACGGAATCGGCCAACAATCATATTAAATCGATAGCTAAGCAAGGTCGCGGCTACAGCTTTGAGGTTTTGCGGGCCAGAGTGCTTTTCATCGGTGCAAAACATAAAATTAGACCAAAACCATTTAAACAGGGGGTAGCTGAAAAAACGATTGGTTATGCTCTGCCGGATTATCTTTTTGACAACTATGGCGTTGAGATTCCACATGATGATGATAATTCGTAAAGGTACATTTTCAACACGATTTTACGAATACCCCAAAAAACCGGCGATAACCCATGGAGATCGGGGCTTATCGGTAAGCTTACCGGCAATCTTGCCGGTAATTTTATTGGGATTAAGATAGCTCAAAGCGATTGCATTTCCGAATGGTATCCCTCATAAAAACATGCCTGTAGTCGATCACATAGGGATTTGCTCCAAGTTCTACCATAACTCTGTTTAGAGCCTGGACAGATGGTGATTTATTTTTTGCGTGCTTCATCATCCAGTCATCAAATAACTGGCATGAGCCTATTGAGTTTTCTTCATAATTTGAAGCTGGTTTATTCCAGTGCTTACAGTCTCCGCATTTTTTCATTCTGGATAGATGTCTGGTCTGATTTTATGGCGCGGTACGCCGGTTATACGCTCCAATAATAGCGCATTTTTATAGCTTGGGCGCTTCAATCCGCTGAGCCAGTGCGATACTGTTACCTCGGATACATTTAAAGCCTTGGCAAGCTCTCGCTGGGTTTCAAATTTACCGAAACACTGAAATATTCCAGGCATAGATTTATTTAATTTATTTCTCATGATAGTCATAAAGTAGGGTAAAATTACATTATTAGCTAAAAGATAACATTAATCAATGGACAGGTGTAGTGGAAAGAAAAATAAATAATTTCAAAAAAACTGGAAAACAATTTTATTTTATCGGGAAGGATTCAAAATTAAGAGATCACGGCATGGCGATCTTGTATGGCCAGGCACAAACGGCAAGCAATGACTTTGTTTTTTTCGCAATTTGCCACAATACTGTGTCCGGGAAAAGCCGCAGCAAAAGAACTTATGTTGCTGATACGCAAGAAGATTTAATTAAACAGCTGCAAGCTCAAATAAAAAAAAGAAGACTTGAATGGAAACATATGAAATTTATTTGATCCTGCCTATTGACATTACTTAGCCAATTGCTAAACTGTAATCAAGCCCAACTCCCTTAGACGATATGTTCAGGGCTAAAAAGAACGTCGAACGTCCAACCCGGTGCGAGGCCGGGACTTTAACAACTCCTATAAGGACTCAAAAATGAAAGCACAAATAGAAAGCAACAAATCAACCATCGAGCAAATAGAAGATTTACTCGACACACTAGCGCAACAGCCCAACATGGACAGATCATCTGTACACGCAATAATTTATAAAATGCGCCTGAGCCTAAACGAATTAAAACGCATCCAAGCCAGGGCAGACGCCCAATCAAGGCCTGTCGTAAAATGGGGCATAAACTTATGAAATCTGGAATTTATCATAATTTGCCATTTGCTGAATATCTGGATTCCGAACAAATCAACGCTTCTGACCTAAAACTAATAAATTCACGAACGCCAGCGCATTATCTTGCAAGCTTGAGCAAACCAAAGGAAGAAAACCAGGCAATGAAAATAGGTTCAGCAATACATTGCGCTGTTTTAGAGCCTGATTTTTTTGATGAAAGGCACATAATTTTGCCTGATGGCGTAGACGGCCGAACCAAAGAAGGGAAAACAATTATTTCAGAAGCAAAGCAATCTGGAAAAGTGATCCTATCAAAATCAGATTATGACTTATGCCATGCGGTATCTGCATCAGTTATGTCACACAAAGACTTGAACCACTCCCTTAAAAGTGGAGACTCAGAGCTTTCGGTATTTACTAACGATAGAAAATGCCGTCTAGATAACTACAATTTTGGATATATTTTTGATCTGAAAACTTGCAATGATGCAAGCCCTAATGGGTTTTCTCGCCAGATTTATAATTTTGGCTATCACATCCAAGCCGCATGGTATCTGGATACTTGCAAAATGGCTGGATTAGCAACAGACGGATTCATTTTTATAGCTGTTGAAAAAGAGCCGCCCTATGCAATCGGATTGTATGAGCTTGGTACTGATAGTCTGGAAGCAGGAAGGTCGGCTTACCAATCAGCACTGGATAAGCTTGAGCGCGCAAAAAGTACTGGAGAATGGCCTGGATACTCAGAATACTTGCAAACTATCGAATTGCCCTATTGGGCATTAAAGCAGGAATTTTAAAATGAACAAATCAGAGCAAATAAACGAATTAGCTGCGGCTTTAGCCAAAGCGCAAAGCGAACTATCTAATCCTAAGAAAACAAGCACAAACCCATTCTTTAAGTCCAAATACGCGGACTTAAGCGAGGTAATAAACGTATCCAAGCCTATTTTAGCAGAACATGGATTAAGCATATTGCAGCTCATGACTTTTAATGACGGCTGTGTCGGAATTGAAACAATACTTTTGCACATTTCAGGGCAATTCATTAGCGAAACTTTTGCAGCGCCAGCCGATAAAATTGATGCTCAGAGCCTGGGAAAATGTGTGACATATTTTAGGCGTTATGGTTGGGCTGCTATTTGCGGACTTGCACAGGAAGATGATGACGGGAATAACGAGACAGGAATCGTAAAACAACTCGAATCAGCGCGAAATATAAAAGAATTGTCCGAAGCATGGGCATTAATACCAAAGCATAAGCAGCCATTTTTCTTTGATCTAAAAGAAAAGATGAAAGAAGCCTTAGCTCAAAATTAGGAGAATAAAAATGGAACAATTAGAAAATTTACAGGAACTTGAAAGATTAAAAGAATTCGCAAGATTTATGTTATCTAATAAAACATGCGGCTTTATATCTATAGATTCCATCCGCTATAAAGCTATGGAGCTTGGGATACTAAAAGCAAGAATCGCTTATGAGCCATGCTGTGAAAAATGCTCTTGCGCGGAAAGATTCAGTGAATATGAGTTCGATCATGGAGTGATGTGCTATGAACGTTAAGCACCGAATAGGCATAACTCAGCGCAATAAAGACTATGTCACAAGAAAAGATATAGTCGATATGATAGGTGATGATTATAAGAAATTAATATACCAAATATCAACAAATATGGAGCTTAACTGGCCTGAGCCAGCGCCAAGTAAAACGGCAGTAAAACTTTATCTTAAGTCATCCGTATTGAAATGGCTTGATAAAAATAATATCAATGTGCTTTTACTTACCCATAGGTCTAAACCAACCGTATCAGCTAATAAACTTGAGGAGGGAATGTCCACACTTGACAACGTTATGGCTCAAAAATATATTAGAACTTTTCCTGTGGCTAATGTATAATGTGCTTGTTTTAAAAATAATTATGCTTTAAATCCCATTTAAACTTAAAAGAGTATTATATGAAATCAATAATTAAATCCATCGCTTTAACAATCCTTATATCATTTGCCGGTATCGCATCCGCACATGGCATAAGCCCTGAATGTATTACGGCATCAATCGAAGGCGGCATTAATCTGAATAAACCTGCGTTCACAATAAACTCTCTGGATAGCTTTTCCGACCAGGTTAATGCAATCGGCCTTCCAGGTAAGCTGTCAGCCGCTGCTCCAGACAATCAAATTCCAGGGTTAGCATCAGCTACTACCGGAGAGGTTTATACTTGTCATGTGTCAGACGTAGGCTGCACAGTACAATCAAAGCTGTACCCGCTGGTGCAAGAGATTGCTGCATTTACTTACAAAGGTAAAAGTGTAAAAACCGTTAAAGTTAAGTTTGAATGGCTAACCTGCCCTTTATAATTTAATATACAATACATAAGCCCTGCCTTTTGCAGGGCTTTTTAAAAGGTATAATATGTTGGAACTAAGTCGAAAAGAAAAGATTGTATTACTACTAGCCATTGAAAACTATCTGCTTTATATGGGTGATGATGATAAAGAAGATATTTTGAATGGCATTGCTGATAAATTAAGAGAATTTGTAAGGGAACGAATTTTAGATAAATAAATTAAGCCTTAATTTTTTCTTCAAGATAGCTCAAGGCCAACTCAATCAATAAATTTATAACGCGCTCAGCAATTGGCTTTAGGTCATCAAAAATTATTGAAAGATTTGTTTTAACATACTCTCTTTTATCTTTTCCTTCCATATTGGGCTTAGTAATATCAACCCTATTTACTTCGTCCAAAACCCTTGGGAATGTTTGGGAATGTCCAATAATGAACACCAGTGATTTAATTGCTGCTGTTTTTAAACTCATGCCCACGCCCACCTGTCCCAATTTTCTATGTTGAGCTCCCTATTTAAAATCATTGCTAATAATTTTTCCTGAGCTGAATCTTTACTGCAGGCGATAATATTTTTTCGTTTTATTATTTCGTTTTTATAAAAAAACAGAGCCGTGAATTCCAGACTCATGCTTCACCACCACAAAACCTGATAAACCGCATCCACCAAGACAAGCTATTTGCAAAATCATTATAAATTGCATTGCTTTTTTCAAGCTTTTCAAGTGCGGCCTCTATTTCTACCTTATGCCTGTGGCCTATAATTTTAATATTTTCAAGGTCATTTTTTACCCTTAAATCAAGGTAATTTAAGTAAGCATATTCTTCTTCTGATATTGATTTACTCATAATGTTTTACATGAATAGGATAATAAAATGTATCTATAGACTGTTCCATTTTCCATAACCGTTATTACAGGCGAACATGCCTTTTTAACTTGCAATGGTATAGCGCAGCCATTTAGCACCAGGATAATTATAGCACAGTTAATGGCTTTGCTTCTTTGACAAAAAAACCAAGGCCACCAAAAATTACCGATAGTGCGACAAGGGCATCATGAACAGCCCCAGTATCAATATTAACTCCTGCTACCATTAGCAATGAAGATATGCTGGCATGAGTTGAAGGCTCAGCAAGTCTTGCAACTACGTATAAATAAGCGCCTAATATTTTATCCATTTTATCTGCTCTCTAGTATGCTTCTGGCATCATCTGGGTAATGACGTTGCATGATTAAATTTACTTTGGTTTCTGTTACCGTTTGTCTGCGATCAAGCGTTGTAAGCTCCCCTCGCATGTCTCGCTCAAGTCCACTAAGAGTACCGGTTATATTCTCCAATTTACAATCTATTTTATTCCCAATCCAGCCAATAATTCCCATTAACATTAAGACTAAGCCGCCAGTAATAGGGAGAATTATAGTATTAATTACGTCCATCTTCACGCTTCCTCATCGCTTCAGTTTTAATAAAAAGTTTTACCATTTCATCTGCATACCTTTTAGTTGCAGCCCCACCTCTGGCGAGCCCTGCGCGGATAAAATGCCCTGTGTATTTTGGGTCAGTTAAAAACTTATTAAGGATAATCCCTGCCGCTACACCCGGCAATATTCCTGTTGCCCCGGTTGCCGCAATGCCTCCACCTCCAACCAACAGCCTGACAAGCTTGTTGCCGTTAGTCGGGTCAGCCATAGCTTTCGATACTGACAGGCCAATAACCCTGGATACATCCCTCATGCCTTTTACTTCTGCTTGAATCTTCGCCGCTTCTGACTGCGATCTTCCACCAACATTATTAAAGATTATGTCGCTTTTTTCGCTGCCAATTTTATCTAATGCTGCGGCAAACTTTATCGGGTGAAAATTACCATCGGCATCAATAGCCTTTGATCTGGCGTCTGCTACTATCTGATGCTTTACATAGTCAACACCGCTTTTCCCGTCACTGGCCTTGCCCATCGCATTGGTAAATGTTTTGGTCTGTAGTGGCCCTACAGCATCGCCACCAACTACCTTTTTCATAACTTTGTCGCTGTTGATCTTTCCGGAATTAAATTGCTTTAAAAATTCGTTTTCCTTGTACGGAACAACCTTTTCAATGTTAGCCTTGTCAGCTTTTCTTAGCGCATCCAACAATTTAGTATTGCCGCTATCTGTAGCCCATTTGTTAATATCCTGATTAACTGAATTTTGAACCTGGGTGAGCAATCTGTAATCATTGTCACCTAACATGCCGGATGATTTCTTAGCCCGGCGTGAATACTGGCCTACCATAGATTTTAAGGCCCTTGCGTCATCAAAAGTCAAAGCTTCGTTAGCGCCGCCATCCTGAATCCTTTTAAAAAATGATTCTATTTTTGAGTCAGGGAACCTTTTTAAAAAGTCTGTTTTGTCCAACAATTCACTGACAGAAGCCTTGGTATTAACCGGTATTATCGGCGCTATATTTGGCGTGTTATCAGCAATAACCTTAACTTTGTCATAAAGCGCCTTAACGTGACTTTTGCCTTCCTTCATTTTTTGAGACATTGACTCAAGCACCGCGGGGCCGGTATCCAAGCCGCCGGGTTTAATGTTTGTCTCTAACTTTGCTGCTGCTTTTCCCAGCGCTTCAGCCTGGCCGATTCTTGCCTCTTTGTTGTGAATAAACGGCAGGTTATCAACAGTATCATTAACCATGTTTCCGAAGCCGCGCACTCTTGGACTTGCCGAGTTCATCCATCTGTCGATGTTAGTTACCGGGATCCCAAGGCTTGCCGCCTTATCCAGTGTTGGTGTATTTTTCCCCGCCACACTTGCCATCATATCAGCAATTCCACCACCAGCTTTCGCCAACCCTCTGCCTGCCGCGCCAAGGCCAAAGCCAATAGCGGATGACTCCCCAGCCCCACCAAGCGTATCGGTTAAAATTCCTGGCAAATCTTCCTTTGTTGACGCGCCAAGAGCCGAAGCGCCGCCAATCAGGGCGCTTGCCTTCATAAGTCCAGGAATATTTTTTAAGCTCGCACCAGGCATTGGTACAGCGAAAGAACCTGCTACATTACCGATCGAGTAGGATGATGGGTTAGCTGTTTCCGCTTCTGTATTCGCCTGCCTTGCTCTGTCACGATAAAATTTGTAATTGGTGTTAAAGTCGCCCTGCCCGCCTTTTAATAAATCTCTGAGCGCATAGGTGGCAGCGTCTATCTCGTCTCCGGAATTAAGTGTTGCTCCACTTACTATGCCTTTTAATAAGGATTTTGTAGGGCTTATGTCAGGCTCATCTGCCGGGCCGCTTTCTGACGGCGTCTCGGCATCCGCAGTAACCCCTTCTTTTATGAAAACCTTGGCGCTAGGGTTGTCTGTTTGCGCTTTTACCGCTTCGGCATAGGTATCCGCGTAAATTATCTCACCAGCGTTAGCCGGGATAGTTTCGTCAGCTTGCGCCGTTGGGATAATGAGATTAAGTGCTTTCTCGGCAAGGCTTGTCCGCTTGGCGTAATCAGGCGCTTTCGGGCGCTCGAACTTGTCAGTAAACGCTTGTGTAGCTGTAGCCACGTCAGGTGCAGACTTTAGCGCATCCAGGGCCGATTTATGGGTAGTATTAAGCTCGTGCCATAGATAGTCAGCTTGCGTGCTTATATCGTTAGCATCTGAGTTATTTTTAAAAGCAAACTTGTTAAGTCCCGCTAATCTGGTATTATGCCATTGGGCGAGTCCTCCCGATGTACCGCCATCACCTATAGCGGATGGGTCTAGGCTGGACTCGCCTTCCAAGTTTCCGACAATACCAGCCGCTTGGTGCGGTTCAAGTCCTTTAGCAGTAAAAAAATCAAGTAAAAATCTTCGCTTATTGTCCATTTATTTACCCATTCTGAATGGTACGTAACCAGGGCGTGTGCCGCTTGAATCCGACACAGGAACAGCTAAATTATAGTTTGACATACGGTCTTTTATTCTTTTTATGCGAGCGTCATTTAATGCCTTAGCTTGAGCCAGCAAATCAAGGTTAGGCCCTTCATTGTTGGTTATGTTGGCCTTTGCCTTCTCCATAAACCGGCGCTCATCCGGGGTCGGGTTTCCTTTCCATAGTTCCATCATTTTAGCCAATTGAGTGTTATACCCAGCTTCAAGCTTTGTTATATTGTCACCACCAGGAAGGATTTTCCGCAAAGTTACAGCTGTGTCCGTTCCCATAATTGGGCCGGTTGACGTCACTTTTTGCAGTTTCGCCAGCCCTTCAATCTGATTATTGGTATCGCTTAAGGTGTCAATTTCTGCTTGGTCAGAGATAGCCCTCTCTTTGCCAGCATCGCTTAATTTATCGGCTCTGGCTTGGTCATGGGTTATTTTGTTCTGTCCTAAAAACATTTCCATTTGAGTTTTCTGTTTTTCACGCTCAAGGTCTTGCTGCTGCTGACTGGTTATATTGTTGCGAGCCGACCATATCTGTTGCTCCCTTGCCGCTTTTTGCTCAGGGGTTTCAATGCCACCAGGATTCTGCATGGAAAACCTGCGGTCAAACTCATAACTGTCAGCTGCTCTATCCATGCCTTTAACTGTTACGTCAATCTTAGCTTTTTCGTTCCGGTCGATGGCATCTTGCCCGGACTTTATTGCTGTTTCGTCACCAGCCTCCAAAGCTGCTTTAAATAGCGGGCTAAATTGCACACCGCTTGCTTCGGCTTGAGCCGCTATTGCAGAGCCAGCGATTTTTAACCGTTCCTGTTTGCTGCTCGCCTCATCCTGAGCGGCTTGGTTTTTATAGCCGTATTCAGTGTTAAGCAATGACATACGCCCCTGCTGCTCATCTTTTAAAAGCTGCTGCTGGTGTTTGCGTTTTTCTTCATCGGTCATATCATTCATATATGACATAACTCCCGCTTGCATCCCGCTAGTCAAGCCCTTGCCAAGTGTAGGCTGTCCCATCATGCCAGCGCCCATGCTCATAAGGAAACGGGCGAAAGCAGGGTCTCGAAAAATATTGTCGCTCATCATTTAACTCCAAAAATGCTTGCTTGTTGAACTGCTGAATTTACCGGAGCAACGGGAGTGCTAAAAAGGCCGCTAAATTGTGGAGCATTAACTGGAACTATTGGCGCTTGTTGCGTAGTAGTCACTGGCAATAAGGTTTTAGGGAATAATCCAGGCTGATTACCTGTGCCAAGAAATGTTTTAGCATTATTAATAGACTGAATCAGAACATCTTGAGGGATAGGGCCTTTATACTGCGATATGTCAAAATTACTGGCCGATTCAGCTATTTTTGCCGCCATGTTTTGCGGAGTAATATTGCCCTGTTGAAGCTGAGACTCCCAAAAAGCCTTTCCTTCCGCATCCGGCTCCCTGCCTAAAATCTGCCGGTATACGCCATCAATAGTGGTAGGCAGAGATAAGTTTGAGTTTTGCGGATTAAGGCCGTGGATAGCCCCCCAATTCGCTGAATTGACGGGTGCAGAAACTGTCTTGCCAAGCTGGTCAATAATAGCCTTTTGCTGTGCCGGTAAATTTTTTGCTGTAGTCGCGTCTGGACGTGCGCTTGCTATCTCGGACTGCACAAACTCGGCAAATTTATCTGCAATCTCATTTCCAAATTGACGCCTGACGGAATCAATTGAATCCCTAGCTTGGGCAATATTGACCGACTGCAAGGCATCCCCTGGCAAATAAGTGTTGCCCTTCATGCCCTGGTCATAAATGTTTTGCGGATTAAGGAATTGACCCACAAGCTGGCTGCCATTTGCCGCCTTGCTATGTTCTGCCGAACCCTTGTAATAATCAATAAGCTTTTGTAACATTTGCTGCTTGTAAGCATCTGTGTACTGACCGCCATAATTAAGCCAGTTTGTACCCGTTACATTCGCATCGCCGCCCGCCTCAGCCGCGCCTTTCATGTAGACTAAGTCCTGGTTTTGCCCAAGAATCTTAAGTAATTCTGGCGTTACCGGGATATTCCATCCGGTCGAATCAGAATTGATGAATTTATCCCATCCCTGATAAGTCCCCCCATTTCCTTTGGCATTACTCGCCAAAACATCGGCCATTGATGGAGCCCATCCTGGCTTTGTTGCAGTTGTCATATTGCTAAAGTCTGGCATTTTTGTTCCTTATTTTGAAAAGTAGCCCATTGCCGCACCAGCAGCGCCGCCTATTACCGCGCCATACACGCCGCCTACGCTTGCACCTGCACCTGCGCCTGCCATTAACCCGCCTGCCGCCCCCATTAATTTATTGCCCTGCTGAACCGGTGGGGAAGTGTTAATATTGGTAATTGTTTTCCCCATAGATGCGATTGGCGAAACTAAATCACTGTATCTAGCTAAATTTTGCCACGGCTGCGCTTGGTCAAAGTTAAATCTATTCGTTGCGTCCGTTAATTGCGCCTGATCGTATGCCTGCTGCTGATCTCCAGCTGCGCCTTGTACACCAAGTAATGATAGCGGAGTTTTTAATGCTGAATCGAATCCGTTTAACCCCTGTTCTACCGATTGCAGTTTGTTTCTATCCCCGGCATTAAGAAGGTCTGCTATTATTCCAGCTTGGTTATTTTGCCAGTTATTGCCGAGTTGGATGCCTTTTAATTTGTTTGTTTGTTGAGTATCATACGCATGACCAAACAAAGAATTGACGGCATTATTTTGGTTAAGGGTATGCGCGTTGTCAGCTATTTGTGCGCCAAAGCCCTGCACGCCATGTGCGCTTGCAAGATTTTTGCCCACTGAATCTAAAGCCTGTCCGATATTTGCCACTAATGACGGGTCGGTCGTGTTCTGGTACATCAGCCGGGTTATCCCAGATGTTGGGTCGGCAAGCGCATTATTGCCAACATAACCGGCAAGCTTCGGCGCTCCCATCTCTCCTATCTGCATTTGAGGGTTATAGCCAGCATTACCGCTCAATAATCCGCTAACAAGCCCTGATTGAAACTGAAGCAAGCCTTGAGTGCCGGGTGCGTTTACATAATCGCGTATACCCTTTAATGCCGCAATCTGATCTGGTGTCTGGTCAGCTACCTGCCCCCATGGGGTGTAGGCTTGATTGCCCAGATTATAAAGCCGCTGAGCCTCGCTCATGTTCGAGCCAAGGTACGGAATTAATCCCGCCCATGGAGCCTGCTGAACTGTGCTGCTTGTTGTTACCGGGACTTGCGCGGTCATACACTTGCACCTTTAAAGGTTGGGGTTATTGAATTACTGATCGCTTGCTTTGTGGTTACATTGTAGTTCGGGTTTATATTTCCTCCACCGCTACCTGTTGAACTGCCTTTTCCGTACAAGCTAAGCAATAATCCAAGCGCGCTGGTGCCAAGCCCTGCCGCGTTAGCCGCCCCGGATACTTGCGGCATCGTGGAAAATCCCGACTGAACGCTTGAGCCGCCAAGACCTGCCTGTGAATTTATGATCGCAGCAAATTTGGCTAAAGAATCCCAAGGCTGAGTCTGGTCAAAATTAAATCGGTTAGTAGCATCATCAAGCTGTGCCTGATTCTGATTGAACTGCTGGCCTCCAGCCGTATTCTGAGCCGCCAAAAGGTCAAGTGGGGCGTTAATAATTCCTGGCAGATGCGATATGGAAGTTCCTGAAGAAGCTAGGCTGTTAGCACTCGCATTATCCATAATTTGCTGAATAAGTTTTGCTTGGGTAATTGATTGATCTGAACCAATCCCCAATGCGTTAATTCGGTTCCCCTCTGCTGTATTGTAGGCATCCTGATACATGCCCCCGGCAGTGTCCGTCATTTGCTTGTCTAAAGCACCTGCGGCCATGCCTTCTGTTTGCATGTTTCGAGTAGAACCATACGACCCATCACCTATGGCCTCACGCCTAAGTCCTGGTAAAGTATTGATATTAAATCCCTGTACCTGAGATTGCAGGGCAGCATCAACATTTTTCCCAAGGTACGGATTAATAATGTCACCGTACATCATCTGGTTAGTTGCTTGCCCAGGGTCATAAAGATTGTTGTTTGTCACCAATCCGGCCAGCTTGCCAGCCCCTGCATTACCAACCTGCCCAAGAGCGCCCCCGCTGCCAACTTGAGTCATCAGGTTTTTAATGGCATCACTTCCGCTGCTCATGAATTTTTGAGTGCCCGGCGCGTTTACGTAGTCTCTAACGCCAGTTTGATAGACTATTTGGTCAGGGGTTTGGTTAGCAACTTGACCCCAAGGCGTGTAAGATTGCCCACCCAGCGTATTTAAGCGCTGAGCCTCGCTTAATATGTCGCCAAGATATGGAATTGATGAGCCCCACGGAGTATTTGTTTGCGTTTCCGTTCCCGCTTGCTGCGTTCGTCCGGATACAGTTCCGCTATTTCCTAAGCTGCTCATGAAAATAATCCTCGTTGTAGTTCGGCTACTGGCTGCTGTCCAGGAACTATTGGCCTTCCGTTTGCAGCCATTGCGTTTTCTTGGGCGGATAAATAACGCTGCAACTGGGTAATCCTTGTTGGGATCTCACTGTTTACGCCAAAGTCTGTATTTACCCTCATTGAACCTCCACTATGCTTTGCCGCCCCATCATATCCAAGTCCTTGTCTAAAAATATCGTTGTTAAGCCCACCAAAGCCAACTCCCGCATCCCGCTCTGCTTTATATAAATTAGATGTTGCGTTTTTAGGTGCGTTTCTCATGTTGCTTGCCATCGTATCTTGTGACAGCCAAGGCGTGTAATTTTGATAAATTCCATTCATCCAATCAGGTAAATTTTGAAAATTTCCAGCATTGCTTTCTTGCTGCATTTGACCAATTGTTATTGGCGACAATCGATTGTAGCCATTGCCCGTATTAAAAGTCTTCCCTCTGATTTGTCCATTATTGCGCGGCATTCCTGGATTAATTGGTACTCCGAATTTCATTTCAGGAACATAAGGGTCTTTTGACTCTAAAAGTTGCTGATAATCGAATGGCGAAAAACCATTCTGTTGATTTAAATTTTGATTTGCGCGCTGAACAGTCCCACGTACACCGCCAATTTTATTTGTCCCCATGTTTATCTGAGCATCTGAGCCTCCCATATATCCTGGCACAACACCGCCAAAATTACCTTGTTGTTGTGAGCCATTTACACCCATTTGCCCCATGCTTGACATTAGCCTACCCTCAATGGTTGCGTTACAATGCGTTGCCCTGACCAAACGTTAGCGGGATTATTGATTGCGCCGCCTACTGGTGTTGGAGCTAATCGGGGTAATGCCGGGTTAAATTCCACCATTGCAGGGGTAGGATTACTTGCGGCGTTGTAGGGTGTTCCGTAAGACTTGTTCCAAGCGCCATTCTGGCCTGGTATCATTGTCATGGGCGAACCGTTTTGCATATAGATATTGTCTGCAGGGCCGCTGCCAGTACCCAATCGTGGCGTAAAAGCATGATTCATCGCACCATTGCCTGATTGTGCATATTGGGCGAAAAGTCTAGCTAGAAGTTGGTTTTGATTTAAAGAGCCTTTGCTGTAGTTAAACGTTGACGTTGATTGCTGATTTTGGACATTACCGCCAACATCTTGCCTCATTAAGCTTTGTAAAGGAAAAGGCAATGGTATATTAGGATTATAATTTTGCGCTATTTTCAGATTTGTGGACTGCTTAAGCCACGGTGAACCGTCATTTCCTCCACGATATGAATATCCGTTATTTTTTGCCAACGCGTCTAAAAAGTCATTGGTTTTTATGTGGCTCATTGCTCCAGTCAGGCCTTCTTTTTGAAAGCGCCGTGAACTGCCACCAATGCCTAATGATCGAATGTAGTTTTGAAGCTGCTGACGCTGTAATTCTTGCGGAGATATTTGCCCAGGTAGAATTGTTTTAGCCATTGTCGATGGGTTAGTGGGGTCATATGTTCTGCCGAATGTCCCGTCAGCTTGTTTGAATACCTGCCCATCTCTTAAATTGTACTGACCACCGGCATTCGGCGTGGTAGGCATTCGATTCCATTCTCCAGTATTTGGGTTCTGAGAAAAGCCCCCTGGCGCTGTTGGTGTTGCTTGTAATAATGCCATAATCTTATCCTAGAAATTTCCAAGTGGTTGAAACACCTTCGTAATAATAAACGCCGACGCCGGAGCCGGGGTTCCAGTCGGTACCGTTTGCGTATCTGACCTCACCGTTTTGGGGAGTGGTGGGCGCTGACGACTGCATCCATAGAGTGACAGAACCTATTGGGTCCCAGGCGTTTTGCAAGGGCGTCCATTGACTATCCCTGTAGATATATACGCCTTTCCCCCAGGAAGGGTTCCAGTTCTCACCGTCCGCATAGGCAAGATCGCCGTCTCGCGGCTTTGCCGGTGCAACATGGGTTTGTTCCAGATTATCGCTAGTATGCTGCAAGGCTAACGCAATTTTGTTAAATTCGCTGGTCAGATAGGCAGGGATCGCCGCTGTATCAGTTGGCGCCGGTGCAGGTGTGTAATCAACCATTAAAAACGTCCTTTCAAATCGTATTCCAGGTCAAACCCTTGCAGAGTCCAGTCAGTATCGACCGAGGTTTTAAACCGAACGGAAATGTAGCGTCCAGTTGAAAAACAACAAATGTAAGAATCGCTTAATATGCTAAACGGAAACGGCCCATCCCATGTTATCGGGTCAGTTTTTCTCATGGCATGACCAACATAAACCTGTATCGGCGCTGGCGTTGCATTTCTCGATGCTGCTCGTATCCAAACCCTTTTCACAGTCTTAACCAATTCTTCTGGTTCCAGTGGCAAGTTCGTCCGCTCTACCATTGCCGCCATTGGGGCAGAATTGTCGGTATCGGTGTTATCTGAGTCGAAAACGCATACTTTTGACAGCCCTGGAATACCGGCAAATAGCCTTCTCGTCGCCGCGCCCCCGCTTTGATAGTCGATAATCCTATCAGCTGAGCCGATTAATTCTGTTGAAAAGCTGTTGTATGTTGGAGCTGCGCCAATATCCAGGGTGGTAGAAAACATTGAATAGATAGAGGGAAGCTGGCGTTTGCTCCAGGTGTTTGTCCGGTAATTGTAAATAAACGCGCTGTCAATAGTTTGACTTGTCGTGGATGGATAGCATACCCAAACCTCAGTCTTTAGATAGTTTACAACACATTTAGTCCTATAAGCGTAAGCTTGATTTATCTGATTGAAAAACCAAGTACGATTATTGCCATCGACCAGAGATTTTATCTCTGATCCATTGTGCATAATGATGTCTTCTGGTGTTACTACAAAATGCTGGTTACCAACCTGTACGGCGCAATCCCTAGCAAGTATTCCTGAATCCACAAACAGGCCTTGTACGGAAAAAATCTTTGAGCCGCCAACATACGTCATCCGGTACGTTGCCCGTTTTTTGTACAGCAAAAAGCTGTCCCCAAGCTGCAAACCATCAATAATGGCATCAAGAGTATCGCTTAAAGACTGCTCTCCGGCATCTGCTGTTACATCCGTAATATCCCAAGTTGTAGGCAAGGCTCCAGGTAATGCTGCACCGCTCCATTTAACCTTTGTTGGCTCCCGTACCCCCGCTGGCGTAGTGATGTCCATTGCAATCAGATAGGCTTTATATGCTCGCATGACGGCGCATTTTGTACCCGTAACCCAGTTCTGCAAGGGTAACAACATAGTCGTAACAGCGCGCGGAGACGGCCAGTATTGCGGATCGTCATAGCCGTTGTTAAAAACTGGAATATTATTTAATAAAGCCACCTGCCAACTGTTTGTCGTTGGTGTTGAATAGGGGATATCCGCGGTCGCCGTGTTGGTTATTGAGGTATAGCCTACCAATGAACTAAATAAATTAGTGTCAGATATTGACACGCTTGCTGTTCGTAACATTCCTGTTGTTGTTATGCGCAGGTTTCCACCATTAATCGACCACGTTGAGCCTGCTACAAGCGCCTGAAATGCTGCAATCATGTCTGTGTATGTTGCATACTGTAGCGATTGCGTGGCAATGTTTACAGGTGTTCCGCCATCTATTGTGACTGTTGCCGTCAAATTATGTGTTGTCGCTGAGCCAATTGACACGTATCCTGTCAATAGCGCCCATGACCGCGTTACGCCTGAGCCAGTGTCAGTTAAAATCATGCTGGTGGCATTGGCTGTGCTGACATTACACGTAAACAGTAAATTACCGTTACCATCAATAGATGCTGTAGCTACGGCGCCAATGTCTGTATTTATTTGTGAAAGAAGGTTTGTATATGTTTGCGCCGTGCTACCCGTTATCGAAATCGGATAATCAACACCGTCAATGTTAAGGTTCCCGAGATGGTTGGTTGTGTTATTTAGCCACCCTGTAGAACTTCCTCCGGTCTTGCCGCCCCCAACGTTAACAACTAAAGTTGCTTGATTTGCGGCAAACGGCAAATCACTGCCTGTTTTGTTGCTGCCAACATTTACGGTATTCCATCCAGCCAGTATCCGCGTCATATTGTAGTGAGTGGAGTTTTTGAAAAGGTAAATTTGTGTCCCACTCATGTAAAAATATACGGGAGAATCGCCATCCATTACCTGCGACACATACCACGGCTGAATAGTCGTGTCGAATACCGAGGCATATCCCGGTATTTTTGCGATACTGCCAGCCTGTGTCCTGCAATTGGACATGTTTGACCATGCAAAACCGTTTTGATCGTCGGCTGGCAATATTGTGCTATCTGGGTCTTGGCTAACCCCTATGCTGCCAAGCGCATTAAATGAGGCAAGTTTGGACATTTATATGCCTATTGCAATGTAAAAAACATCAACACCGTTAGCATTTGCTCCTGAGCCCGTTCTTGCATAGATTGACGCCACATTGTTTGATATTTGGCTTGCAAATATATTATAGTCAATAGCTGCATTCCCAGACTTTACTCCGGCAATAGTAACAAATGTTGTTGAAAATGATATTGCATGGCTTATTGTTGCTAAAGCATTCCCGCCTGATGTCGTACCACTGCCCCACTGAATAATCAGCCCCCCTGCCCAGGTTGGAAACTTAAAATATCCCGGTGTTGCTACCAGAGAATACGCAAGGCCGAGCTTATTCCATGCTGAGTTAACGATCTTGGTAGAGTCGTCAGAAACTCCAGGGGTAGTGACTGTTGGGGCGCCTGTGAAGGAAACATTATTTGTTATATGCCCTGCGCCATCGCCCTTAATGTCGGCGCTGGTCATTGCGCCATAGCCCCTGTTAGCCATAAAAAATGATGTGCCGTTATAGCGCAAAGTGTAAATGCTGCCGGAGACCAATTCTCCACCCACCAAGTCAAGCCCTGCGGCATCTTTAATGGCGATAGCTCCAAGCCCAGATACGTTGATTGTTGCAGCACCGTTATTTGTATAAGCAACTTTAACTGTTATCCCTGTGCCAGCAATATATGAAGTATATGCTGATGTTGGAGTGCATACAAGAGTGTTTACCGAACCGGTATCAACTACGTAAGTTAATGCACTTAAGCTGGCATGGCTTGCCGATACGATACCTGAAACTTGCGGGAATGAATTTTGCAAGGTTGATTTAATCAGCCGCAAATGATCGTCTACCGTTGACAGATAGTCTGTCGCCCCGTCAGGATTAGTAGTGACCAATTGATTGATGTAAGTAGCGCTTTCGAGGCTCATTTTTATTCCTTAGCAAACATAATCTGAAACGGCGCGTAATGGTGCGCCGCTGTAACTTTCAATATTGGAACTTGCAATAACGCCATTTAGCGCAACGTCGAATAATCCGGCGTAAAGCTGTAATCTTTCGTCGTCCTGAACGTAAAGCATAGCCTCAACTAATGCGCCATAAAGATAAAGCTGCGGGGCCTTGGTAAGCAGCCAGTTTGTTTGTGCTGCGCCGGATAGCGCCGGTACTTTTGCATAATAAATAACTTCCAAGGTATAAACGGCATCTGGGCATCGGCTCAACCTTAAATTGCTGCCTTGAATAGTGTAATATTCCGGCTGTGCGAGTGTGTTGGTTTCTTTGTAGCGCAATGCCGCATCGTCTGGCATAAGTCGCAATACTGAATTAAAACTGGATACGATCTGGATGCTTTTAAGGGAATGGTAGTCGGTTGGCAGGGTCACTGTTTCAACACCTGCTACTGTAACAAGGTGGGTTGATGTTTCCTGTTCACGCGATCTAAAGCCAGAACCTATTTTGCTCTCGGCAAGGGCGATAAAACTGGGAATGATGGTGTCTAAATCGGAGCGGTGCAGCCATGAAGCTATGGCCGTTTTAAGTTCGTCATACGTAGTGATAGCCATTATATAGCCCCACTACATGTTTTAAAAAATCTGTTGTCTGGATTTCTCAACCACTTAACTATCCCTTTTTTGTCGTCCGCGTTCCATCGGTTTAGGTCTATATTGTGATCTTGCAACAATTTTAATTGCGTTACCGGGTCAATCCTGGCGATCTCTCGCATATTGCCCGATTGGCTAAAGCCATTATGTCCGGAGTTAGCTATTATCCGGTTATTCCGAATCATTTCATCATTGTTAAGGATAAATCGCTCTACCATCTTATCTCTGTCAAGAAAGGTTTGGGTAAAGCCGCCGCCAACTTCCGCTTGTACTGCTCTTAATCTTGACATTTTTAATATCTCTAATCTGGTGATGTGGAGGCCGGTATTACTTGGCCTCCACGTTTATTAGTTAAAAATTATCTTGAATGGGATTAAAGAATATCTCTAACAGCTCCATGACTGGCATTGTTGTCAACTTTCAAAGTCCACTCAGCAGTAATTGATTTTGCCTCATAGTCACCTGTAGAAGCCAAGTCTTTGACGAAGTAAGGGCGCAAGAACGCCAGTTCAAAACCATCTGATTGCAGAGCATAAAGAACTTTTGTCTGTGCAGTTACTGGTAAGAATCTGTTTGCGACGATCTTGAGAACGCCGTAATCAGACTCGTAAATTGATACCGTTGCCACCAACTTTTTGTCGACAGCTTCTGTGAATTTAGTAGTGCCGGAAGTAAAGCCTGAGATGGTTGCGCGAGTTTTTGCATCAGCCATAAGTACATCAGCAGAACCACCAGCAAGATATGCGTTCTGCA
>Ga0213920_1000435_pt1 | contig 33873 bp, 45 predicted proteins | sample McNCre1117MG_FD_161054 | JGI IMG/M metagenome (GOLD analysis project Ga0213920, IMG submission 161054) | Freshwater microbial communities from McNutts Creek, Athens, Georgia, United States - 11-17 MG | ecosystem: Environmental > Aquatic > Freshwater > Creek | place: USA: Georgia | collected...
GTTGGTCTAAAGTCTCCAACTGTGGCTATGTAATACGGGCCACGTTTCATAATCTTACCCAAGCCTTTGGTTGTTGACCAGATGCGACCATTCTCAGAGACCTGAGAGTCAGCACCTAGCACACACCAACCATCACCTTGAATACCTACAACGGTTGACATTTATGCAGCAACTCTTTCGTTAAACCAATCAGGTCCGTGTTGTAATAACACATCATTAACATCTGCATTAGGTGGCAGATGTACAACTGTTGCTTTATCTAATTCTTCTTTGATTCTTTTAGCGAGTTCTTGGCCAGGATTGCGACCATCTTCTTTAACATCATTGTCCGCAAAGATAAGTATGCGGGAGTAAGGCTCAAATAAGTTCTTGAACCAGGGTTTCCACTGGGATACACCAGCCACTCCAACCGACGGTATGCCAACGACACCCGAAAGTATGATCGTATCAATCTCTCCTTCGCATATGGCGATAGTGTCGCTATGCTTATGCAAATCATTAACATTAAATAGCCCAACCTTTTGACCTGTAGGCCAAAGATACTTTGGTGTTCCATTATCTAGTCTCCTAAACTTCATACCAATAACACCTGATGGTGTCATATAAGGGATGGATAACATTCCTTCACCAAGTTCGTGTCCACTTGCAGGATCAACCACGCTTCCAAGAAGGTACGTATCTGCGACTTGCTGGCTTATTCCTCGCCCCTGTAGGTAAGAGGCTGTCGCCTCGTTGCGTGACTTGGAGTATCTTTGCGCTACGTCCGTTAGCAAGTTGCGTTGCTTTTCGTTTAACATCGTTGAACCCCTTTATGTTTTCTTTCGCCTTAACTAATTCATACACATCACCAACAACATTACATACTAGGCAGTTATATACCTGTATATCTAGGTTGTAGGCTGCGCTTGCGTGTGCGTCGTCGTGTATTACACACTTGCAAGCAACCCAACCGTGCCTATCCTTTACATCTACACCGTAGTGTGTAAGGATGGACGCTAAGTCAGGTTTATTCTTGATTGTTATTCACCCATTGATCTAGTGTTTGTACTACCCAAGCCTGATCTAGGCCTGCGTTACTGCGCTTTACTATTACATAAGATGGTGGTGCATAATCTAAGCCACGAGCCTTTGCATAATTACTTGCTTCAGTTGTAGCCTCACGCCAGAACTGTGGCAAATCTAATTTAACTCTAGCCTTTAACTCAAATATCATTGGCTTACCTGCTACAAAACAAACGATATCTCCTTCATCATTTGATCCAGCCTTAGATAATCTTTCTGCTAATAATCCTTTTGATCTAAGCCACTTGAGGATTCCTGTCTCAAAGGCTGCGCCTTTACGCTTGCCATAACTAGACATAAATTATCTCCTCAACTGGTACTCGCCAGCCATTAATAGATTCATCCCAATAATCTTCTGTCATATATTCATCTGACTTAAAACTACCATACACTTCTACTTGTGAGTAGTATTCCTCATCAAGAATTTTTGTGCCAAAGATATATTTGCCAGCATCTTTATTCCAAAAAGGAATAGCCTTCTGTGTGCGTACAGTTCTTACCTCGTGGTAAGTACCAACATCACCAATATCTTTACGCCTTGTATGTAATCCATTTGGATACCAAGGTACTGACCAACTTAGATTATATTCTTTAGCAACTGCCCACTCAGATACATTCGCTCTGACATTGGCAAGTAACTCGTGTTCTAATCTACCTGCCGCTTTTCCAGCAGCATAGTTAGGTCTATCAACTGAGCCAAACTTAGTGAGCCAACGCTCTACTGCAAGGTTAGTGCAGACACGTACCTCATCTTGGCTAAGATCTACAATCATTAACTGGCACTCTTGTCCCCTCTGAGGATTCGTATTGCCCATTCCATACCAGCGTTAAGGCCATCGCCCCACTCATCTGTTGGATTAATTTTTGCCGCTTCAATCTTTTCTATAAACCTATTGATCTCAACCTTAAGTTCAGCAAGGACTAACTCCTTTACTCTGAACTCAACATCCATATCGTCAGTCGTCATACTTGTGGGTCCAATCCTGCACGTAATTATGGTTCCTGTTTGGAACACTATAAGTCGCAATTATATCACTAGTTCTCTCGTTATGTATCATCATACGAGATGCGTCTGCCCACAATGTGACGAACTGATCGCCAGTTGCAGAGTTCTTAGCAAAGCGATTCTTTACACAAGCAATTCTAAATTCTCCCGTGTCAGGTACTAATGCCACAGTTAAAATCATTTCAGGTAATTGAGATATCTTTCCCTGAATAGACTTACGACTTGGTGGCAAGTCAGGTTTACCTTCCGCCTCAGAGGTATGGTGTAGTAGAACTACGCCAGCCTCAGTCTCACGAGCGATATGGTGCATAGCCTTTGCGATCTCTCGCAAACCTGACCATTCATTCTCGTGCATAGACACAACGTTCATAGCATTATCTACAATAATCATATGAGGATATTGCCCATAAGATTCTGCATATGCTCTGATTGCTAAGTCAATTTCATCTAGCGTTGGGCTAGGAGAAAAGTCAAATTGTAAATGATCTATTGATTGCAACTCGTGAGTATAAAACTCTTGACCTGCACCGTTAGCAAAGGCTTCTTCAACTGTAGAAACTTTATGCCCAGAGATCATTGCTGCTGCACGTATGGCTGTTGTATAGCCATCAGTATCTGCTGATATGTACAGCGTTGGCACCTTCATTTGCACCGCCATCCATAATGCAAGTAAAGATTTACCTGCGTTAGGTGCGCCAGCAATCATTGTCAATTGCCCCCGTCTGAACCTAATCCCTTCCGCTTGTAGCGTAGGGAATAGGTCAGGCAGTAGTGCGTAATCATTAGTGCTTTTCGCTGCCGCTTGAGTTAAGGACAGCATTAGATATTAACGTACGAACTTAGGCTCGCATTGATCTGGCGTACCCTTTGGAGATGGACAGAACCATCCCTTCCAAGGCTTAGGCGCATCTGACTTAGACTCACGCCATACTAGATCGCCGTGCTTACAAGTGTTGCCACCTACTGTGCCAACTACTGTTGCGCCAAGTGCTTGCTTAGCATAAGCAACCGCTGATGGTTGAGTGCGTTGTGTTGAGTTATTTAACGCACCTGATGTTGCAGCAATTAATGCAGATGTATCTTGAATAGTTGTTAAGCCAACCTCAAGTTCCTTTGCATCGTTTGCATATACGTTAACCAAGGTACCATCGGCTAACTTAAAGTTAACCTGTAGTTTTGTACCGTCTTGTGCCATTTGTTTCTCCTTATTTTATGTTTGCTAGTGGGTCGTAAACTTGTGCTAGTTCTCCACCAGTAGCGTAGCAGTAATCCTTCACGCCACAAGTGGAACAGGCCATACCTATATTAGGTAGGAATATTTCATTCTCTACACCACGAGAGAATTGTGCGAATAGTTCAGTCAGTAGTGGAATAGTCCAGCGGTTTAAACCACTAGCCTCTAGGAACTGAGCCTTCCGTGCTGAGTAGTAGTAACCTCGTGTTGGTCTTGTACCAAACTTCATCTCCATTGCAGAGGCATAGATGCCCAACTGTAATGATGAGTCAGGTGTGTAAGCACCAGTCTTGAAGTCAACTACAACTAATTCACCAGCAGATGTAACTGCTATTAGGTCAGCAAATGCTTTAACAAAGACATCACCAAACTGTGAGTTCAATTCAATTTCAATACCAGGGACACCTTGAGGTGATTCCCAAATGGTCAGACCTGAATCTCTCCAAGCCTCAGTAAAGGCAACAAACATTTGTTTGCCATTGGTATCCCACCAAGCCTTGTTCTCTTTGTCGGGATTAGCATTGGTGGCTCTGCCACCTCTGCGCCAGTCAACAGGATTTGTTTTAGACTTTGCTTCTGTCTCAGCAATTGCTTCTAGGAAAACTTCATCCCAAATCTTTTCAAGATTCACTTGATTCCCCCGCCACAATTTTCTTTGCTGTCTCTAACCCTTTAATTATATCAGCATTTGTTTCTTTATCAATCTCAGTCTGAATTAGTTTGCCTAATGCTAAGCGCATCACTACCTCAGTCTCAGCAAAGGCTACTCTAAATGCCTCTTGTCCTACGATCTTTGATCTACGTGAACTCATTAGAACTCCACCGAAAACCAAAAGCATAGAAAATCTATTGTTAGCAAGTAACGATTTAGATTAAACCCTAAACCTAATTGCTTAGACATTCCAAAAGCGATATGTTTATTTTTACTCATTATCATTTTATACATTTAATTGCCCTTCATATGGTGCGACTGCAAGGCTGTCGCAGAGTAAGCATCGCATATCCAAGAAATAGATACCGATTGTTCCATCTTCATCAAACTTACATTTGACATTCCAAGTGTCAGAACCACACGGGCATACTCGGATTGGACCAAGCGACCTGTAGTCTCCTTCTTGTCCTTTATCAGGCTTGACATATGCTATGTCCTTAGCCATTCTTTTTCTCAAACTCGTTGAGCAAAAACTTTTCTGCTGCTGAGTGGAATGCTGATCCACCTACGAACCACCACGCTGGAGATTGTGGTGCTTCCAATATTCTCTCCAGTTGATAAGCCTTACCACATCTTATCCACGTTGAGAATTGACTAAATGATTTATGACCTACTGTTATTTTTTCCATTGGATAAATGTATCAGTGCCTGAGCGTAGCGTGTCAAACAGCGACACGCCAGAGATATTTTCAATTGGTTTCAGTTTGACAATCTCCTGAGTGGGATGATTATAATACGAGCGAAGCGAGTGCGGTTGGCGAGAGGACTGCGTCCTCGTAGCCAAAAAAAAATAACCCCGCCGATTAAGGCGGGGTTAAGGATATTACTGTTTACTTAGAGCCAACACCAAACTCTGGTGAATTTGGGTCAAGCGCTTTCAACGCTGGTCCTGCAACTGCTGCTAGTCCTGCAGCCAATAGTGCTTTTGGATCTGTGTTGCCTGCAAGGTAAACTGCTCCAACTGCTGCAGCAGCAGCACGGAAGTAAGACATTGCAATTGCTTTTGCTTTCTTATTCATTAGGTTCCTTTCCTATTTGAACCAAGGGGAAGTGTCATTACCCATACCGTCCTTGACCGATATGTGTATGTGGTGGATATGTGGAGACGGACCTGTGTAGGCTCTTTCTCCTTTTTCATTAGACCATATTTTGCCATTATGAATCAGATACTTAACTCGCTTATCTGTTCTTAATGAAACAAAAAGTTTCTGTGCATCTACCCCATTGGCAGGATCGTGTGTTAAATCTGCAGCGTAACCAGTATCGTGATCTGATTTGATACCAGCCTTTAAGTCCATCGCTATATGTGCAGCAGATGGCAGTAAGCCATCAGACTTCTTACTACGCTTTGGCCACTTGGCTGTAGCCTGAGACAGTACTGCTTTGCAGGCTGGCTGTGGTACTACTGGCATTACGCTTCCGCCTTTGCTTTAATGATTTCTACTTCAGTCTTTATGATCTGTTGGTTTTCAACTAATTTATCTACCTTATTGATAAGACCAGTATGACCATCGTTGTATAGTGCATACTCAATACGATCTAGTCTTCTAGATAATTCATTTAAACATTCAACTATTGGTTTGATTTGATCCGTTATTTCTTCTATGTGAGATTCAATAGATTTATGTACACCAAATTGAAAGATGCCCCAGAGTACTAGGCATAGGCCACCACCTACGAAACCGTAGTTGTAAACAATTTGTGATATGTCCATATTCCACATACCTATTATACCGTTCTAAACTCTACGTAACAGATACCACCAAATCCTGTAAAGCGTCGCTCAGGTGGAGTCATACGTACGAATTGGATTGATTCAATTACACCTTGCACTGTTTCTTTATTGGTGAAGTCTTGGAAAGTTACTACGTTTCCTGGTTCTTCCAATGACTCAAGTGCAGCAATACGCTCAGATGCTCTACCTTCGTAGCCAACTGGCATATTGTATCTATCGCCTTCAAAGTCGTAGTTCATCAATGGAATAGTTATTACACGTTGACGGTGAACTGCAGGCAAAGCCTTCAATTGGTAGCCAGTAAATACTGGGCTAGAAGATAGGTCAGTACTTGGGTATAGATCAAAACGTAGAGCAAGTGCTGGTTGTTCGTGAGGAATATTGGTTGCTATGTCTTGGCTAAAGTTGAATGTGTTATCAACTGTAATAATGCTAGTCACGTCGCCATCTTCGGCAACTGTAGCAACACCAATCTTACCTGGGATAGGGTTCTCAACATTTACTTTAACTAACTTAAAGTGCTTATCTTCAAGGGTTAAGTAACGAATTAAACCTGTTTGAATATAACCAGAAGCACATAAATTGTTTGATTGAATGTAGGTTCCAGCACCTGATATACCAATAGCAAGTTTATTGCTGCGTCCCCAGATAGCAACTCCTGATGCTTCGGCAGTACTTGGTACACGCAAGTGTGTAGCGTAAGCCATTTGATTAGGTGCAATCTCTCGGCTTAAGTCAATCTTAATTAAGCCAGATGAATAGGTACCATCACCATTATCAATATAGTTTGTTACTGTGCAATAGGCATAGCGATCATTAAAGGTAACAGACTTAACTGGGCTGCCATTTACGTTAGCGCCTAGCACTGGGTTGTATCCATTTGTTACTACAGTCAGTGGGCCATATGTAATATAGCCAGATGTATAGTAACCAGCAGTATCAATCTGTCCCATACGAATACCCTTGTTAGTTCCAAGGATTATGTACTTACCAATGTAAGCGCCAATGGCTGTTACGTATTCACCTCTTGGCATATCAGCAGCGGTTACTGCCTTGTTAAGAAGTGGTACGTTACCTGTTGTATCTAGATATAAACGATAGATAGTGCTGCTATCGCCACTATAGCCAGCAGCATAAATAGCATTTGGTCCTTCACAGATACCAGTCCATTTCCAGGTTGGATTAGGATGAACATAAATTGGTAGATCGCTATTGGTAGCAAGAACTGCAGTACCAGTATAGGTATTGTTCCAAGCCATATCTGCTTTGTTATGGTAATAAGAAAATTCATTTGCGGAAGGAACCGCAGTTACAACGAAGGTTCCGTTGTAGTCAACACTTACAGATGCAACAGTTACCTGTGATCCAACTTGAAAGTTATGAGCAACGCTATCTGTTCTAAGTGTTGCAATGTTTGCAGACAAAGAGCCACCAGTTACTGTATATGAAGTAATAGGTACTACTTCAAACAAGTAATTGTTAATGCCTGCTATAAGGCGTTGCTTAGCCCAGGCTAATTTAACTGAAGTTACTGTACCTACGCTAGATGGGTGGGTAAAGATACTTGTACCAGATGTTGTACCAGTCAGCGGACCCTTGTAAATACCAGTTGCATTGGCAACATAATAGTTAACGCCATCATTTGCTAAAGCAAGAATAGTTCCAGATCCACCCCAAGTTAATGTGGTAGATGTGCCAATGGCTGTCATTCTCTTAAGGGTTGAACCATCTGCCTGAAGAATTACATCAACACCGTTGGTGTCAGTAGCGCCATCAATAATAGGTGTATTAGATGAAGCAACACCTAGTTCTACATCTGGCAATAACGTCATCTTACCTACGTTAAATACATCAACACCTGCTGATTTATGAAAGCGGTAAGGAACTGTCTCGCCTTGAATAGGCTCTTGAAATTTAATACCAGATCCATAATGAAATGATGATTGAGAACGAAGCCACCAACCAGTAAGCGTCTGCTCACCTGGTTCTCTTTGTTGGTCAATTTGTTGTTTACGATAAGGCGCAGTCTCACGCTTATATGGAAACTTATCAGTAATGCCTAAGAAGAATGGCAGACCACCAATAGCAACATCGTAAGAGTTTGCTGTGTTGATATAAGTGGTACCAGCGCTAGACGCTGGTTGACCAATTGGATCAACTGGACGCTCACTGATATGTTGGAAGCCGTCAACCATTTATACTCCTTAGATTAAATTAAGTGAATCAAACTTGTCTATCTGATCGTCTATTGTTGATGACGGTTCAGTCGTGCAATCACCGTCTCGTAACATTAAACTGCGTAACGAACTATTACTAAGCCGTCAACGCCTGCTGCGCCAGCACTGGCACCTGACTGATTTGAATATGGGTTTGATCCACCACGTCCGCCAGAACCTTGTGAGCCATAACCTGTACCATTAGAACCACCATTAACACCTTGGTATAAATCTTGTCCACCGCCACCACCTGCTGCATAGTAACCGCCAGAACCAGTTGATGTTGCAGTAGCCCAAGTTGAATATGTATTTGTACCAGGACCACCAGATCCTGAACGAGATGGTCCAACGCCACCTGCAATACCTGCTCCTGCGGATCCACCACCACCAAGACCAAAGATGTAAGTGTCTCCGTTGTAACCTTCTACTGGGCTATATCCACCTTGGTTACCTGTACCGCCACCACCGCCAGATCCACCAGATCCGCCGTTACCGAATCCACCACCAGTGGATGAATAAGAATATGATCCACCTATAAATGATGAGTTATTACCTTTAGTTCCATTTGGTGCAGAGCCAGTTCCGCCTGCTCCTGCTCCACCAACAGTTACTGTGTAACTAGTACCGCTAGTAAATGATAAAGATGAGAAATAACGCAGACCACCAGCACCACCACCATTACCGTAGTTACCGTATTGTCCACCACCACCACCAGCAATTACCAACATTTGTGCATTGTTAATATTTGCTAATGCAGTAAAAGTTCCACCTGCAGTAAATGTATGATAGGTATATCCACCAGTAGTTACAATAGTTCCGCCAGTAGCAAATGGTCCCACATTATTAAAAAGACCAAAACCTCTAACAGAGGCTCCGCCTCTAGATCCTAGTAAAGGCATTACTACTCCTTAAGCGAATTTAACTTGAGATGCAAATACTGTAAAGGTAGCGCTTGCTGTCTTGATGATTGTATATGAGTAAGCATCAATTGATGATGGGTTACCAGCAGTAGGCGCTAAGCCTTGCCACTTAGGAGTAACCGCAGAGCCATCAATAGTTACTGCTGAGTTGTAGTAAGCAGTAGTTCCTTGTGTGGCTAAGAATGTAATAGTGATTGAACTACCTGTAGCCATTAAAGAGTTAAGGGTAGTACTTCCATCACCACGAATATTTAGCGTCCAGTTACCAGTAGCAGAAGTTGTGTAATAAAGAACTGCCTGAGTCTGAGTATCAAAGTTAATTGTTCCAGTGGCTGCAGTAGCAGACACAGTTGTAATTTCTTGAGGGGACTTTAATATTGCATAGTTTTCAGTTGCAGTATTAATTACTGGAGATGTTAATGTCTTGTTAGTAAGAGTCTCAGTTCCAGTAAGAGTAGTTACTCCAGTAAGAGTATTACTTGCTGCAGAGATAGTTTTGTTTGTAAGGGTCTGAGTATCAGTTGTGCCTACTACTGAACCAGTTACGCCGTGTACTCCAGAAGATGCTGCTATGTGAACTTGTGGTTCACGCACATCTTGTGCTGAAATAACGTGACGAATTACTGCGCCAATGTTATGTGATTGTGGAGATGTACCATCAACACCACGAGTAATGGTTAGTGTAAGACCAGCGGCAGCAGTTACACTTACTAGTTCTTCAGATGCAGTATCGTAGTCAACTGCTAATGTGAATGGATAACTAGTTGGGAAGCCAGTTGTTGAACCAACTGTCATACTTCCAGAACCAGATACTATATTTCCTGTAAGTGTTGTATCTTGAGCAACAGATGAGTAGTAACGATTAACGGCCATTTATTATCCTTAGGAAGTGTAACGGGTGCGAGGTGGGTATTGCTCTTGTAGGCGACGTACTTCCACCTGCAAGCGTTGCTGATATAACTGGTACATATAACGAGATATGTTTACTGCAGATCCAACTGGATCGTTTCCTTGTTGTGCATCTGCTTCAGCAGTAGCAGCAGGAACACGACCTAAGTCTAGGTATGCAGCAGTTCTGTATGCAGCACCAAGAACAATTACTTCTCGTGCTGATTCAGGCAATCCTGTTTGAGTAAAATCATCTGTATCAAACTGTAGGTTTGATGGTTTCTTTGTGTAGGTAATCATTACGGGACGACCTGGAATAATACCTTCACGAATAGATATAGTCTTACCTGTGTTCCAAGTTACTGGGTTAGCCATCTTATCCATACGAAGGTGACGAATTGGTAACCATTCTTTAGATGGTCCAATTGTTTGCCAAGATGCACCAAGAATATCAATTGCTTCTTGAGGCAATTGGTATGTAGTTACTGCTGCTTGGAAGTTAAAGGTTGTGTAGTAAGTACCAAATAGATCTGGGTACACACCATCAATTGCAAGGTTAACATTTTTACGTACTACTGAACGAGGGAATGAAGGAGCAATAGTTACACGAGTACCAGCAGAATGAGGTGCTGGTTCTGTATTACGGAATCCTCTGCCATAAGCAGGGATTGTTGCTATGTTGGTAGTGCGATCAAATGAGTCAACCCAGATAAGTTCCTCATCAATTTCAACAATACCTCTAGTAAGTACTGTTCCGTCTTGCACTGTAAATGTTAGAGCAGTTGAAGATAATGCTGCTGTAAGAAATGTAGCCTGATCTTGACGGTTAGTATAACCAGTCAGGGCTAATGTGGTTTCGTCAATGACGTCTGCAAATGTACTCAAGATACTATCTCCGCTGCTGCTTCGTTGATACCTAAACCTTTAGTTCCAGCAAGTGCATTAAGCACTCCTTGTAGGTCTAGGTTCAGATTGTTTCCGCTATTGCGGCTGGCGTATAAAGCGTTTAATGCGCCCGCAATGGCAAAGCCATTAGTGCCTGCCCAACGGTTAGCCGCACCTTGTGCGTCTAGAGATGGGACACCATTGACTAATGTTCCTGCCAAACGGTTTAAATGATATGTGTAGGTTAAGCCATCACGGACTGCCATTACTTACCTTCCTTAATTATCTCGCCAGTCTTAATATCTTTGCGAAGTTTTATTGTGCCATTCTTACGAAGGATGACGATTGCGCCATCCTTGATAAGAGACTTATTAAATCCATCGTGGCGTTTATGTTGGCCAGATGACATTACTTCTTGCCTTTATTTCTTTTAGAAATTGCTGTTGCTTTTTTCTTAGCATCTGCTTTTGATGTTGCACCCCAGGCTTGTAGTGAAAGTAACAAGCGAGTAGGTTCACCATTTGGCTTACGCTCAGGTCCTGGTGCATTTCCCATACGTGCTAGGAAAGATGCTCTACGTGGATTATCACCAGACTTAACTGGTGGCTTGAGGTTCATTCCCTCTTTTTTGGCTGAGGCTCTGCCCTTCTCATTTAATCCACCCTTAGGATTTTTACCTTCTTTACGTTGCCAAGCAGGTGACTTAGACATTACTTATCTGTTCCGCCTACACCTTTGTATAGGCCATATGGTGATGCTGTTGGCTTACCAGTTAAATTATCTGGTGTTCCACCAATTGCGTTGTCGTTGCAACCACATTCTTTGCACATAGTTACTTACCTTTCTTTGCTGGTAAAACCTTCTTAAGGTTTGGGTTTGCTTTCTTTGCTGCTGGAGATGCTTTGCGGGTAGCAGATGCGAGGATTGCACCAGCACGTTCCATCGGGATGCCTTGCTTCTTGGCTATTCCTGCTTGGGCTTTCTTGAAGCCCATTCCTTTTTTGGCTGCGGCCATAATTACTTAGCCTTCTTCTTAAGCATAGCCATACCTTTTTTAACTTCACGCTTTACCTCTGCCTTAGACTCAGGCTTTTTTAATTCAGCCTTCTTCTTAGCCTTTGATTCTGTCTTTTCAAATGCAGCGTATGCTGCCTTCTTAGTGATTTTTTTTGCTGCCATTAGATTACTCCTGCCTCTTTCATCGCCTTAGCACTTTGCTTGGTGATTTTTTCTGCCGCTGGCATAGCACCAGCGTCAAAAGCAACGCCCAGTTTTTCACTGGCTTCTTTGGCTTCATTAATCTTTTTCATAGAAGTTCCTGCTGGCTGGATACCTTCTGCTCTAGCATCACGGTATGCTGATAGTTCAGCATCCCATTTCTTTTGGGACATAGAATCTGCCCGTCCAGCATCACCTGTATTTAGTTCTAGTGTACAAACCTTGCAAGCAAAGCAGCCGTCAGTATAAGTGCGATGCTTATAGTGATCTGAGAAAATGTCTTCGGTAATAAAAGGTTCTGGTTGAGTTGCTTCGCAGTTTGAACAACCATAGAGAGTCGGGATTGATTCGTACTTTTCATTAAAACCCCATTCTAAAACTTTTGATATGTGATCGCAGTTATCCATTTTTAAGTTTCTCTTTCATAAAATCTATGTTGCGTAAGATACGTTGTTGCTCAGGGCCATTGGCCTTAGCAGCGGATTCAGCAAAGGTTAATGCTTCTTGGTAATATCCGAGATTAAACGCAGAAACTGCTGCGAGGTCGTAGGCTTTCCAATCCCATACAGCGGATTCGTAGCAGTAGTGGACTGAGCGAGGTAGTTCCATAATGTTAACAGAGGCATCTAAACAGGCTGTCCAATCTTTCCTTCTGTAAGCATCTATCGCTAAGCCATACCAAGATTCACCTTCTTTAGGTAGAATCTCTATTCCCTTTTGGTACCAAGCAGTTACTTCTGCTTCTGGTTTCTTTAGATAAAACGCTGCTTCACCAAGCCAGCGGCAAGTGGCTGCTTGTTCTACATCCCACGCTTTATCTTTAAGTTCTAGTGTGCGCTGTCCTGCTCGCATAACATCTTCCCACCTAGAGTGGAAATAATATTCACGAGTCATATATGTCCACATACGTGGATCATCTGGGAACTCTTTAACACACATCTCAAGTAGGGGAAGGTATTGCCCACGAGACTTTGTGTTATCTGGTTCGTGTTTGATTACGGCATCAAAGATATTGCAGGCTTTTGCTTCACCTTCGCCGTACCAAATTTGTACTTCGTGACAAGGATACTTCCAGTTCCATCCCTGTCTTGAATGGAGTCTGTCTCTTTTCCATTGGCTACCAGTATCAATTGTAATCCAACCAAAGTCAGATCCTGGTATCCATTTGTCACGAATCTTTTTAAAGAAGTTCTTTTGAGGAACTTCATCTAAATCTAATATCACACAAACATCTGCATCTTCTGGAACTAATGCAAGTGCTGCGTTTCTTGCTGTGTCAAAGCGCCAAGGCTTTACACTAATCTGATGAACTGTTATTCCAAGTTCTTTGAGTCTTTCTTGAGTACCATCGGTACTACCAGTATCAGCAACAATCCGATAATCAGCACCCTCAGTAGCCTTAGCATACCTTTCAACGTGTTTTATCTCATCTTTCGCAATTGAGTAAACTGCAATTTTCAAGGTTGTTTTACATCCTTATACAGTTTAATTATTTCTAATGCCCATTCAACCTTGTCTTCAATACGTTGACCTTTAGGTTGACGTGATGACCAAAGTTCTAAATTTTCTATTCTATTATCTTTTCTGTCACCGTTCTTATGATGGACTGTTTCATCTGGCAGTAATTCTCTGCCAAGATAATTCTCCATTACTAAGCGGTGTTCTAATACAGCGGAGTTTCTATTTCTTTGCTTTGGATCAAAGACAGATATATAACCACCACGAACAGTATGTCTGCCTTGCTTGCGTGGTCTGATTAATCTTTCAGCAGGTCCAGTTTCTCCGTGCTTGGTCCATCTACTGTGGTGCATTTTGCACCAAGTTTTTGCATAGGTTGTATTCTCACAGCCATCTATTGAACAAGTATTCATAGAGTCCAGATTGTACCATATGTCCTATTTGCCTAGTGCTTTAATTTCTTCTGTTGTTAATCCAATTGCAGCCAACTTAGATTCCGCATTAGCCTTAGCCTCTGCCGCTGCAGCATCTGCTGCATCCTTCTCTGCTTTAGCAACCTCTGCTGCTTGGCGATCTAACTCTAGTTGTGCTAACTCTTGATCGTTTAGAGGAACCTCAGAAACGACTCCAGTTTCGCAGTTGATTTCAACCTTCATAGGAATTGTCATTCAGTTATCTCCAATGGCTTGATGTCGTGGTCTGCGTTGGTGCAATCCCACAAATAAGTATCTGGGTTTAGTGTTGCTTCGTCGTGACAGGCTGGTGAATGGAACCCAACGCCATCCCATAGGTATCCAATACCTGCATAGTTTTTATGTAAAGGTTCTCCACCTTGTGTGTGAACTCCACCGTGAGTGTTGTAAGAAGTTTGTACCCATTCGCCACCTAGTGTTTCTTCACACCAAAGTTTAGAGTGAGCCACAATAACTTGTGTTACTACACCATTTTCTATTTGAGCGTAATGTGCCATATTTCTCCTTATACTAAGTATCTAACAATAATTATACCTGAACCGCCGTTACCACCTGCAGTGATATTTCCACCACCTGCTCCACCGCCACCAGTGTTAGGAAGACCAGAGTTAGCATTGCCTGCACCACCGCCGCCATAACCACCAGCACCTGCTGATGCACCTTGTATTGTGGAAGAACCACCGCCACCACCTGCATAGTAAACAGTTCCGCTTACATTATGACCAGTTGTTGTTGCAAGACCCCAAGATGAATATGCAGATGAACCTACGCCACCTGCACCAGATTGTGAACCAACTGCTGTTTGTCCTGCAGCACCTGCACCACCACCACCACCTGCTGGGTATGGAGATGCGAAGCCAGCAATACCATTACCACCAGCATTACCTTGTCCAGCAGTTCCTGCGCTTCCTGCGTTTCCTGGATAACCACCACCACCAGATCCACCTACGCCTGAACCGTAACCACCACCATCACCTTTACCACCACCTATTACAGTAGTTAAAGATCCAAATTGTGAGTTACCACCAACAGAACCGCTTGCATTTGAACCACCTGCAGCACCTGCTGCACCAACAGTACAAGTATAAGAAGTTGCGCTAGTTAATGCTTGTGCGGTAAAACCTAATAAACCACCTGCGCCTGCACCACCAGCGCCATTGCCACCACCGCCACCGCCGCCGCCTGCTACAACTAATACATCAGCAGTTAATGCTTTAAGCGGAGTAAATGAACCTGAGTATTTGAAAGCGTGGTACCAGTAAGTACCATCAGTAGTAATGACATCTCCACCTGAAGCGTATGGGACTGAAGTATTTTGAGTGCTACTATTAGAGATGCCGTATAGGTAGAAGGTTGAGAATTCTTGAATTGTTTGTCCGCCACCATACGGTCTAATGGTTATAGATGTTATTGCGGCAGTAACTCCACTAAGAGTACCGCTAAAAAAAGCGTAACCAGTAGTTCCATTGTTTTCTGCTACTGCATCTGCAGATAAACCTTTAGCATTACTAGATGTATAATTAGGAAGATAAAATTCTCCATTGCTAAAAATGCTTGCAGTTGCATTTGCGCCATCTGTTTCGCCAATATACATATCAGCGGCAGAACCACTGGTATTGCTTGCAGCACTAGAACCAGTACCAAATGCTGTACGCCAAGAATAACCAGATGTAGTTGAATTAAACTGAACACCCATTGATTGTCCAACTGAAGCATTATCAGTTCTGCAAGTGTAAACAACTTTTAAATCAGTAAAGGTTTGAGGGATATTAGAGAAGGTGATGCTAGATGCGCCACCTGATCCTACGGTTTGCTTAGCGATAAGCGACATTGTTGTTGCCATTAGTTTGCGTACCTCACAATCACAATACCTGAACCGCCAGTACCGCCATAATAAATGTTATAACCTCTAGTTCCACCACCGCCTGAACCAGTGTTAGCAATACCATTTGTTGCAGAACTAGTATTTAATCCACCAGTTCCACCACCACCAGCACCGCCTGAACCAACAGCACCGTCACCGCCACCGCCACCACCGCCTGCGTAGTATCCAGATACACCAGTTGAAGTTGCAGTTGCCCAAGAAGACCAAGTATTTAAACCTGGACCACCGTTTGTACCACCACTACCGCTTGTTGCATTAACACCTTGACCGCCAGCACCACCGCCACCAGTTGCTGCATAAGCAGAAGCACCCGCAATGTTACCGCCTTTAAAACCATAGCCAGTAGCGCCACCTGAATTACCCTGTGTTGCAGAACCACCCACACCAGATCCGCCATTGTATGCAGCGCCGCCGCCAGAACCACCGTTAATAGGAGTAGGATCATTATTGTAAGCACCGCCACCGCCACCGTTGGAAGTTATATTATCAAATACAGAATTTCCACCAACACCACCAGCAGTAATTGCACCACTTGTTCCACCAGCACCTACAGTGCAAGTGATACCAACACCTGAAGTTAATGAACGACCTGCTTGATATGAAACACCACCTGCTCCACCACCGCCACCAACATAGGCTCCGCCACCGCCACCGCCTGCAATAACTAATACATCTGCTGTTAATGCTTGTGATGGAGTAAAGGTTCCTGATGAAGTAAAGACGTGATATGTGTAATTAACATCGTGGTAAATAGTTCCACCACTTGCTTTAGCGGCCCAGTCTGGAAGTGCTTTGATACCGTAAAGAGTAGCAGTAGATCCTGAACCAAAAGAACCTGAACTTAATTTTAAAGTTATTGAATTAATTATTGCGGTAGAACGCCAAGTATTTGCATTGGCACTTACTAAAAAATTAGAAACAGAACCTCTTGAAATAACTGATTTGTATGTTGTATTGTTTGAATAATTTTGAATATTAATTATATAAGGCATTGGAGAAGAAGTGTTAACGTTACCTACATAACAATAAGTGTATCCAGTATTACGATTTGAATAAGCACCGCTACCGTCTGCATATATATTCGTATTTGTGTAATTGCCAGCAGTATCTCCATTAAATTGCACACCAACTTCTTGTGAAGAAGTAGTGCCAAATAAATTAGTAACTAAAACTAAGTCAGTATATGTAGATGGAATTGATGACATTACTAAAGTTGATGTTCCTGAAAGAGTAACAGTTGCTAAAGGTACATAAGTTGTGGTTGCCATATCAGCCTTTCACGCCGTACAAGGCGAATTGACTATATTGAATAAAATTAGAACCACTTTGCCTATTAAATGTTATAGAAGTTACTGCGCTAGTATTTCTCCAGTTAGATGAATACATTTGAATAAACCCGCCATAACCACTTACCGTTCCATTAACATCAAATCCACTTAATGAACGAGTGGTTTTATATTTATTTGTGTCAGCATAATCTAAAATATCTACAATAGATGCTGTAAATACATTTGATGCAGCACTAGAAGATAATGTTCCAGTTCTAACATCAGTATTATTTGCAGCACTTCCTGAAGAAGCAGAAGATCCGTTACCTTCTAAAGAGTGAAAAGAATAGTTAGATCCTGTATCACTGTTTAAAGTAACAAACATATTATCAATAGCGTAAGTTGGTCTATCAGTTGCTGCAAGTATTCTGATTTGTAAATGCTTATATCCATTAGAAGGAATACCAGTAAAGGTAACTGTAGAAACACCGCCTGCTCCTACTGTATAGGTAGCCAAAGCGTCAAATGAACCTGTTGGACTAAACGGTGTATAGACCGCAGTGCCATCCCAAAAATTACTAGACTTTGGAAGTCTGTTACCAATTCGTGCTAATGAGCCGAATCTTACAGCCACTAGGCTATCTCGCTTCCAAATGCACTAAAAGATAAATTTGTATTTGCTGCATAAACTGTTACAACGTCTGTTGCTGCCAGTGCTATTCCAAGTGTTAATGCTGTTGTGTCATTAGCAGCGATAGCAATATCGTAGGCAACATAATGTTGTGCCGCTAGTGTAGCACCTGCTGGGCGTACTGCTATGCGATAAGAAGCAGAGGTTGATCCTTGATTACATACAGTAATTGTTGAGATCACCGCTTGTGTAGCAGATGGCACTGTGTACAGTGTTGTAGCCGTTGTTGCTGATGGATTGGATTGACCCAATACTTTGTAAGTTGTTGCCATTGCTTATGCTCCTATCAGAAGAAATGCGTTGAAATCGCCTGAGCCTGTGGCGCCTGTAGCACCAGTCGCTCCCGTTGGTCCTGTTGAACCAGTTGATCCTGTCGGACCTGTAACTCCTTGAGATCCAGTAGCGCCAGTTGAACCTGTAGATCCTGTACTTCCTGTAGAACCAGTCGCACCAGTAGGGCCTGTTACACCTTGGCTTCCAGTCGCTCCAGTACTTCCAGTAGCACCAGTGCTGCCAGTGCTTCCTGTAGGCCCTGTAGGGCCTGTAATGCTGCTTCCTGTGGCTCCAGTAGCACCTGTAGAACCAGTGGCTCCTGTCGCTCCAGTAATTCCAGCAATATCAATATTCCAAGAAGCGTATGTTCCAGAACCGCCAGTGGCATCTACGCTTACTACAAGCGTTGTGCTTGAGTAACTTGTAACAATACCTTCCATATAGTTGGTTGGTGTTGTTGGGTAAGACGCTCTAACACGGTTACCTACTGAGAAGGCAGATGAGGTTGATGCAAGGCTAACTGTAAAAGTTTTGCTACCAGTTCCGATTGCAAGGCTTGTTGTAGAACTTAATAAATATCCAGCACCAGTTGCACCAGTAGCGCCTGTCGCACCAGTTCCTGTTGCACCAGTCGCACCAGTAGAACCTGTAGGTCCAGTTACTCCAGTTGACCCAGTGGGTCCAGTAGCCCCTGTGCTTCCAGTACTACCTGTAGATCCAGTAGAACCTGTGGGTCCTGTTGCGCCTGTAACGCCTGTGCTTCCTGTAGAGCCTGTGGCTCCTGTTGAGCCAGTAGAGCCAGTCGCTCCTGTGCTGCCTGTATTGCCTGTTGATCCAGTGCCACCTGTTGCTCCTGTCTGTCCTGTTGGACCTGTTACACCTTGTGAACCAGTTGCACCTGTGGCACCAGTTGAACCTGTTGGGCCAACGCTACCAGTTGCACCTATAACACCTTGTGGACCAATAGGGCCTAGTTCAATAATTTGTGGTTGTACTGAGCCAACGTTATATACGTTAGTTGTGGTTGGGATCTCTACGGTTGAGATTGAGTTTACATCAACGGCCATTATTGAGTCACCGATTCATTAACTACAAATGCACCTTGTAGAATCTTGTAAACATATCCATCTGGAGATGTTAGGTTTAAATCGTATTGGTAAGTGTTAGCAGTTAGTGCTGCTGTTTGAGTAGCAGTTAATGTCATAGCGATTTGACCTAAGCCTGCATTAATTACAATCTTGCCATTTGCTGTAGATAATTCTACCGCTACTGATGAATCAGTAAATTGGCGAACCTGCATCTTTGCTGAATAACCAGTTAAATCTACTGGTAGGTTGTCAACCTTCCATACTGGAGACAGTTGAAAAGTAGTTCCTTTGTAAACTGTTATGTTATATCTACCTGGATTCACTGGTTCTCCTAGACGTTAGTGATGTATTGGCCGTAGCCTGCGGCTGTTAAAATGTCATACTCTGCTTGGGACAAATAATATTCGTGTCCACCTAAATAAAAGTAATCTGCTTCTTGTGATTCTAAAACTGATGGTGTGCGTTGACGCACTACTGCTGTTCCGTAAACTAAAAGACTGTCGTTTCTATCTATCTTGTAGCGATAAAATAATCTACCAAAACCAGCAGGTCCTTCTTTGACTGTTGGAGTTCTTAATAGATATGCCACAATTTACCTTTCGTTAGTGAAAGACCCCGCCCTAAAGCGGGGCCTTTCTGTTATTTACCTAGAATCAGGAAGCGTTGATTGAAGATGATGACTCAATACGAACCAATGCAGCCTCACGGTAACGAGCGAAACCAAGTACGCCGTACCAGCCGATTGGACGGAAACGCATCAACTTGTCAACAATTGGACCGAAGATTACGTGTGGTTCTTCAGCAACTGCTTCTGCAAGTGCTTGCTTACCAGCAACTAGAGTACGGAATACACGAACTCCACCTGTTGAGTAAACGTAGTTTGAAGCACCCCAAGTACCTGTTGTACCTGTTGAGCCTGAACCGTCAGTTGTGTTGAATAGACGTGGTGACTCTACGAACATTGCGCCTTCGTAAGTACCGATAGTTCCTGGCCAGAACTCTGCTGCACCAGTCTCTGAGTACTTATGATCGTCACGCCATCCGCCTGAGCCAGTCTCAGCACGAAGATCGTGTGAAACTTCTGGGTGGATACCACACCAGTAGAACTCGCCTTGGCGAGGAACTACCTTGTTAGCACGTAGTTTCGCTACTGCTAAACGGATATCACGAGACTTGATAACAGAACCTGAACCGATAGAGGTTTGTGTAGTTCCGTTTGTGTATGAACCAGCATATGTGCTGATTGCTGAACCTGTTGCGCCAGTTTCTGCAATTACGTTTGAACCGAAGTTCAATTGACGTAATGCAACTGAGTCTAGAGAGTCAGCCATATTGAAAGCGATGATGTCAGCAATTGCTGGATCAACGTCAGACAATGAGAACAATTCTAACTTGCGAGTTGCAAGAGAAGCGTTACCGTATTCATTAAGTGTTACAGAAACTGTTGTTGTGTTTCCAAGTGCTACTGCATCTGGATCAGTTGTTTCTGTAAGTGGTGTTGTTGCTTGTGATAGATCTGTGTAGATTTGGAACGCTACAGAAGATCCTGGCATTGCCTGTTGTACTGGGCGCTTATCTGCGACATCACGGATAAGAGGAACAGCACGTAGTGCAAATTCAACATAACGATCATAAGCGGTCTGTACTAAAGAAGTACCTAACGAACCACTTGAGGTATCGGTATATGCCATTTGTTCACCTCTTTCTTTGGGTGTTTATTGTGCTTGGATGGGTTAGTTGTTACCGACGACGGTTCATACTTTGACCAAAGACCAACATATCTAGTTCTTCTTTAGAAGCGGTACCAGATACTTTCGCAAGCAAATCAGCATCCCTTACAGGAGTATTTGCATTTTGCGTAGCAGCATTGATACGTTGATAGTTTGCTTTAGTTTGTTCTTTTACTTCGTCGGCTGGAGCAGCCTCAGACTTAGATAAACCGAACACATCACTATGTTCATTTAACCAAGCGTCAATCTGCTCTGGAGCAGTGACGTCGCTAGGTATAAACTTAGCGATCTTGTCAGGAACTCCTTTTGAGGCCAATACTTCTTTAAGAGAACGATTACGTAGATCGGATTGAATTGTTGCCAATTGCTCAGCAAGTTCTTTCTTTTCTTTCTCTGCTCGCTTTAACGCTTTGCGTAAGTTAGCAGGACCATTAGCATCAACCTCTGGGGTTGGTTCTAGGTCTAGATCGTCTTCATCATCATATTGGTTTGCCATTTGGCACTCCCTTTCGTGTTTGTTTGTCGCAGACCTCAACGTCCTACAGGGGAATAGGGGTTGGCTTCTACTACCAGTTTTTAGGTACACAGTTAGATACTGGTTGATCTAACTGGAATCTATTTACAGGATGCCTGTTTGTTCTACGCCTAGACTTCCTTTATCAAGTCCAGAACTACCACCAAACGATCCTTTTTCTAAGTTGGCTAAACGTTCACGTTCTGCAGCAGCAGCACCTGCGCCTGCTCCACCAAAGGCTTCTTGCATACCTTGTGCAGTGTTGTATTTACCACCATAAATATTTGCTAATATATTTGTTTCTGATGCAAGTCCTTTAGACTTAGCAAACGCTTCAGCCTGCTTAGCGTATGAAAGATCAGCGCCGCCAAGTTGTTGTGCAACTTGTGCAGCACCAGTATCGTAGCCTGCATTTGCTGCAGCGATAGCAGCAGTATTCTTGCTTGCCAATTGATTAAGGATCTGTTCACCCTTAGTTGGATCAAGTAAGTATGCAGTTGTAGCGGCTGTATCTAAACCGTAGTAATCTCTTAGTTGTTGACGTAATGCTGGATCAGTTAATTGAACTGCAGACTGTGCTGCTTGAACACGATCTGCTAATTCAGATGCTGATAAGTCATTAGTAATAAATGTTTTGTAATCTTCTGGGCTGTCATAGAATCCTGCTGGCAATCCATAGGATTGCATAATTTGTTTGTAGCCAGATTCTAATTTCATAATTTCACCCTCAGTAAGAGGTTGCAATCCATTTTTAATTCTGGCTGTATTGGTTTCACCAAAACGCTTTTGATATGTTGGTGTTTTAGTTAATGCTAGATAGTAACCATCTGAAGTTGTAGGTGCATCTTCAGATTTAACTAGGCTTAACATTTCATCTGCAAGGTCTCCAAGACCTTCAGCAACTAAACCTGCCTTAAATTCTTCAAAGGCTCCCATAGATTTAGATGTATCTACAGAACCTGTTGATCCTGTTAATCCACCAGTAACGCCACCCGTAGATCCAGAAGCACCTGATGCACCTGAGGCGCCAGAAGCACCCGATCCACCAGAAGCGCCTGATGCGCCACCAGTCACACCCGCTGGTGTCTCTGGACCTTTAACCCCTGGAATAGTAAATACTTGTCCAGGTTTAATTAAATTTACATTTGTGATTTGAGGATTGGCTGCTTGAATTGCTTTAACAGTTGTGTTGTTAGCCTTAGCAATTGCTGAAAGGGTATCACCCTTTTTAACGGTTACTGTTGTATCTGCCATTACGCCATCCGTCCAAATCGTCTTTTAATATCCATTGATAAACCTTCTAATAGGTTACGAACTTCTGGTGATTTATCAGCACCTGAGTTAGGATCTGAAAGAATCTTTGATCTAAGTACGTTATCAGCAAGTGTAGATTTACCATCACCTTTTAGATATGCCTGAACATATGGATTATCTAAAGTGATTAGGTCTTCATTCTTGCCAGTATATTTAGCAACTGTCTTAATACCAGGATCTGCAATCTGACGTAAAGATAAGCCAGCATCTAATGCTGGTGCTAAGTGAGAGTATTGTGCTAACACATTACCTTTCCATAACTTAGCAATATCATCTAAAGATTTAGTTCCTGCTTCTAAAGCAGCAACATCTTTGGCTGCGTTCATATAAAGTTTTTTAGTCTTTGGATCTACTACTGATACGCCGTACTCTTGAGCCAGTTGAGTATATTTATCTACTGTGCTGGCTGCTGCTTCAGCAGTTCCTGCTTCAATACCCTTTGTGTAATTAGTCATCAATTGATCTGTCAACCAATTTGTTGCATCAAATGGATCTGTGCTTGTAGTTAAAGAACCATCTTTGTTACGCTTTACTACAGTTTGATTTTCCTTCTTTTGGGCTTCAGCATTTAAAGCCTCTATCCAAGTTAACTTCTTACCATTAGCATCCGTAACAGTTGAAGCATAATCAGCGGCAGTAGGTTGACGATGGAATACATCTTGAAACGCTTTACGGAATACTGCATCACCAGTTGATCCAACATATTCTTTTACATAACGTTGTTCTAGCGGTGTGGTATCAGTTACATCTTGGCCAAGGCCAGCAGCCTTGTATTCTTTCATCCAAGTTGCAGGATCTTTTTGTGATGTGGCAGAGCCAATTAAAACTTGTAACCAAGTATTTTGAATAGTGGATAGACTTTTAACATTCTTACTAAGAAGTCCGTATTTAATCATACTGCTACGAATCCTTGCAGCGTTATTAGGATCTCTAGCGTCCTTGATTAATTGAGCAATAGTTTTTGGACCCTGAGGAGTAGGCACGGTTCTAGCAGTTGCTACCTGTGTACCAGTATTAGGATCTTGTACTGTTTCGCCAAGTTTTCCAGATGAGTCAGTATAAGCATTATCTAAATTTGTGCCATATGAACCAGCAGTTGTACCGTAGTCTGAAGGTGGTGAGTAATTAAAAGTTGACATTTTATCCTAACTTCATAAACACGCTATTGATTACTGGTTTTAAACGAGGTTCATTTTCTGCTAATGCCATCAAATAGTTTTGCCAGTTTTGAACTTCGTCTTGTGTGGCATATCCCTGAATACTTAGCATATTGTATTCAGACATAATTCCTGCGTGGCGTTGATAGTCACCCATTAACGCTTTAACCATCTTGGCTTGTTCGTGCTTTGGCTCTGTATTTGGATTAGCAAATATTTTTTGTAATTGATTGTACGCAGTTTGAGCGTTAATCTTACCCTCACCATTTGTGTAGTCTTTGTACCAAATAGGGTAAAGGTTCTTCATCTTTGTCATTACAGAAGACCATCTATCGTTTTCTTCTTTTTGAGCATAAGTGTCAAAGTTGGCTTTGGCCGCTGTAATAATTTGATTGTGTAGAGTTCTGTCTTTTGCAATAACTGCATCGCCTGCAGCGATGTAAAATTGTCTTAGTAGTTCTTCTGGTGAACGTTGTTCACGTAAGTGCATACTTACTAGATCATTATACACTTCACGATCAGACTCATTCTTAGCATTATCCTGTGGGATAAGGAAGAAGTAACCATTTGCTACGCCAGATTTGTAATCAAACTTATCTTTATTTTGTTTAATAAAGTCAACGGTTTGTTGAATATAAGGGTATTTAACACCTGGAACTGTTGAAGATGTTTTACTTACTGTATAGGAAATAGCGCTATCTCCGTGCTTGCCCATAAACTCAAGAAGGGCGTCTGCATAATTACCCTTTTGTTTTACAAGTTTCCAGAACTCGTCACGGAACCCTGGGTCTTCTTGTTCAACTCTTGGAGCAAGTGGTGATATAAGGTTTAATGCTGCTTTTACCAATAGAACTGAGCGAGCATTATTTTTAATACGATCTACAAACGCTTGTTGTTCAAACTCTGTAGCATCTGGACCAGGTACTTGACCGTGATAATAAGCAGCGGCCAGGGCTGATGCTGTTGCGTTTGCAAGTGCTTTGTTTTTCTCGTTTGGTGTTACTGCTGCCCATAAAGACTTAGACCAAGTGGCTGGGTTAACAGTATCCCAGAATCCACGTTGATAAGAGATATCTCCGATAGTGCCTTTAACAATTGGCTTAGTTGCTGGGAATAGATCCGCAATTAAGTTACCGCTTACTGCAACGAAAGGTGATACACCTGGAGTTTGTAGTTCAGGCAATACGCTCTTTAAAGAAATTGTGCTTCCTTTTGCAGAGATAGGTAATCCAGTTACCATTGGAATACCATATGCTGCTAAAGCACCTTGGAAAGATTCACCTAAAGCACCTACGCCTGGAAGATAAATATATTTGTTGCCGTTGTCATCCTCTTGCATAAAGCCAGGATCAGATAAAGCGTGTTCTGCTAATTGATAAAAGCGCATACCAGATGAGAATAAAGGTGATGCGTAACTCGTATCTTTTAATGTGTTATATGCACGACGTAAAGCCTGCTCTTGAGCAAAGTAAAATGGCAGGAAGTTACGTGCTAGTTGAGAAAATTGATTACGTAAAGCAGTATTGTGGATTTGAGGCAACATTGAATAAGAAGCCTGAGTTTGTGCTATACGTAATGCTTGGTCTTCCGTCATTCGTTTTGCTGTAACTTGAGGGATTAATCTTCCATAAGCCTCTGCTACGTGCATCATATACAAAGGTTCACGAGCAAGACCATTAATAATAGGGTCAATTGCTTTTCTAAATCCAAGGTCAGTAATCTTGCTTATCCAACCTTTTTTATCTACATAAGGTTGTAGCATAGGTCCAGCAACTGCTGCAGGGAAAGAATTTTTATTTGCAGATATTCTTTCGCTGATATCTTTCAAGTCTGACTTTGTACCATTTGATATGTTTTCAGCAATATCACGAAGGAATGTTCCATCTTTACCGATAAACATACCAAGTGTTGCATCTACACGATCTGCTGCAAATGTATATACATCAGCACTTGATTGTACGTCAGTCCAGCGAGTTAATGAATTAAGTTCTTTTTTATATGATTCGTACTCACCGCTGATTGTTTTCATCATACGGTCATACTCACTAGCAATAAGACTGTCACGAAATTCTAGATATTGTTTGTGTTGTGCTAGTTTGTCAATATCATCTTCTAATTGCGCCTTAGGTGTTTTAATAAACTTATTAAAGCGTTCAACCGCATCTGCTGATATGTTCTTATGCGCTGCTTCATTAGCAGCGACGTTTATATTGTTTACATAACGAGGTACATAGTGAATATCAGATGCTGAATAGGTTGTGTATTCAGGCAGATCCTTGAACATAGCGGTGTTCTTTTGGATCTGATAGTAATAATGTGCAGCCTGATTCATTTGATACGCAGTTGATGCGTCAGTACCGTGACCAGTTGATACAGCCTCTGAAAGTAAATGACCTTGGTTAGCAATAATTAATCTAGTTGCAAGTTCCATTTGCTCATCTGGCAACATCTTTGCTGCAAAGTTTAAACCTTTACGCTTAGCCTCTTGAAAAGCAGGCCATCCAACTGTAGCAAATTCTGGACCTAGACCCATATGGATTCCAAGTGCTGACATTGCTGCAGGCAAAATATGCTTTGCTTCACCAGGAGTTAAGTCGTAGTTAGCCTTTGCTGCGGCTGTAGCCAACTTTGCTTTGAATGTATTGAATACACCAAATCGTGCAAAGGTAGGGATAATTTCAGCAGCGGCTACACGTAAACCAAAGCCTGTTGTAGCAAGTGCTAAAGGTTTAAAAACTTTATTTGTGTACCAGTGGGTAACCCATTCATCAATTTGACCAACGTGTTTTTTGTATTTACCAGCATCACGTACAGCCTTTTTAATTGCCATAAAGTCTGGAATATCAAACATATCACGAGCGTGATGAGAAACAATACCGCCAACCTTAGGACCAGCAGCAGTTTTATACTCGCCAATATTTTTACCTAGTGGACTAACTCCGTAAATCTGAGTACCTACAACTGGTTCGCTAATCTTGTTGATATCATCCATAACATTTTTAACAAATAGATGATCGTCTGGCAAACCTAATGCTTTAAAAGATTCTAATATTGTGTGGTTTTTAATCTGACGTGCTAAACCTTTGTTGTTAATTACAACCGCTTCGGCATACTTTCCAGCCATCTCAAGGGCTGCTTGATGTCCCATACCAAAACGAGCAATACGGTAAATAACAGTTGGTGCATCTGGTGCGTTCCAACGGAATTTCTTTTCAGATAGTTTTAAAGTTTGAGCATCAACGCTATATGGCATATAGCCAGTAAAGGTTTGATATACCTTGCTTGGGATCTTCTCACCGTTGCGTAGGTAATCTGCAACTTTGCTGTCACTTAATTTTGCTCGTAGTAAAGTACGAGAAGGAAGCATTGCTTGTCCAGCAAGATTGCCTTCCATCTCGCCAAAATATAATGCTGTCTTTAAAAAGTCGTGTACTTCATCTGCTGTCTTTAATTCACCTAAACGACCTGCTGCTGCAGTTCCCAACATTGGGTATTTAACTGCAATCTCACCAGCAGTAGATTGTGCAATATCTTCAATTGCTCTATTGTAAGTACGAGATGCTGCGTTGAATATAGGACCAGCACCAATACGTACTGCATCCATTTGTTCTGAAGTTAAAGGAACCTTTGAGCGTGATGCTAAGAAATCTTTTACTCCAGGTACTACCTTCATCATTGGGTATTTGACCTGTAGTTCGCCAGCCTTGTCTAAGGCTAGATATTTTCCGCCACGCATCAATTGACCAAATTTACCAACAAGCATTACTGGATCACCGCTAATATCAAAACTAAGATCGCCAGTACCAGATATTACTTTTCCAATACCTTTGTCTGTATTACGAAATGCTTTTGCTGCACCATCTTTGCCAAGTTTATCAGCAGCAGTTGCAAACAAGTTTGAAAAGTCTCTACCTGCAGATACTTTATAGTTTTCATCTTCGCTCTTGGCGTATGAATCTTTGTATGTATCTTTCCAAGGACCAACTGTTGAAAGTTTACGTAGGCCAGATGCTGCTAAATCAGCGCCAATTTTAGTTCCTACTGGTCCAGCAAGGAATGTTCCTGCAACTCCGCCACCAATTACTCCAAGAGTAACGGCAAAGCCTGGAAGAAAACCGTGATCTACATAAACTGCGTGAGTAAATTTATAGTCTCTTTGAATTTCTTTTAATGGTTTTGATAACCATTCAGCGCCAGTTAATACACCGTGTCCTAGTCTTGACCAAAAGGTTTGTGTTCCATTTGTATCTGCGTGATCGTTAATAGCATCTTGTACGCCAACAGTGCGAACTGTGTGCGAAGCAACAGGTGCCACAAGTGCAGGGTTACTAGACTTGTAAACATCTGAAGCCAATGCAGGATTACGTGCTAGGTCAGGTGTTACCCAACCACTCCAAAGATTGTCAGCCAAGTTAGAATACCTGTCCTACTCTTTGCGCTAAGTATTTCATAGTTGGCGATGCTGTTGGACTTGCTGCTAATTGATTAAATAACTCATAAGCGTTCTGGTATTCACCTTGAACTTGCGCTCTTGTAGGTAATACTTCAGATCCTGCCCCTGCACCAATATCTACACCAGTAGTAATTGGTTCATAAGGACGTGCTGAAGGTGCGTTAAGTGGCGTAACTTGTGGCATTTCTGGTGCCATAGTTGCTTGTGCTACTTCAGCAGGTGCTGCTGGTTTAACGTCAGGTGTAGCAGCCATAGGTGCTGCAGTTTGAATGTTCATCAAACCGCCGTCGCCGTAATCTCCACCTGCCATATATCTTGCTGTTTGTGTGTCTGCTGGTCCGCCATCGGTTCGTTGGCTTAATGCGCCTGGTCCTGATTGTACAGCAGGTTCACTTGGTAATCTATAACCACCTTGTTCTGCCATAATCACTCACCTTTTCTTAATTTCTCAATGGTTCGGGCTGCATACTCGTGGAAGGATAACTTCTCATCCACGAAATCTGCGTGTGCGATTAACATATTGGTTAATCCGTTAAAAAAATTTGTTACTGCTAAAAATAAATTTAAAAATAAACTTGAAACCAAAGCGAGGATATCCCAGTAGGTTACCCTTAGTGGGATTTCATCCTCGCTATGATCGTGCATTAATTTCCTTTTGGTGCTTTATTATTTGGATGACGTCTAGTTAAGACTCCATTTTCCATTTTCTTTACCGCTCTAGATGCTGACCTTATTTGCTCGTTAGCCTTCCAAGATGGTGGAACGTCTTGTGGAGTTACTTCTCTAACAAGTTTTTTAAAATTGTTAACATCTTTTGTAGAATCTTGTTTATATTTTCTACCAGCGGCAGCCATTTGTCCAGGTGTATTGCCTACATCTTTTTTAGTTTCGGCTGTCTCACGTAGAGTTTGTACAGCATCAGCATATTTCTCTTTATCAGATCCTTTAGCATCTGGATTAATATTAGATACTCCACGACCTTTTGAGTAAATGCCTAGTGGTTTTTTAGGCGTTGCCATTTTGGTTACTTAGCACCCTTGTTAGTACCACGAGTTCCTGATGGTTGCTTTGAGTAGTTCATTGTTGCTGAACCTGGCTTGTTTGCTCCAGCCTTCTTTTGAATGTTTGCTGGTTGTACGTTTACTGATGCGTGTCCACCTTGATTAGCAGGCTTTGGCACCTTTGTAGTCATTGATGATTTCATTTATTTTCTCCTATAGGTTTTTTGTTTTTGTGGCCAGTGATATCAAACTGGTTCACGTCTGAGTACGCCAGCACTTAAGTTGGCCTGCCCAGAAGAATTAAGTCCTGCTAGTAATGTTTGTAATGCGGGACGACCACCAGGAGCCATACCTTGTTGTCCAGGTGCTACGCCTTCCATACGACCAGATGCTTGTAATCCTGGTGGAAGATTAGGTTCTCCAGAAGGGGCCTGGCCTGGGGCGACAGCCTCACCAGCGGTACTCATCGCTTCTGGAGAAACTTCAGGTTGTGGTTTAGGAGCAAATGCTTCCTGCACAACTTCTTCAATAGATTTACCTTTTTGACGGCCATTAATTACTGTAGCCATTGCGGTAAGAATTTGTGAAGGATCTTGTCCTTGCGCTGCCATAGCAGGTAGCGCTTGAGCATAACCAGAAACTGCTTGAATTAAAGAGTCACGCAGTTGTTCAATTTCAATCTTTTCTTCTTCCATAGTGACGTTAATTTCCCAAGGCATCTGACGACGTAGGAAGTCACGAGAGATTAATTTATCTCCACGAGCCTGAAGACCAAACACTAATGCTCTGTTTGGATCTAGTCCTGCAATTAAGCCGTAGGTAACATCACACCAGTAGTCGCCATCAATAGCGTCTTTTGGTTTGTAAGTGATCTCATAAGGAGCGCCAGCGTTTACGCCACGTACTTCCTTCTCAACATCACCAAATAACTTCTCGTCCATCATAAAGCAAAGACGCATTACGTGACGGAATGATTCTGCTAGAACTGCTTGTGCAGTTTTAACTTGTGTATCAAAGCCACCCATAAGGGCTTGAACACCCTTACCAGTAATAATAGAACCTGATTGTTGTCCTAGTCGTCCTTCAGGATAACGTGAACCAACACGCATTTCTTGATCTAGGTTTGCGTTCTCTTGGAAAATTCCTGCTGGAATGTCTAATGCAACACGGCGGATCTTTTCTGGATTAGCAGAACGAATAGTTGCGTCTGGACCAATCTCAAGTACGTTAACATCTGAAGGTAAAGCGAATGGTGCTTGTACAGATTTTTGTGCTGCTTCAAGTGCTAATGTTGCAAAGCGTGAGCGAGCAACCTGTACCCACATAACATCATCAAATTGACCACGTTGGTGTTCATCTGAATCTACACCTGGGCGAACTGCAATAACTACTTGGATCTCACCAAGATCGTTCTTGGCTTGAGCAAGGATTAAGTTGTTGCGCTCTGGTAGGAATAATAAAGTTTGATCTTTGTCGTGATAGCGGTACATCTCAAGAGTACGAGTAGATTCACGCTTCTCATAAGGTCCACGAATTTGTGATTCAAACTCTGGGAACTCGTTGCATAGTTCACGTACTGTCTTTGTGTAGCGCTTTGTGTAAGAAAGTAATTTGCCGAAGCGGTCCCATTCAGGATATGCACCGATAGGTGAATCCAGACGGATCATTGGGCGATTGTTTTCAAAATCTGGCTCAATAATAAATGGCAACATACCAAATGTGATATAGCGATCTGCACCTGAGTACATCGCTGTTTGTAGGTTGCAAGAGTCACGGTAACCTGCAGCGATCATAGATCTGATATCTGCACGTTTTCTAGCACGATCAGATGTGCTGTTTGTTGTCATACAAGAGAATGTTGGAAGCGGAGCAATTACCTCAGCAACGTCACGGGCAGCAACATCAATAAAGTTTGCCACCATAGGCTTAGGAAACTCATCAGGGAATTGGCCAGGGAATACCTGTTGAATGTTACCTTGACGGATTGAAAGCAGGTCAGAGTAACGAGAGTCACGCATACCATACTTCTCACGTAACTTCTTTACCTTCTCGCTGACTTCTAGAATCTCTAGCGCCAAAATGTACCCCCACTTGCTAACTTCTCTTGAAGTTTCGCATATTCTTCTAAGTTAACGACCTGGCGTTTGCGTAGATCGTTTGGTGTAAGGAATGGGTTTTTAACCCAACTTCCGCCGTATGCCCCAGACTGGTTGATGTAATCTCGCATTTGAGTTTCAGCAAACCAGAGGGCCATAGGTCCGTCTTGTTTATTTTTAGTTCCTGCTGACCAAGTAATCAACTGCTCTATCAGAGCCTTGATATGTTCATTATCTGTTCTTGGTAATTCTAAAAGATTGTTCTTAAGGTGCTTGCCTTGTGAATCAACTGATCCGAACAACGGTGCCATAGATGCAACACCGAACTCAGCATCCATCTTGTTTGCACCTGTGTAGTGCTGAACCAAACGAATACCTCGTGTAGCAAGAAACTTGTTGATTTCTTCATCTTGGGTTAAGAACAACTGGAAAGCGTTTTTCTCAATTACCCAAACTTTAGGATTGTACTTTTCTGTCCAACTGAAGATTAATTCTCTAATAGCCTGTGGTGTAGGTGCTGGCATACGGCTTGCGTCTAGCAAGTAACGTTTGCTATTTGTACGATCTCCAGCAAGTACTACTGAGAAAGTATCACCACTCATAGCAGGGTCCATAGAGCAGACGATGTATTGAGAGTTCAAAGATTCTGGGTGACCAGGAGCGCCTGGGATAAGCGGACCTACAGATCGCATACCTGCGACTGATCCTCTTACACACTCTGGTGAGAAGACTGCGGTAGATTCAACATCTTGTTGTTGATATACCATCGCCCAAGTTTTAGGATCTAAAACTCCACGACGCTTCTTAAGGTTGACTCCATCCCAGCGAGGATATAAACCATCCTCATCTGGTGGCGTAGGATCTGTTGCCCAGGGGCGATCAGATTTAGGCCATAAAGTTTTCCACTTAGTTGGGTCGTCATCAAATTCTAAAACGGCTGGCATAGCCAGATATGTCCAAGGAGACTTGTCATCTGGATAACGCTCTGCGTTACGCATCTCTCGGTATAGATCCATAGGATCTACACGAGTTCCTACTACTAGGATTTTTCCAGTAGGACCAACACGAGTTAAAACTTCCTGTTGAATCCAACGGATCTGCTTCTCGTACTCATTAGCGTTTGCCAGAGTGACACAGTCGTCAAGGATGATTAGATCTGCACGTGCGCCGTAGATCTGACCACCAATACCCAAGGCTTGAAGTGTTGGATCTTTTTCTCCTGAGTCACGCTCTAGGTAGATAGCGTCTTGGGTCCACTTCTCAGAGGTAGCCTTGTAGCCCTCTACTGGCGCATAGCGCCTTTGAAGATCAATATAGTTTGGATGGGTAAGTCTTTGCTTAACCGCATATAAAAATTCTTTGGCCATTGCCTGAGTCTTGGAAACTAATTTGATACGTACATTGGGATCTGTTGCAATCCGATAGGTAACGTAGTCAATTGATACTGTCATTGACTTGGCGTGTTCTGGCGGCATATTCACCAGTACGTAGTTTGGCATCCCTGGCTCGTAGGTCATATTCTCGTGGAGCCAAGCAGGTTTACCTTCTTGAAGAAGGCTGATGATGTTCCTCTGATGAGGGAAGGTCTCAGATGCTAGGTAAGTCTTACGGAAATCTTCAAATGAGATAGAGGCATCTTCAGGTGCGATGACCCCCTTACGATGCCTCACCTCACGAGCAAGGTCAATCGCTTTTTTGAAATCTGGGTCTGAAGATCTGTAGTACTCATAGGACTTGACTGACTTACCAACCGCCCGACAAGAGTCCTCAACCGTGTAGCCTTGGTTGATTAGGTCAATAATCTTTTGCTTGGCTTCCTGGCTGGAAAGGGAAGCCCCTGGTGCTAACTTAAATCTGTTGTTATCTGATGGTTTAGATTTAGACATAACTATCCCATCTCCATTAGGGCATCCGTCAGTGGATGCCTTTAGGGGTATTCGCAAGGCCTTCAGCCTTGCTCTCAATTGGCAGCGAGTGTGGGGCGCAGCCCCTAAACGAGCCTTACGTCTCACCTGGCATCGTTCGCTTAAGGCTCACTCTGCCGTGAGCCGTACCGTTGGGAAGTTTCTATTGCGCTGTAAACTTCCCCTACTATATACTAAGGCGGGAAATTTGCCTTTTATCCCGCCCTAGAGCGTGTGATTTACACCACACTGTAAATTATCAGTATTTTATACTGGGTATAGCGTAAAAGTTTTTTTATAGGTGTCTCATATATTGATACGGCATCTCAGTATTTAGGAAAAATATTTTGGTGGATAGTACGTCCGCCCCGTAGCAAAAATTAAAAATGGGGGGGTCAACCTATAGTTTAGGGTTAGACTTTCCCCACCAATAATTAACGGGGTTATTGGTAGGGGTGAAAGGTTGCCCAGATTTTCCCCGCCGTTTTCTTTCCCTATTACCCCGTTTTATATTCTTATATAAAGGTTTGGCGGGCTTTAATTGGAATTAGTTGCGGTTATTTAAAGAAGGGTGGGCAACTATCAAAACCGCCAACCCCCGCAACTATTGGCGCCCCCGCTTCCCCCTATTTACGCAACACTTTTGTTGCTTAATTCCCTTGTGAATAGGTGTCCGATTTACCCCTTTTGTC
>Ga0213920_1000441_pt1 | contig 33612 bp, 36 predicted proteins | sample McNCre1117MG_FD_161054 | JGI IMG/M metagenome (GOLD analysis project Ga0213920, IMG submission 161054) | Freshwater microbial communities from McNutts Creek, Athens, Georgia, United States - 11-17 MG | ecosystem: Environmental > Aquatic > Freshwater > Creek | place: USA: Georgia | collected...
CTTGTGGCGCATCGTGCATACAGCGCAGGTTGCGGGTGTGGCCGGAGTTGCCGCCGCGCCACTCACGAGGAGCTGCTTCGAGCAGCAACACCGAGGCACCTGCCTCGGCGGCCATCAGGGCAGCGCAAAGGGCAGCATTGCCGCCGCCGATGACCAGCACGTCTGGTTCTTGTGTACTTGCTTGGGTTGTCATGCCCGAGAGTGTCGGGCGAAACACAGTTGCTGAGAAGTGAAATATCTGCTTTGATTATTTCGTTTTTTGCATTAATGTAGCTTTGCTGTTCTTGGGCTTGAGGTGTGCTTTTTGAATCAGCTCAAAAAACGCCTGAGCCGCTGGTGACAGGCTTGTGTTTTTGTGCCGCAGTAAAGCCACTTTGCGTTTGACCACGGGGCCGGTTAGGGTGATTTTGCGTACGTGGGCACGGTCACCTTCTAGCAAAGTGGACGAAGGCAGGATGGCGCAGCCCACACCGGCAGCCACCAAGTTGATGGCGGTGGCGTGGTGTTGCACCTCGTAATTGCCGTTGAGGCGAATGCCGTGCTTGGCCAATTGATAGTTCATGAACACGCGCGTGGCCATGAAGTTGCTCACCACAATCAAATCGGCTTCGCGCATATCGGCCCAAGTGACCGATGTTTTGCCTTGCAGCGGGTGCGTGTCACGGCAGATGAAGACGAGTGGGTCATCAAACAGCGGGGTCTCAATCAAGTCAGGGTGTGACTCGCCGTTGACGGCAATGCCGATTTCGGCTTGGTGGTGCAACACGGCTTGGCGCACTTCGTAAGAGGCAGCATCCAATAAGCGAATGCGGTTGCCCGGGCACACATCGGCGTATTGGCGAATCAACTGAGGCAGCATGTGTGCTGCCATGCTGGGCACGCAGGCGAGGGTGAAGTTGCCCTTGGCGTGTTGCGACATGTCTTTGAGTCGGCCCACCGCAGAGGTCATCTCATTCACGATGGCGCGGGCTTGGGGTAGAAAGTCACGTCCCACCGCTGTGATTTCCACACGGCGTGTGGTGCGGTCGAGCAGCTTCAAGCCCAAATAGGCTTCGAGTTTTTGCACACGGCGTGTGAGTGCGGTTTGCGTGATGTGCAGCTGTTGAGCGGCTTTGTTGAACCCGCCGAGCTCGGCTGTGACCACGAATGCTTGGATGCCATCAAAATCTATTTTCACGGGGCAATTGTGGATGAATATGGCTCACCAGATTTTCCTGCTGCTGGATTTAGAAAAGAGGTGATTTGCAGGTTACAATGATGGAATCGGGGCGTAGCGCAGCCTGGTAGCGCATCTGGTTTGGGACCAGAGGGTCGTAGGTTCGAATCCTATCGCCCCGACCATAAAAGTAAAAAAAGGCCTCGTTTTTCGAGGCCTTTTTTCATTTCTGTCCGTAGCTCAGTTGGATAGAGCAACAACCTTCTAAGTTGTGGGTCACAGGTTCGATTCCTGTCGGACAGGCCACTCCCTCTTCAGTTGCTGTTAATTGAACAGCCAATCTGGATGCAGGGCCACATAGCAGTGTTTTTCTCCCAAAAACTGCCCATCAGGGCTGACGCAAAAGTTGGCACGGCGAAACTTCTTTTCATCCGTCAGCACATACGAGCGATAAAGCTCTTTGCTGTGTAAGCCGGTTTTGTCTTTGGGAAACAGCATCATCAGGCGCGTCGAGCCACATTCGCCCATCTTGATGCATTCCTGCTCGGCCTTCACATCTGTATAAAACTCGATGTAGACCGCACCTGGGAATTTGGTGTTGGCTTTGGCAATCTTGATCATGCAAGGCATGTCTTGCGCGTGGGGCAACCCCATGCGGTCGGCAAACGTGTTCATTTCCGACAAGACCGTTTCTTTGAACTTGGTCTTGATGGTCTTGTGACACACAAAGTAGTCGGCGTATTTGTTGGAGAACATCGCCGGTGTCAGCGGGCGGTTGTTGCCATCGAGCTTGATCACCGCAGGGTCATACACCGCGCTAACCGCAGGCACAGCAGGCTTCTTGGCATCTTTGCCATGCCCACCCCCGTGACCACCGCCATGGCCATCATCTTTCTTCTTGTCCTCTTTTTTAGGAGGCGCGCCGTGCCCGTCATCCTTCTTCTTTTCTTCTTTCTTAGGAGGAGCACCATGGCCATCGTCCTTCTTGCCATGGTCGTCCTTCTTCCCGTGCGCATCTTTGGGCTCAGGCTTGTGCTCCTTCGGTTCGGCCTTCGGAACCTCTTGCGGCTCTTCAAACTTAGGCTTGGCCACACGTTTGTAAACGTAGCCGCTGCGGCCAGTTTCGCCTTCCTCTTCCACGTAATCGAACTTAGGCTTGGGCGGTTCTTCCTTGGCTGCAGGCTTTTTGGGCGGGTCGCTGGCGAACGCTGGCGAGCTAACGACGCTCGTCAGAACCAAGGTGGCCGCAATGAGGGGGGAAGAAAGAAAACGCATATCCCAAGAAGATCGACTGTTCAAGGGGAGGCTTTAGCCTCTTAGGCAAAAAAGCCTCAGGGTACGGTGTAGCAAGTTGTGTCGGGGTGGAGCTTGCCTTTGTCGGTCACGCACTGCTGAGAAATTAACTTGCGAGACATGTCTGACAGGAAGTAAGACCGATACAGCACCTTGTCTTTAGGAATCAGGCTGATGCTGCGAAACACGGGGCATTGCTCGTTGCGCACACAAGCCGTCAAACGCTGCTGGTTCACGTACAAATGGATATTCACACGTCCTGGCGTGAGGCTTTTCTCTGTGCCAATGCTCACCACGCAGGCGTCACCTTTGACAAAGGGTAGCTCGACCAACTCGGCAAAGTAATTCATCTCCGCCACAACCAGTTCTCGAAACCAAGGCGCCACAATGCCATCGCAGTCAAAGTAATCGAGCTTGGTGGTGTGCACCAAAATCTCGGTGTATGGGCGATTCTTGGGGCCCAACAACAACATGGGCTCAGCCCCAGACTGTGGGGGGCGAGCCAATATGGCGCGTGATGCTGTGGGTTTATCTTGCGCGAGCACACCCGTCCATACAGACAGAAGTAGGCAGGTCAACAGGAAAAACTTTTTAAACATGACGTCTTTTGAATCGGTTGGAATAGGGGTAACTTTATCAGTTTGTGGGTTTGTGATCTAAGAATCAAGTAAAGTGAAGAGAAGCCGATTCAGTTAGCTGTATGAAACAGAATATTTTGCTACTTGCTGCACTTTTTAGTTCGGTCCTGACTGGGTGTGGGGGGGGCGGAGGGGGGAGCCCGAGCGGCGCGCCGAGTTCATCAACTGGCCCTGCTGTGATTCCTCCTGCATTCATTCAAAGATTTGCTACCGGTGTGAGTTTTTTATCACCCAAACACATGGCGCTTGTTGGGACGAATTTGTATGTGGCTGACCGCACAGTGAACGGCTTGGTGAGCGGCCGCATTGCCAAGATTGATACCGCTAGCCAAGCTTTGCTGACCGCTACCACTGTGAGCAATCCTTTTGGTGTTGCGTTGAAATCTACCGACGTGTACTACACAGCTACTGATGCCTCCGGTTTTCAGGGAATTTACCTGATGGGCAATGGCTCCTCTGTGGTTGCGTTGTCAAACAGTAACAATTTTGGTGGGCTGGCGTTTTATTCAAATACCAAACTCTATGCGGCAAACAGTTCGGCTGTGCTGGTGTATCCCTCATCAGGTAATTTCAATACTTCCACAGTGAATATTGCCTTGAGCTCACCCACAGCATTGACGATGGATGTCAACAAAACTCTTGTGTACGCCAGTTTGGGTGACAACACCGTTGTGTCTATCAATCCCAGCAACGATGCGACCACTGTGTTGACCCAATCAAGTCCCGTACGTTGGGGACCATTGATGCAACCGCAGGGCATCGCAGTTTCAACCAATGGATATGCGTATGTGGTGAGTCAAGGGGATGTTCATGGGGATGGTGGTTACATCAGCAAGGTCGATACAAGCACCGGCGTGACCGAAGTGCTTGTTAGCGATACCGTTGGCGATTGGGGCAGCGTACCCGTTGGTTTTTGTCAAGCCACGGGTGTGGCAATAGATGCCAATAATGAGTATCTGTACGTCAGCAACGGCAACACATGTACGAATGTGGTTCACCATCAAAACCACGACCAAATTTTGAAAATCAAACTGCCCTGAGTGGCGTTGTGTTAGCGCTTGGCAAACTGAGTCGCACCAAACAACACCTCTTTCGCTTTATCGTCTTGCAACGGCTTCCGCAAATCAGCCAGCACCTGCACACCCCGCTGCACCGCAGGGCGAGCCGAAATCAGATCAAACCAAGCTTTGAGGTGTGGATAGTCCGCCCAGTCGATGCCTTGGTTTTGCCAGCTGCGTAGCCAAGGGAAGATGGCGATGTCGGCAATGCTGTAGGTGTTGCCGCCGATGAATTTGCTGTGTTGCAATCGGCGGTCCATCACGCCGTACAAACGTTTGGCTTCGTTGGTGTAGCGGTTGTAGGCGTAGTCAATCTTCTCTGGCGCGTAGATACGAAAGTGGTGCGCTTGGCCGAGCATGGGGCCGACGCCGCCCATTTGGAACATGAGCCATTGCAACACCTCAAACTTGGCGCGGTCGCTCTTGGGCAAGAACTTGCCGGTTTTAGAGGCGAGGTACAACAAAATTGCACCCGATTCAAAGATGCTGATGGGTTTGCCGTCGGGGCCGTGTGGGTCAACAAAGGCGGGGATTTTGTTGTTGGGGCTGATTTTCAAAAACTCAGGCTTGAACTGGTCACCTTGACCGATATTGACGGGGTGGGCCACCCAGTCGCGACCGAGCTTCAAACCACACTCTTCGAGCATGATGTGCACTTTGTGTCCGTTGGGCGTGGGCCATGAGTAAACGTCGATCATCTGTGCTCCTTAGCTGCCGCGTGTGACGGGCATGTCAATGTCTTGTGGGGCGCTGGCGATGTGCCGCGCGAGTTCGAGTTTAGCGATGGACTGGCGGTGTACTTCGTCCGGCCCATCGGCCAAGCGCAACCAACGCTGGGTGGCGTAGGCATAGGCGAGAGGGAAGTCGTCAGACACGCCCGCCGCGCCGTGGGCCTGAATGGCCCAATCCAACACTTGGCTGGCCATATTGGGAGCAATGACCTTGATCATGGCAATTTCTGAACGGGCTTCTTTGTTGCCCACGGTGTCCATCATGTAGGCGGCTTTGAGCGTCAGCAAGCGCGCTTGCTCAATCATGATGCGCGACTCAGCAATGCGCTCGTGCCACACGCCTTGGGCCGACAAAGGCTTACCAAATGCCACGCGCGAGTTGAGGCGTTTGCACATCAATTCCAACGCACGTTCGGCCGAGCCAATGGTGCGCATGCAGTGGTGAATACGCCCTGGGCCTAAGCGGCCTTGCGCAATCTCGAAGCCACGGCCTTCGCCGAGTAGCAGGTTGGTGACGGGTACGCGCACATTGGTCAGGCTCACCTCCATGTGCCCGTGGGGCGCATCGTCGTAACCAAACACGCTCAAAGGGCGAACCACTTTCACGCCGGGGGTGTTGGCGGGCACCACGACCATGCTTTGTTGTGCGTGTTTGGGCGCAGATGGATCAGTCTTGCCCATCACGATGTACACCGCACAGCGTGGGTCGCCCGCGCCAGAGCTCCACCATTTGGTGCCGTTGATGACGTAGTCGTTGCCATCGCGCACGATGCTGCATTGGATGTTGGTGGCGTCAGACGACGCCACGGCTGGCTCGGTCATCAAAAACGCCGAGCGAATCTCGCCGCGCAGCAAGGGCTCAAGCCATTGGTCTTTGAGGGCTTCGCTGGCGTAGCGCTCCAGTGTTTCCATGTTGCCCGTGTCGGGGGCTGAAGAGTTGAACACCTCGGCCGCAAAAGGCACGCGGCCCATGATTTCGCACAAAGGGGCGTATTCGAGGTTGCTCAAGCCTTGAGGCGCCCGCGGGCTGTGCGGCAAAAACAAATTCCACAAGCCTGCTTGTTGTGCGAGGGGTTTGAGCTCTTCGACCAACTGGGTGGGCACCCAAGCGTTGCCCTTGGCGCGGTTGGCGGCAACTTCTTCGAAGAAGCGTCGTTCGTTTGGATAAACGTGTGCGTCCATGAAGGCCAGCAGCTTGGCTTGCAGGTCTTTGACTTTGTCGCTGTAGTCGAAGTTCATGTGGTTTCCTTGTCTTGTTTTATTTCTTAGGCGCGTTGTGCAAACTGCCATGCCAGCTCAGCCATGGGGCGTGCGCCCGCACCGTTGGCTTTGGCTTGCTCGCTTGAGGCCGTGCCTGCTTTCACGCGCTTGGCAATGCCTTGCAAGATGGCCGCGATGCGGAACATGTTGTAGGCGAGGTAAAAGTTCCAATCGGCTTTGAGGTCGACGGGTGTAGCCAAGCCCGTGCGGTCGCAATAGCGGTGAATGTTTTCGTCTTCGTTGGGAATGCCCAGTGCCGCGATGTCCACGCCACCAATGCCTCTGAAGGTGCCGGGCGGAATGTGCCAACCCATGCACAGGTAACTGAAGTCGGCCAGTGGGTGTCCCAGCGTGGACAACTCCCAATCGAGCAACGCCACCACGCGTGGCTCGGTGGGGTGGAACATCAAGTTGTCGAGGCGATAGTCGCCATGCACGATGCTGACTTTGCTGTCGTCTTTGGCGCTGGCGGGCATGTTGGCGGGGAGCCACGCCATGAGCTGGTCCATCTCGTCGATGGGCTGGGTGACGGATGCGACGTATTGCTTGCTCCAGCGGCCAATTTGGCGCTCGAAGTAATTGCCGGGGCGGCCATAGCTCTCAAGGCCGCGCTCTGCAAATTTGACCGTGTGCAGCGCGGCAATCACGCGGTTCATTTCGTCGTAAATCGCCGCGCGTTCGGCGTTGTGCATGCCCGGCAGGGTTTGGTCCCACAGCACGCGGCCTTCGATGTATTCCATCACGTAGAAAGCGCGTCCGATGATGGACTCGTCTTCGCACAGCACATGCATCTGAGGCACGGGTACGTCGGTGCCGTGCAGGCCTTGCATGACTTTGAACTCGCGCTCAATCGCATGGGCCGACGGCAGCAGCTTGGCCACAGGGCCAGGCTTGGTGCGCATCACATAGCTTTTGCGCGGGGTGATGAGCTTGTAAGTGGGGTTGGATTGCCCGCCCTTGAACATCTCTAGCGAGATGGGGCCTTGAAAGCCCGTGAGGTGGGCGCTGAGCCATGCGGTCAGCGCCGTTGTGTCAACGCTGTGTGCGCTGGGCATGGGCTGGGCGCTTGGTGTGTCGTCCCGGCTCATGCGTGGGCTCCTGTCAGTGGTCGGCTTCGCTGATGTGTAGCAACGCGTCGCGGTTGCGAATCACCAAACCGCCCGGCTCGATGCGAATGGCATCCTCGCGCTCCATGGCTTTGAGTTCTTGGTTCACACGTTGGCGTGATGCACCCAAGAGCTGTGCCAATTCCTCTTGCGCCAGTTGCAAGCCAATGCGAATTTCTTGACCGTTGCTCAGGCACGGCACGCCATAGCTGCGCGCCAAGTGCAACAGTTGCTTGGCCAAGCGCGAACGCAAGGGTAGGGTGTTGAGGTCTTCCACCAAGCCAAACAGCTGGCGAATGCGACGCGCTTGCAAGCGCAGCATGGCTTCGTAAAACTCCACATGCTGGCTGAGAATTTTTTGGAAGTCCGCTTTGGCCACGCACAAGATGGACGTATCGCCATGCGCGTACACATCGTGTGTGCGTCGGTCGCCGTCCAAGATCGCCACGTCGCCAAACCAAATGCCAGGTTCCACATAGGTGAAGGTGATTTGCTTGCCCGACAGCGACGTCGAGCTCACGCGCACGGCGCCCTTGGCGCAGGCCATCCACTCGTCGGCTGAGTCGCCACGAGCTGCAATCAAATCGCCGTCTTTGCATCGTTTGATGTAAGCGCATCGAAGAATGTCGTGCCTGAGTGAAGGTGAGAGAGAAGAGAACCAACGACCTGTGTTGATGGCCTCGCGTTCTTCGATGGTAAGAATAGGATCGTCCATAGCCTGTCTTTTGTGTGACCTGAAAGTAAGAGTTTGTCACTCAGGAGACCCGCAGCCTGTGCGGGTTTGAGTGGCGTGATTATTTGTAGTTCGGGGCTTCTTGGTTGAGAAAAGCTTGGATGCCAATGCCTGCATTGGGGTGATGCAGGTTTTTCACAAACTGGTTGCGCTCTTGCGCCAATTGCGCCGTCAGGCTGTTGACGCTGGCGTCATTGACGAGTTCTTTGATGCTGTTCATCACATTGGGCGCGCGGGTGTTGATGAGCTCAGCCAGCGCCAAGGCTTCAGACAAGGCGTGACCCGAATCGACCACACGGTTGACCACGCCAAGTTCGTGCAAGCGTTGGGCGCTGATGCGCTCGCCCAAGAGCAGCAACTCAGCTGCCAACTGGCGCGGCAGCGCTTGCGTCAAATGCCAGCTGGCACCTGCGTCGGGCGATAACGCCAAGTTGCTGTAGGCCGTGGCAAACACGCTGTCTTCAGCGGCGACCACCAAATCACACATCAGTGCGAGTGAAAAACCAGAGCCCACAGCCGCGCCTTCGACGGCGGAGATGATGGGTTTGGGGAAGGTGCGAATCGCCTCCATCCAGTTATGCAGGCTCTCAATGATTTGCGCTTGCACCTCGGCAGGCTGTTCGCGGTTGGCTTTGAGGCGTTGCACATCGCTGCCCGCACAAAAGTGCGCGCCTTCGCCGGTGATGACCACGCTGCGAATGTCGGGGTTGGTCTCGGCCACGTTGAGCGCTTCAATGCCAGCGGCATACATGGCAGGCCCCATCGCGTTACGCAGCGCGGGGTCTGACAAGGTCAAGATGAGGGTCTGACCTTGGTTGGTGCTTTTGAGTTGAGCGCTCATGGGGCTTTAGCTTTCGATGTGCATGAGGCTCAAGCCCAATGCGCCACGACGGCGCAACCAAGGGCTAGGGCGGTAGCGCGTGTCGCCGTACACGGTTTGCACGTTGAACAGCACTTCCAAGATTTCGGTGGGGCCGTATTTGTTGCCCATGGTCAGCGGCCCCATGCTGTGGCCGAGGTCGGCAGCGCCTGTGGCTTCAATTTGCTCTGGGGTACACAAGCCCTGTTGGCACATGTCACACGCGATGTTGATGATGTGGGCCACCACACGTTGCGTGACAAAACCACCGCTGTCGCGAATCACCGTCACCGCTTTGCCGTCGCGGGCAAACAAGGCATGTGCTGCGTCACGCATGTCGGCACGGGTGGCGGGGCTGGTGGCCAGCACACGGCGTTGGGTGAGCTTGTCGTCAATCAGCATGTCGATGCCGACGGTGCGTGCGGGGTCCAAGCGCTCGACGATGGCGACGGTGGTCACGTCAAAGCCCAAGGGCGCGACGATGGACAACGCTTGTGCAGATGGCGATGCACCGGTTTCAATCTTGGCGCCCAAGTCTTTGAGCAATTGCAGCAACTCAGGGCGGCGCATGGCGCGGGTGGAGACCCATACCGGCGGCATCTCTGCCACGTTGGGTGTGGTTGGTTCGGCGGACATTTGCGCTTCGCCATTCACATAGGTGTAAAAGCCTGCACCTGTTTTTTGGCCCAACTTGCCTTGTGCCACGTGTTCTGCCGCAATGGGGCTGGGGCGATAGCGTGGCTCGTTTTCGTATTGTTGGTAGACCGAGGTGATGGCTTCGTGCGCCACGTCTATGCCAGCGATGTCTAGCAATTGGAAGGGGCCGAGTTGGAAGCCCGCTTGGTCGCGCAAGATACGGTCGATGGTGGCGAAGTCCGCCACGCCTTCGGCTGCAATTTGCAACGCTTCTGTGGCGCCGCCCAAGATGCCAATGGTTTTGTAGATGGAATTCATGGCGAAGATTATGGCCGAGGCGCTGTGTCAGAATGAAACAGACATTCCACCCACAGGAGCGCTTTCATGACTCTCAAGCTATGCGGTTTCGCGGTCAGCAACTACTACAACAAACTCAAAATTCAGCTGCTTGAAAAAGCCGTCCCGTTTGAAGAGGAGTTGGTGTGGGTCAACCCCGTCGAGCCTGCCACCTTGCAGCGTTCGCCTATGGGCAAAGTGCCGTTTCTAGAAACGCCGCAGGGCTGCATCAGCGAATCGGCGGTGTGTGCTGAATATATCGAACAAGCCTACCCCCATCACCCTTTGATGCCGACGGACCCCTTTGAAGCGGCCAAGGTGCGCGAAATCATCACCTACTTGGAGCTGCATGTGGAGCTCGTGGCGCGTGAGTTGTACCCACAAGCGTTCTTTGGCTTGAAGGTGGATGAGGCGGTGCAAACCCGTGTGCACAAACAATTGGCCAAAGGGGTTGCGGGCTTGAGCCAACTCTTGAAGTTTTCGCCCTACGTGGCGGGCAACGCCTTTACCTTGGCCGATTGCTCGGCCATTGTGAATTTGCCACTGGCCTCGATGGCATCCAAGGCGGTGTACGGCGAAGACATGTTGGCCCATTTGCCCGTCAAGGCCTACACCCAGCAAATGGCTGAGCGCGCTTCGGTGCAAAAAGTCAACGCCGATCGCAAAGATTGCATGGCGTTGATGGCCGAGCGCATGGCCAACAAAACCCGCTGAGCGCGCAGTTTAGCGACGTACTTGCAGTGCGCCCGGGTTGACGATGTTGGTGGGCGTGCCCTTGATGAAGCTCACCACATTGTCAAAGGCAGTGCCGAAATACAGCTCGTAGCTGTCTTGCTCCACGTAGCCAATGTGCGGGGTGCAAATGCAGTTTTCCAAACGCAGCAAGGCGTGGCCTTGCATGATGGGCTCGCTCTCAAACACATCAATCGCCGCCATGCCGGGGCGGCCACGATTGAGGGCTGTGATGAGCGCATCAGGCTCGATCAACTCGGCACGTGATGTGTTGACCAGCAATGCGGTGGGTTTCATACGTGCCAAGTCGGCAAGTTTGACGATCCCGCGTGTGTCATCCACCAAGCGAAGATTCAACGACAGCACGTCACACTCTTCAAAAAAAGCGTCGCGTGAGGTTGCGACATTCAAACCATCTTTGGCGGCACGTTCGCGCGAGGCTTCGCTGCCCCACATCACCACACGCATGCCAAATGCCTTGCCGTATCCAGCCAACAACTGACCAATCTTGCCGTAGCCCCAAATGCCAAGCGTCTTGCCTCTGAGCACTTGACCCAGCCCAAAGTTGGTGGGCATGGAGCCGGCTTTGAGGCCTGACTGCTGCCAAGCGCCGTGTTTGAGGTTGCTGATGTATTGAGGCAGACGGCGCATGGCAGCCATGATCAAGGCCCAGGTCAATTCGGCGGGGGCGATGGGCGAGCCAGAGCCTTCAGCAACGGCAATGCCGCGTTCGGTGCAGGCCGCAACGTCAATGTGAGAGCTGATCTTGCCTGTTTGTGAAATGAGTTTGAGCTTGGGAAGTTTGTCCAAAAGTTGGCGGGTGATTTGTGTGCGTTCACGAATCAAGACCAAAACTTCTGCGTCACGCAATCGGACGGACAACTGGCCAACACCTTTGATGGTGTTGGTGTAGACCTTGGCTGGGTAGGCTTCTAACTTGGACGCGCAAGACAGTTTGCGCACGACATCTTGGTAGTCGTCGAGGATGACAATGTTCATCCCCTAATTGTGCCCTGAGGCGCAAGCCCACACGCGTTGCGCGTGAGGGCTTGATGCAAAAATCAGTGACGATTTTCGAGTTCAGCCAAGCGATCGAGCTCGGCGCACACATCAGCCATGCGACCTGAGATGACCATGCGGCCCGCTTGGGTGCGGTTGTGTTGTGCTTCCATCACGCGGGCGACGCGCAAAGGCAAGGGGCGGGGGGTGCTTTGCAACGCTTGTGCGGGCATGAAACCGCGAACTGCATTTTGCAGAGGATTTAAAAGGCGATAAGCGCCAAAAAGTGCGAGGCTCATGGTCGTTCTTTCTTTACATCATCATGGTGTTACGGATGAGGCCGACGGCCAAACCCTCAATTTCAAAAGGCTCGCCCGGCTCGACCACGATGGTTTTGAAGTCTGGGTTTTCGGCGAGCAGCTCAATGTGGCTGGCGGTTTTGCGAAAGCGTTTGACGGTCACGTCTTCGCCCAAGCGAGCCACCACGATTTGGCCGTTCTTGGCGTCGCGGGTGGATTGCACGGCTAGCAAGTCGCCATCCATGATGCCGGCGTCGCGCATAGACATGCCACGCACACGCAGCAAGTAGTCGGGCTTGCGTGCAAAGAGGCTGCTTTCGACAAAGTAGGTTTGGTCCACATGCTCTTGCGCCAAGATGGGCGAGCCAGCGGCCACACGTCCCACCAAGGGCAATGAAAAACCAGAGGGTGATGCGCTGAATGCGCTTTCTTGGTAGCTGCGTGAATTGCCACCTTTGAGGCGAATGCCGCGAGAGGTGCCGCTGACCAGTTCAATCGCGCCTTTGCGGGCCAAGGCTTGCAAATGCTCTTCGGCGGCGTTGGCAGATTTGAAACCCAACTCAGCCGCAATTTCGGCGCGGGTAGGGGGCGAACCGGTGTTGGCGATAGCAGACTGGATGAGTTCCAGAATCTGTTGCTGACGGGCTGTGAGTTTTGGCATTTCAATCATCGGTTCAACTCCTGCACAATGTGTGTCTTGAGGGATGTGACTGTTTACACATCCAGTAACTGTATTTTTAACCAGCCTTTTGAGTTTTGCAAGACATGAATGCAAAAAAAACTAAAAAAATCGTTGTTTTAGCCACAGGCGGCACCATCGCGGGCTTGGCGGGTGATGCCACGCAGCCTCAAAACTACACCGCAGGACAGGTCGGGGTTGCGGATTTACTGGCGGGCATCGCCAATCAAGACGTCGAGCTGTTGACCGAGCAAGTGGCTCAAATCGACAGCAAAGACATGTCGTTTGCGGTGTGGCAAAGTTTGTTGGGCCGCGTCACACATTGGTTGGCGCAAGAAGATGTGCAGGGCGTGGTCATCACCCACGGCACAGACACGCTCGAAGAAACTGCTTACTTTTTGCAAACCGTGTTGCAGCCCGCCAAACCTGTGGCGTTGACGTGCGCCATGTTGCCTGCGAATGCGCCTGACAGCGATGGCCCTAGCAATTTGAAAGATGCGTTGGCTTGGGTGCAAAAACCAGCCGCCAAGGGTGTGACCGTGGTGTGCGCCGGGCAAGTGCATGCTGGCGATGCCCTGCAAAAAAGCCACAGCCACCAGCGCAACCCGTTCACCTCGCAGCCTTTAGGCGCGCATCCTGCATTTTTGGAAGTGCCCAGCGTGGCGCAGGTGTTGGCTTGCAAGGCGTGGCCGCGTGTGGAGATGGTGCTCAACCATGCAGGCGCCGATGGTCGCTTGGTGCGCGCCTTGATGGCGCACGATGCCCCCCAAGGCTGGGTGGTGGCGGGCACGGGCAATGGCACGCTGCACCATGATTTGGAAGCTGCGTTGTTGGACGCACAAAAGCAGGGGGCTCACGTGCTGCGTGCCTCGCGCTGTGCGTGGGGCGGCGTTCAGTCGCGTGAGGCTGATGTGCTGCCGCATGCCGGCGCCTTGACCGCGGTGCAGGCGCGTGTGGCCTTGATATTGCACTTGCTTGCGCAGCAGGCCTGACCAATGAGCCTGCGTGACGTTGCACCAACAAAAAAGCCGCTCAACAGAGCGGCTTTTTTTTACAAGCGTGATGCTTGGTTGACGCAGCTTAAGCAGCGAGTGCTTGGAATGCGCGGTCTTTGATTTCTTCCACAGTGCCTGTGCCGCTGATGGCGCGGTACTTGGGGGCTGCCGCGGCGTCGGCCTTGGCCCAGCCAGAGTAGTAGTCCACCAAGGGGCGGGTTTGGGCGCTGTAAACGTCCAAACGCTTTTTGACGGTCTCTTCTTGGTCGTCGGCGCGTTGCACCAAAGGTTCGCCCGTTTCGTCGTCTTTGCCTTCCACCTTAGGTGGGTTGAATTTGACGTGGTATGTGCGGCCAGAAGCGGGGTGTGAACGGCGGCCGCTCATACGCTCGATGATGGCGTCAAAAGGCACGTCGATTTCGAGCACGTAGTCGAGTTTCACGCCAGCCGCTTTCATGGCATCGGCTTGAGGAATGGTGCGTGGGAAACCGTCAAACAAGAAGCCTTTGGCGCAGTCGTCTTGGGCGATGCGTTCTTTGACCAAGTTGATGATGAGGTCATCGCTCACCAAACCGCCAGCATCCATCACTTTTTTAGCTTCGATGCCAAGTGGGGTGCCAGCTTTCACTGCGGCGCGCAACATGTCGCCGGTGGAGATTTGGGGAATGCCGTATTTTTGGCAAATGAAGGTGGCCTGTGTGCCTTTACCGGCACCGGGGGCGCCCAACAGAATGAGTCTCATGTGTGGTCCTAAAGAACGATACGTTTTAATACTTAGTCGAGGATAGCACGCGCATCCCTTCCAAAGCCTTACGCGGCGGCGCTTAGCAGGGCTCGCACGCGTGCCAAGTCTTCGGGTGTGTCGACGCCGGGACCGGGGGAATGGTTGGTGATGTGCACGGCAATGCGGTGGCCGTGCCACATGGCGCGAAGCTGTTCGAGCGATTCGGTCACTTCAATTGGCGCTTGCGCCAACTTGGGGAACTCGCGCAAAAAGCCCACGCGGTAGCCGTACAGGCCCACATGGCGCAGTGGAGCAGGCGTGGGCAGGGTCGTGATGCCTTGGCTAAATCCATCACGCCACCAAGCAATCGGGGCGCGGCTGAAGTACAGCGCAGTGTTGCGGGCATCGAGCACCACCTTCACCACATTGGGGTTGGCAAAGTCTTCTACGCTGTCAATCGCATGGGCCAGCGTGCTCATGCTGCAGTCGCTGCGGGTTTGCAGCAATTGGGCGGCGGCGTCAATCGAAGCGGGATCAATCAGAGGCTCGTCGCCTTGTACGTTCACCACCACATCGCTGTCTTGCAGCTTGAGCAAATCGCAAGCTTCGGCCAAGCGGTCGCTGCCAGAGGGGTGGTCGGTGCGGGTCAACACAGCGTCAATGCCGTGTGCTTGGCAAGCGGCCACGATGCGCGCATCGTCAGCGGCGACCACCACACGTGAGGCGGCAGAGAGTTTTGCGCGTTGCGCCACGCGCACCACCATCGGCAAGCCGGCAATATCGGCCAAAGGCTTGTCGGGCAAGCGGCTTGATGCCATGCGCGCTGGAATGAGAACGCAAAACGACATTTACGCGTCCAGCTCGGCGTCGGTCAGCGGGCGGGCTTCGTTTTCTAGCAATACCGGAATGCCATCACGCACGGGATACGCCAAGCGAGCGCTGCGCGAGATGAGTTCTTGCGTGTCGCGTTTGAATTCGAGTGGGCCTTTGGTCACAGGGCAGACCAAGAGTTCAAGCAGTTTGTTGTCCATGGGGTGATGATAACTTTGCGTGTTGTGCGGCTGCGAGATGCTGGTCTATCGCGGCCAAGAGTTCGGTAGGCAGGGTGGTTTGTAGCGGTACAGCCCAAGCCTTGGGGTGATGCGCCCAGAGTTTGACGGCATCTTTTTCGGTGCACAGCACATCGCCTTGTGCGGCGTCGATGTGCAGGGCTTGCAGATCGGCATGGTCCGCCAGGGCTTGTGTATGCGCCACATTCAGGCCTTGCTCTCGGAGCATGGCAAAAAACACCTCGGGCTTGGCAATGCCAGCCAAGGCCTGCACGGGGGTGTTCCACCAGCTGCTGAGGGAGCGTTGGGTGCCATCGGCCTGCACGGCGTAGTCGGCCAAATGGCGTTGCACAGCGAACTCGTTCGAGCCAGCTTCGCCTGAGCTCTTGACGACCAAGCAAGGTACTTCTTGGGGTGATGCAGCCGGGTGCAGCGGCTTGCGCGGCCAAGCCTCGCGCAGCGGGCCTGCGGGCAGCAAGTGGCCATTGCCGATGCCGCGCTCGTCAAACACACACAATTCCAAATCGCGCTCCAGCGCGAGGTGTTGCAAGCCATCGTCACACACCAACACTTGCACGTCAGGGTGTAAGGACAGCAGGGCGTGACCTGCATCCACGCGGCTGATGCCCACAAACACAGGCACTTGGCAGCGGCGCGCAATGAGCAGAGGCTCATCACCAACGTTGTGTGGGTTGCTGCTGGGGGTGACGGCCAAGGTGCTCGATGTTTTGCGGCCATAGCCCCGTGAGAGCACGCCCACACGCCAGCCTTGCGCTTTCAAGTGCTGGACCACGGCCATGGTGATGGGTGTTTTGCCCACGCCGCCCACCATCACATTGCCCACCACGATGACGGGCACAGACAAGGTGTGTGTGCTGTAAAAACCGCGTTGGTAGAGAGCTCGACGAACCGAGACAAGGCCCCCAAACATCCAGCTAACAGGGCGCAGAACAAGCGCTAGAAATTGACCGAGGGGATTGCTTTTCCAAGTGTTTTGCCCGTTCCACGCTTGGGTCAATGCCTGTGTCAGCGTGTGTTTCAGACCCTGTGCCTCCATGTCGCCCAAGTTGCGCGCGTTGCTCATGGGCGCGAGCCTCAATCGGCTTTGCCGCCGGATGACTGGGCTGCGAAGGTGAGTTGGTTCAAACCATTGCGGCGCGCGGCTTCCATCACCATCATCACCGATTGGTGGCTGGCTTGCGCATCAGCGCTGATGATGATCATCGGGCTGTCAATGCTTTGCGTGGCTTGTGCCAAGGCTTGACTCAGGCCCTGCACATCACGCGTGTTCACCAAATGGCGGTTGATGTTGAACTGGCCTTCGCTGCTGATAGACACAATCACTTCATGCGGGTGTTCTTTGGGCGCGGCGGCATCGGCCACGGGCAAGTTCAGTTGCATTTCTGTGAACTTGCTGTACGTGGTCGAGAGCATCAAAAAGATCACCACCACCAACAAAATGTCGATGAACGGGATCAGGTTGATCTCGGGTTCTGGGCTCTTTTCGCGATGAAATTTCATGGCTAGCGTGGTGCCTGTTATTTCAAACGTGCGCGCATGGCGAGCAAGTGGCGTACAAAACGCTCTGCGTCAAGCTCAAAGCCCAACACGTAAGCGTCCACGCGTGCGCGCAGATAGCGCCAAAACATCAAGGCTGGGATGGCCACGATCAGGCCAAACGCGGTGTTGTAAAGCGCCATCGAAATACCTTGGGCCAGCTGCACAGGGTTGCTCGTGCCGGGGGCTTGCGAGCCAAAAATGTCGATCATGCCAATCACCGTGCCCAGCAAACCCAAGAGTGGGGCTGCCGAAGCAATGGTGGCCAGCGCCACCAAGTGTTTTTCAAGGTTGTGTGCCGCTTGTCGTCCAGCGGACTCCATGCTCGAACGCAAGTCTTCCGCGCTGATGAGGGGGGCGTCTTTCATGGCGTGCAAACCAGATGCCAAGATGCTGCCCAAGACGGAGTGTTCGTGCAGTTGCTGCATCGTTTCTTCGGAGGGCAGGTTGTCGTGTGCCGCTTTTAGCGCCTGATCAAGCAAACCTTCAGGCGAAATCAAGTGCTTACGCAAGCTCATCAGGCGTTCAATGACCAAGGCCAAAGCCACGATAGAGCACGCCAACAACGGCCAAATGGGCCAACCCGCCGCTTGTATGATGGTGAACAAAGCCAACACTCCAGATAAATTTGGTTGTCTCAATTATGGCTTAGTCACCCATCCACACGAACTGTGGATAACTTTGGGGATAAGCTTTGTTGCCGCCCTGCTGAAGCCGCATGAATGGGTGGATTCAACAGAATGATTGAAAAATGAGCGCTAAAAATTTCTTTTAAATCAATCACTTGCTACGTGGGTTGGTGATTTTGTTGGTTTGTTGTTTAAAACGATCTGGAAATATTTTTTGTGGATGAGTTCTCTGTGCAGCCGTCGGAATCGCTAGGTTTTGCGCCCCGTATCTGGGCAGTTGGTGCTCTATGCCGCGCCATTGCTGACGCTTTGGATGCGCGCTTTAACCCTGTCGCCGTTCGGGGCGAGATTTCCGGCTTCACGCGTGCGGCCAGCGGTCATTGCTACTTCACCCTCAAGGACGCAAGCGGGCAATTGCGCTGTGCCATGTTCAAACGCGCGGCCCAAATGCTCGACTTCCGACCTGTGGACGGCGAGCTCGTCGAAATCAAGGGCCGTTTGGGTGTATATGAGCTGCGTGGTGAGTTGCAAATGGTGGTCGAACACATGCGCCGTGCCGGGCAGGGCGCGTGGTTTGAACAGTTCCTGCAACTCAAGGCCAAGCTCGAATCCGAAGGCCTGTTCGACGCCGAGCGCAAGCGTCCTATTCGCACCATGCCGCGCGGCATTGGCGTGGTCACCTCGCTAGGTGCGGCGGCTTTGCATGATGTGGCCACCGCCTTGCAGCGCCGTGTGCCGCACATCCCCGTGGTGTTGGCACCGTCCCTGGTGCAAGGGCCAGATGCGCCGCCGACCTTGGTGCAAGGCTTGCAGCAACTCAGCCAGCAACCCAACATCGATGTCATCTTGCTGGTGCGTGGTGGCGGGTCGATGGAAGACCTTTGGGCGTTCAACGATGAAAACCTAGCCCGTGCCATCGTGGCCAGCCCCGTGCCCATCATCAGCGGCGTGGGCCACGAAACCGACTTCACCATTGCCGACTTTTGTGCCGATCTGCGCGCCCCCACCCCCACGGCAGCCGCTGAAATGTGCGCACTGCCGCAGGTCGAGCTGCTGTCCAACTTGCAGCTGTGGGGCGGGGCGTTGCAAACCTTGGCCCACCGCCACCTCGACACCCAAGCGCAGCGCCTTGACCGTGCCCAAGCCCGATTGGGCCGCCCATCCGAAGGCTTGAACACCGAAAAAATGCAGCTCTTGCGTTGGCAGCAGCGCCTCAGCCAAGCGGTCAACACCCGAACCCAGCGCTGCCACAACGAATTGGCCACCTTGGCCAGCGGCTTGGCCCGTGGCGTGCAACAAACCCCAGCCACCGCCCGCGAACGGCTGCACCGCGCCGAACTGCGTTTGCAGCTGCTCGACCCCAAACTCGTGCTGCAGCGCGGTTTTGCGTGGCTCAGCGATGCCGATGGTCAAGCCGTCACCTCGGTGGCACAAACGCAAGAAGGCCAAGCCTTGCAAGCAACCCTTGCTGATGGCGTGGTTGATTTGCGTGTGGCACCATCCACCCACATTTAGTTTTTACAATTCACGCTTTTACACAAGAGGACTTCATGGAACACACGCTCCCCGCACTGCCTTATGCCATCGACGCATTGGCCCCTCACTACTCCAAAGAAACTTTGGAGTTCCACCATGGCAAGCACCACAACGCCTACGTTGTGAACCTGAACAACTTGCAAAAAGGCACTGAGTTCGAAGGCATGGCGCTGGAAGAAATCGTCAAGAAGTCCAGCGGCGGCATTTACAACAACTCAGCCCAAATCTGGAACCACACCTTCTTCTGGAATTGCATGAAGCCACAAGGCGGCGGCGAGCCCACAGGCGCTTTGGCTACCGCCATCAACGCCAAATTCGGCAGCTACGCCGCTTTCAAAGAAGCCTTCGTCAAGAGCGCCGTCGGTAACTTCGGCTCTGGCTGGACATGGTTGGTCAAAAAGGCCGACGGTTCTGTGGACATCGTCAATATGGGCGCCGCTGGCACACCGTTGACCACTGGCGACAAAGCTTTGTTGACGGTGGACGTGTGGGAACACGCTTACTACATCGACTACCGCAACATGCGCCCCAAGTTCGTTGAGACGTTCCTCGATCACTTGGTGAACTGGTCTTTCGCTGAAAGCAACTTCGCTTAATCCAGTATGACTTAATGGGCTGTCAAGCCCGTTGAAACGTTAAAAAGCCGCCTATCAAGGCGGCTTTTTTGTGACTGAGCGCAAGCGCTTAAGGCTTAAATGCCACGCCACTCAAGCGGCTGCCAGCCTTTAGCCCTTTTTTGGCAAACCAGCCTTGGTGCATTTCCAGCACAAAGCGCACAGGCTTTTCTGAGCAGTGTGAGTCGGTGGTTTGCGGCTTCATGTCCGCCAAGTTCACGATGGTGCCGTCGTCAGCCACAAAAGCGGCGGTCAGCGGCAACAGAGTGTTTTTCATCCAAAAGCACTGCATGGCGGGCTGCTCAAACACAAACAACATGCCTTCGTGCTGTGGCATCTCTTTGCGAAACATCAGGCCCACGCTGCGCTGGTCGGGCGTTTGCGCCACTTGCGTGTCGATTTGGTACATGCCCGCTTGCAGCTTGATGCGGGGCAGGTTGGTTTGAGGTGTGTCTTGGGCCGTCGCTGCAAAGACCAAAGATGAAAAGAGGAGGGTGATCAGAGCGCGTTTCATGTGGGCGACTGTAGCGCAAGGCTCGACTGTGTCGGCGTACGTGTGTGCCGTTGGCATAACGTTTTGCACGCCGTGCGCTGGCTAGAATCGAAAGAGAAACGCTCACCACCACAGGAACCGTCATTCATGTCTCACTCGCACATCCAAGTGCCAGCCGCTGGTCAAAAAATCACCGCCAATGCAGATGCCTCGTTGAACGTGCCCGACCAACCCATCATCCCCTTCATCGAAGGCGATGGCGTGGGGCGTGATGTGACCCCTGTGATGCGCAAAGTGGTGGACGCTGCTGTAGCCAAAGTCTACGGCGGCAAGCGCCAAATCCAGTGGATGGAGGTGTTTGCCGGTGACAAAGCTGCAGGCATTTACGGCGCCGAGACCCGTTTGCCCGAAGAAACAGTGCAAACCTTGCGTGACTACAAGGTCTCCATCAAAGGCCCCTTGAGCACGCCTGTGGGGGGCGGCATTCGTTCTCTTAACGTAGCCCTGCGCCAAGCGCTTGATTTGTTTGTGTGTCTGCGCCCCGTGCAGTACTTCAAAGGCGTGCCTTCGCCTTTGAAAGAGCCAGAGAAAACCAATATGGTCATCTTCCGTGAGAACTCGGAAGACATCTATGCCGGCATTGAATACGCTGCCGAAAGCGCCGAAGCCAAAAAGCTGATTGAATTTTTAACCGCCGAAATGGGCGCAACCACCATTCGTTTCCCCGCGTCTTCGGCCATCGGCATCAAGCCTGTGTCCATTGAAGGCACGCAGCGCTTCATGCGCAAAGCCATTCAGTACGCGATTGACCACGACAAGCCCAGTGTGACCATCGTCCACAAGGGCAACATCATGAAGTTCACCGAAGGTGGCTTCCGCGATTGGGCCTTGGCAGTGGCCCAAAAAGAGTTTGGTGCAACCTTGATTGACGGCGGCCCTTGGTGCCGCGTGAAGAACCCCAAAACAGGCAAAAGCATCATCATCAAAGACGTGATTGCCGATGCCTTCTTGCAGCAAATTTTGATGCGTCCTGCTGAGTATTCGGTGGTGGCGACCTTGAACCTGAACGGTGACTACATCTCCGATGCCGTGGCTGCACAGGTGGGCGGCATTGGCATTGCCCCGGGGGCCAACCTCTCAGACACCGTGGCTTGCTTTGAGGCCACACACGGCACAGCGCCCAAATACGCGGGCAAAAACTACGTCAACCCAGGCTCTATGATTTTGTGCGGCGAAATGATGCTGCGCCACATGGGCTGGACCGAGGCCGCCAACACCATCTTGCACGCGATGGAAGCCGCCATCGCCACCAAACGCGTGACTTACGACTTTGCGCGCTTGATGGACGGCGCGGAGCAGGTGAGTTGCTCAGCCTTTGGCGATGTGATGATTGAGCAGATGTAAGTAGCCATGCCGACGAAGAAACCAACACCCAAAATTCAACAGCCCGACCGAGACGATGGCGGATCGGTCGTTTTAGAGCGCCTGACGCAGCGCACCAAGCCGCCGCAGATGTTTCAGGTGCTGATGCTCAACGACGATTTCACGCCCATGGAGTTTGTGGTGGTGGTGTTGCAAGAGTTTTTCAGCAAAGACCGCGAACAAGCCACGCAGATCATGTTGCAAATCCACCTAGACGGCAAAGGCGTGTGCGGCGTCTACAGCAAAGACATTGCTGCGACCAAGGTGGATCAAGTCATGGACGCCGCCCGCAAGGCAGGCCACCCGCTGCAATGCGTGGCAGAGCCCGTCGCTTAACGGACACGTAAGCCCTCTGCGAACTTATCGTTTGCACTAAAGAAACAGACCTATTGAATAAACGGCTTTTGTTTACATATACATTTGAATCTCAGTTGCAAGCACCGAAGGAAACCACATGATTGCTCAAGAACTAGAAGTCAGCTTGCACATGGCCTTTGTCGAGGCCCGTCAACAACGACACGAATTCATCACCGTCGAGCACTTGCTGCTCGCCTTGCTGGACAACCCCAGCGCAGCCGAAGTGCTGCGCGCATGTTCAGCCAACATCGACGACTTGCGCAAGTCGCTCTCCAACTTCATCGCTGACAACACGCCTCAGGTGTCGGGTACTGAAGAGGTGGATACCCAGCCCACGCTGGGTTTTCAGCGCGTGATCCAACGCGCCATCATGCATGTGCAGTCCACCGGCAACGGCAAAAAAGAAGTGACCGGCGCCAACGTGCTGGTGGCTATCTTTGGCGAAAAAGACTCACACGCGGTGTATTACCTCCACCAACAAGGCGTAACACGCCTCGATGTGGTGAATTTCATCGCCCACGGCATCAAAAAGAGCGACCCACCTGAAGCCGTCAAAGGTGGTGAGTCCAACCAAGCCGAGCAGGAAGAGGGCGGTGCAACGTCTGAAAAGAACGAAAAAGCCTCTCCGCTGGAGCAGTTCACCCAAAACCTCAACCAAGCCGCCAAAGACGGAAAGATTGACCCGCTGATTGGCCGCGAATACGAGGTCGAGCGCACGATTCAAATCCTGTGCCGCCGCCGCAAAAACAACCCGCTGTTGGTGGGCGAGGCGGGCGTGGGTAAAACCGCGATTGCCGAAGGTTTGGCATGGCGCATCACCCAAGGCGATGTGCCCGAGATCTTGGCTGAAGCCATCGTGTACTCGCTGGACATGGGCGCTTTGCTGGCGGGCACCAAATACCGTGGCGACTTTGAGCAGCGCTTGAAAGGCGTCATCAAATCGCTGCAGGGCAAGCCCAACGCGATTTTGTTCATTGACGAAATCCACACGCTCATTGGCGCGGGGGCAGCTTCGGGCGGCACACTGGATGCGTCTAACTTGCTTAAGCCCGCTTTGTCGAGCGGTCAGCTCAAGTGCATTGGCGCGACGACCTTCACCGAATACCGCGGCATCTTTGAAAAAGACGCGGCTCTGAGCCGTCGTTTCCAAAAGGTCGATGTGGTCGAACCCACCGTGCCTGAAACCGTCGACATCCTCAAAGGCCTGAAGTCGCGCTTTGAAGAGCACCACAACGTCAAATACGCCTTGGCCGCGCTGCAAGCCGCTGCCGAGCTGAGCGCCAAGTACATCAACGACCGCCACTTGCCCGACAAGGCGATTGACGTGATTGACGAAGCCGGTGCGGCGCAACGCATCTTGGTGGCATCCAAGCGCAAGAAAACCATTGGAAAGGCCGAGATCGAAGACATCGTGGCCAAGATCGCGCGCATTCCGCCCGCCAACGTGTCGAACGACGACCGCAGCAAGCTGCAAACCATCGAACGCGATTTGAAGAGCGTGGTGTTCGGCCAAGACAAGGCGCTTGAAGTGCTGGCTTCTTCGGTGAAGATGGCGCGCTCGGGTCTTGGCAAAGCCGACAAGCCGATTGGTGCGTTCTTGTTCAGCGGCCCCACGGGCGTGGGCAAGACCGAAGCGGCCAAGCAACTGGCCTACATCATGGGCATTGACCTGATTCGCTTTGACATGTCTGAGTACATGGAGCGCCACGCCGTGAGCCGCCTGATTGGCGCGCCTCCCGGCTACGTGGGCTTTGACCAAGGTGGCTTGTTGACCGAAGCCGTGACCAAGAAGCCGCATTGCGTGCTGTTGCTCGACGAGATCGAAAAAGCCCATCCCGACATCTTCAACGTGCTGTTGCAGGTGATGGACCACGGCACCTTGACCGACAACAACGGCCGCAAGGCTGACTTCCGCAACGTCATCCTCATCATGACGACCAATGCTGGCGCGGAAACCATGAACAAGGCCACCATTGGCTTTACCAACCCGCGCGCCCCTGGCGACGAAATGGGCGACATCAAGCGCTTGTTCACGCCCGAGTTCCGCAACCGTTTGGACGCCATCGTGGGCTTCAAGGCTTTGGACGAAAACGTCATCATGCGCGTGGTCGACAAGTTCTTGTTGCAACTCGAACAGCAATTGGGCGAGAAGAAAGTGGACGTCACGTTCAGCGATGCCTTGCGCAAGTATTTGGCCAAGAAAGGCTTCGATCCGCTCATGGGCGCACGCCCGATGCAGCGCCTCATTCAAGACACGATTCGCAAGGCCTTGGCCGACGAGTTGCTGTTTGGTCGCCTCACCGAAGGTGGTCGCTTGAGCGTGGACATTGACGACAAAGACGAAGTGCAGCTCGACATTCAGCCTTTGCCTAAGAAGGAAAAGTCATCGAAGGGCGAGCAAGCGGCTTCTGAAGAGCCCGCTGCCAGCTAAGGTTTGTTGCGGTTTCTCACGCCGCGCTGAGTCAGCTGTTTCAACAAAAACGCCGTCTGTTGGCACAGACGGCGTTTTCTATGGGGAGCCCTGAAATTGGCGGCTCTGACCAGGGGGCTAGCGTCTGCGCCCACCCAAAATGCTGCCCATCACCCCACGCACAATCTCGCGGCCTACGGCCGAGCCGATGTTGCGGACCGCAGACTTCACCATCACCTGTGCCAGTCCTTGGTGTTGACCGCCGCGTGGGCCGGTGGAGCCAAACAGGGCATCGCCTAGGCCAGCCAGCACTTGGTCGGTGACGGAAGGCTGTGCTGGCGCTTGGGTACCTGTGTTGGCTGGCGCTGCGCCAGCCGCCGTATTGCCCGCCCCATTACCGGACACATTGCCAGAAGTCGCATTAGCAGGCGCCACTCCTTTGAGACGTTCGTAAGCCGATTCACGGTCCACCACTTGCTCATACACGCCCGCCACGAGCGAGTTGGCCAGCAAGGCTTGGCGCTGCTCGGGTGTGATGGGGCCTAGCTGACTGCTGGGCAGCAGCACATACACCTGCTCGGTCTCGCTCGGGCGGCCTTTGGCATCCAGCAAGCTCACCAAGGCTTCGCCCACGCCCAGCTCGGTGATGGCTTTTTCAATGTCGAGGCCCGCTTTGCCGCGCATGGTTTGCGCCGTGGCTTTGACCGCTTTTTGGTCACGCGGCGTGAAGGCGCGCAAGGCGTGTTGGACGCGGTTGCCGAGCTGGCCCAGCACCGTTTCGGGCACGTCCAGCGGGTTTTGGGTGACAAAGTACACGCCCACGCCCTTGGAGCGAATCAGGCGCACCACCAGCTCGATGCGCTCAATCAGCACCTTGGGCGCTTCGTTGAACAACAAGTGCGCTTCGTCAAAGAAAAACACCATCTTGGGTTTCTCCACGTCGCCCACTTCGGGCAATTGTTCAAACAGCTCCGAGAGCATCCACAGCAAGAAGGTGCCGTACAGGCGGGGTGAGTTCATCAACTTGTCGGCAGACAAGAGGTTGATGACGCCCATACCCTTGGCATCGGTTTGCATGAAGTCTTGGATGTTGAGCATCGGCTCGCCAAAAAAGGCATCACCGCCTTGGGCTTCAATCTCCAGCAGGGCGCGTTGAATGGCACCAATGCTGGCGGCGCTCACGTTGCCGTATTGGGTGGTGAAGTCGCGCGCGTGTTCACCGACGTGTTGCAGCATGGCGCGCAGGTCTTTGAGGTCGAGCAACAACAGACCTTGGTCGTCGGCGATTTTGAAGACGAGGTTTAACACGCCCGATTGGGTGTCGTTCAGGTTGAGCATGCGGCCCAGCAAGAGCGGCCCCATGTCGGAGATGGTGGCACGCACGGGGTGGCCGGATTTACCGAAGACGTCCCACAGCGTGGTGGGGCAGGCCAAGGGGTCGGGCATGGGTAGGCCACGCTCTTGGATGGCGGCGGCGAGCTTCGGGGGAATGCTGCCCGCTTGGCTGATACCCGCCAAGTCGCCTTTGACGTCGGCCATGAACACGGGCACGCCGATTTTGGAGAAGCCTTCGGCCAGCGTTTGCAGCGTGACGGTTTTGCCCGTGCCAGTCGCCCCTGTGATGAGGCCGTGGCGGTTGGCCAAGGCTGGCAACATGTGGCATTCAGTCGTATTGCGACGTGCAATCAGCATCGGTTCAGCCATCGAAAGTTCTCCATCACTTGAAAAGTAAAATAACCAGATAAGGTTAATTCAATTCAAGAGGATTTCTGATGGCTGGCCACAGTAAATGGGCAAATATTCAACACCGCAAAGGGCGTCAAGACGAGAAGCGCGGCAAGATTTGGACACGCATCACGCGTGAAATCATTGTGTCGGCGCGCCAAGGTGGCGGTGACTTGAGCATGAACCCTCGTTTGCGCTTGGCCATTGAAAAAGCCAAAGCGGCCAACATGCCCGCTGACAACATCAAGCGCAACGTCGACAAGGCCACTGGCAACTTGGACGGTGTGAACTACGACGAGATTCGCTACGAAGGCTACGGCGTGGGCGGTGCGGCCATCATTGTCGACACCATGACCGACAACAAAGTGCGCACCGTGGCTGAGGTGCGTTTTGCCTTCAGCAAAAACGGCGGCAACATGGGCACCGAGGGTTCGGTGGCGTTTCAATTCAAGCATTGCGGCCAACTGGTGTTTGCGCCGGGCAGCAATGAAGACCAAATCATGGAAATCGCGCTCGAAGCGGGCGCCGACGATGTGATCACCGATGACGACGGCGCGATTGAAGTGCTGACACCACCGGCCAGCTTTGAGGCTGTGAAAAACGCTTTGGAAGCTGCGGGTCTCAAGCCCGAAGTGGCCGAGGTGACTTACCGTGCAGACAACACCATCGAGCTCGAGGGTGATGACGCTGCGAAGATGCAAAAACTTTTGGACGCGCTGGAAGACCTTGACGATGTGCAAGAGGTCTATCACAACGCTGCACTATGAACGTACTCGTTATTGGCGGCGGTGGCCGCGAACACGCCTTGGCGTGGAAAATTGCCCAATCCAACAAGGTGCAAAAAGTGTTTGTGGCCCCCGGCAACGGCGGCACGGCACGCGACAAGCGCTTGGACAACATCGACATCACCGATGTCAAAGCCCTGCGCGAGTTTGCCCAAAGCAATGGCGTCGAGTTGACCGTGGTCGGCCCCGAAACCCCGTTAGCGGCAGGTGTGGTGGACGAGTTCCGCGCCCACGGTATGCGCATTTTTGGCCCCACCAAAGCCGCGGCGCAGCTGGAAAGCTCTAAGGCGTTCAGCAAGGCGTTCATGAAGCGCCACCACATTCCCACCGCTGAATACGAAACCTTCACCGACGCGCAGGCTGCACACGACTACGTGAACGCCAAAGGCGCGCCGATTGTGGTCAAGGCTGACGGCTTGGCCGCAGGCAAGGGCGTGGTGGTGGCGATGACCGCTGCCGAGGCCCACGAAGCGATTGACTTCATGTTGCTCGACAACAAGCTGGGTGTGAGCCACAACGAGGGTGGCGCGCGCGTGGTGATTGAAGAATTTTTGCAAGGCGAAGAGGCCAGCTTCATCGTTATGTGCGACGGCAAAACCGTGTTGCCCTTGGCCACCAGCCAAGACCACAAGCGTTTGCTGGATGCCGACCTTGGCCCCAACACCGGCGGCATGGGCGCGTATTCGCCAGCCCCCGTGGTCACGCCCGAGGTGCACGCCCGCGCCATGCGCGAAATCATCTTGCCGACCATCAAGGGCATGGAAAAAGACGGCATCCCGTTCACTGGCTTCTTGTACGCTGGCCTGATGATTGACCCACAAGGCCACGTCAAAACCCTCGAATTCAACTGCCGCATGGGCGACCCCGAAACCCAACCCATCATGGCGCGCCTGAAAACCGATTTGGTCGATGTGCTCATGGCTGCCACGGCCACCAATGCCGAAACGCGTTTTGACGACTTCGAGTTGGAGTGGGACCGCCGCACTGCCATTGGTGTGGTGTTGGCCGCGCACGGTTACCCCATGAGCCCCCGCAAGGGCGACGCCATCACGGGCTTGCCGCAAGACACCGACGATGTGGTGGTGTTCCACGCGGGCACGCAGATGAAAGACGGCCAAGTGGTGACCAGCGGTGGCCGCGTGTTGTGCGTGACCGCCCTGGGCGGGACCTTGAAACTGGCGCAGCAGCAGGCGTACGACATCATCAAAGGCATTCACTTTGATGGCGTGCAGTACCGCACCGACATTGGTTACCGCGCCATTGCGCGATGAGTGGCAGGGCATGAGCAGCGAACTCGCCAAACCTCTTGCCGTGCAGTGCAAGCCCCAAGCTTGGGCTGCATGGCTGGTCAAGCTCATGGGTTGGAAGATCGAGTTTGACGGCTTGCCCGCCAAGCAAGGCGTGCTCATTGGCTACCCGCACACCAGCAACTGGGATTTCATCACCATGATGCCGGTCAAGTGGGCGGTGGGTTTGCCGGTGCAGTTCTTTGCCAAAGAAAGTCTCTTCCGCATCCCGCTGTTTGGCCGATGGATTCGCTTCATTGGCGCCGTGCCGATTGACCGTTCATCGCCCAAAGGGGTGGTGGGCGAGATGGTGGAAGCGCTGAAACAACACAAAAAAACCGATGAGCTGCTGTGGATTGGCCTTTCACCCGAAGGCACGCGCAAGCTGACCGATGGTTGGCGCAGTGGTTTTTACCAACTGGCCTTGGGCGCGGACGTGCCACTGTGCATGTTGCGCATTGATTACGGCACCAAGGTCGCCAAAATCACCGACTTCATGCGCTTGACGGGCGATGTCGCCGCAGATTACGCGCACATTGCTCAGGTGTACGAAGGCGTGCAGGGCTTTCATGCTCACCAAGCTGCACCGATTCGGCCATTGCCGCCGCGAGTGCCGACAGCCCAAACAACTTCTTCTTAATTGCCATGACCACCCAAACCCACGCACACGTTGTCGCCGCTGCTCGCGAGTACCTTGTTGGCTTGCAAAGCCGTATCACGGACGCGATTGAGGCCAAAGACGGGCAAGCCAAATTTTTGGTGGATCACTGGGAAAAAGGCCCGGGCGAGCAGTTGCAAGGCACCGGCATCACCAAAATTTTAGAAAACGGCCCTGTGTTTGAGCGTGCAGGCTGCGGGTTCTCGCACGTGCGTGGCCCCAAGTTGCCGCCCTCGGCCACACAACATCGACCAGAGTTGGCGGGGGCACCGTTTGAGGCCATGGGCGTGTCGTTGGTGTTCCACCCGCGCAACCCGTACGTGCCCACGGTGCACATGAACGTGCGCATGATCGCCGCCACGCCTGCCAACGGCAAAACCGTGGCGTGGTTTGGTGGCGGCATGGACCTCACGCCGTATTACGGCTACGCCGAAGACGCCAAGCATTTCCATCAGGTCTGCCACGATTCGCTGCAGCCTTTTGGCGCTGAGCTGTACCCACGCTTCAAAACTTGGTGCGACGAGTACTTCTGCAACAAGCACCGCAGCGAGCAGCGCGGCATTGGCGGCATCTTTTTTGATGACTTCTCTGAGCTGGGCTTTGAGCGCAGCTTTGAGATGCTGCAAAGCGTGGGCGATGCCTTCCTCAACGCCTATTTGCCCATCGTGGACCGCCGTGTGAACACGCCTTACGGCGAGCGCGAGCGCGACCACCAGCTGTACCGCCGTGGCCGCTATGTGGAGTTCAACCTCGTGTGGGACCGTGGCACGCACTTTGGCTTGCAGTCGGGCGGGCGCACCGAGTCCATCTTGTTGTCCATGCCGCCGTTGGTGAGTTGGTCGTACCAGCACCAGCCCGAGGTAGGTACGCCCGAGCACGCGTTGTTGCACGACTTTTTGCAGCCGCAAGACTGGCTGACGCGCCAGCTTTAAACCACTTTGACCATGAGCCACAAGCCACGACTTGGTGTGTTTGGTGGGGCGTTTGACCCGCCGCACATCGCACATCTGGCTTTGGCGCAGTACGCCATCGCGCAGTTTGGTTTGCAGCAGCTGCGCATCATCCCCACGGGCGACGCTTGGCACAAAGACCACACCCTCACGGCTTCGCCACATCGGCTGGCCATGGCGCGTTTGGCCTTTGAGGGCATGGCGCAGGTGGCGGTGGACGAGCGCGAAATCAACCGCGCAGGCGCGACCTACACCTATGACACTTTGCTAGAGCTCAAGGGGGAGCACCCCGATGATGAGCTGTATTTGTTCATTGGGGCCGACCAAGCCCATGCGTTCAAGACTTGGCATCGCTGGCAAGACATTTTGAAACTCGCCACTTTGGTGGTGGCGCAGCGGGGTGGGGCGCCGCAGTGGCACAATGCGGTATCGCCCGATGTGCAGCGGCTGGACATGCCCAGCCTCAAGGTGAGCGCCACAGACATTCGCGCCCACTACGCCCAGCATACGGTGGCGCAACCGCCTTTTTCAAACTGGTTGCCCGCTTCGGTGCAGCATTACATTGAACAACACAGCCTCTATAGATTGAACCGATGAACGATACAAGCGCTAAAAAAGACGTCCAAAAACTGCAACGCACCGTGGTGGATGCGCTGGAAGACGTCAAAGCCCAAGACCTCCAAGTGTTTGACACCGAACACCTGTCCTCGCTGTTTGAGCGCGTCATTGTGGCTTCGGGTACGTCCAACCGCCAAACCAAAGCCTTGGCTGCCAGCGTGCGCGACAAAGTGCGCGACGGTGGTTTTGGCAAACCGCGCATCGAAGGCGAAGACAACGGCGAGTGGATCATTGTGGACTGCGGCCCCGTGGTCGTGCACATCATGCAGCCCACCATCCGTGGCTACTACAACCTCGAAGAAATCTGGGGCGAGAAGCCCGTGCGTTTGAAGTTTGGTGCGCCTAAGCCTGTCAAGGCCGTAGAGCCCAAGGAAGAAGCACCTGCTAAGAAGTCGGCTGGCAAAAAGCCTGCGGCGAAGAAAACGGCAGAGCGCACCAGCTCAGCCAAGCCAGCGAGTCGCAGTACATCGACACGCGGCCCCGCCAAAGCAGCACCTGCCAAAACTGCCGCGAAAACTGCAGCAAAAACGGCAACTAAGAGCGCACCAGCCAAAACGACATCCGCTAAAAAGCCAGCAGCGCCAGCCAAGTTGCCCATCGTCAAGGTGGCGCTCAAAGGTGCAAAGTCTGCTTCCAAGTCGGCTGCACGCACGGCCACAACCACGGCAGGCAAACCAGCGGGTAAGCCTGCAGCCAAGCGTCCAGCCGCTAAAAAGACCACTGCCCGCAAAGCATGAAGCTGTGGGTCGTCGCAGTCGGCCAACGTGTGCCCGACTGGGCACAAACCGCTTGGGACGATTACGCCAAGCGGTTTCCGTCTGAGCTGAAGGTCGAGCTCAAGGCCGTCAAAACCGAGCCGCGCAGCTCGAAAACGCTAGACACCATCTACGCCGCCGAGCGCGAGCGCATTGAAGCCGCCATTCCGCGTGGCTGCCGCATCGTGGCTTTGGACGAGCGCGGCACCAACCTCACCACCGTGGCCTTGGCCGCCAAGCTCAAACACTGGCAGCTCGAAGCCGACGATGTGGCCTTGGTCATTGGCGGGCCTGATGGTTTGTGCCCTGAGTTCAAAAAGCAAGCGCACGAGCGCATCCGCATTTCAGACCTGACCCTGCCGCACGCCATGGTGCGCGTGCTGTTGGTGGAGCAGCTCTACCGCGCGTGGTCAATCAACGCCAACCATCCGTATCACCGCGAGTGAAGCATGCCTGATTCCAAATTTGTTTATCTCGCCTCCCAAAGCCCACGCCGCCGCATACTGCTCGAGCAGCTCGGTGTGCGTTATGAGCTGCTGCTAGCAGACGACAGCGAAGATGCCGAAGCGCTAGAAGTGGTGCTGCCGGGCGAAGCGCCGCGTGCCTACGTGCAACGCGTCACCTTGCTCAAACTCGAAGCCGCCTTGGCCCGCATGCAGCGCCGAGGTTTGCCTTTGGCTCCCGTGCTGTGCAGCGACACCACCGTGGCCTTGGGTAAAACCATTCTAGGCAAGCCAGACGATGCCAAACATGCAGCACACATCCTTGGCACATTGAGCGGCCAAACCCACCGCGTGTTGACGTCCGTGGCGATGGGCACTTTGTCCAAGGCGGGCAAGCCGCTCAAGACCGAACAGGCTCTGAGTGTGTCCAGCGTGCGCTTTGCGCCGTTGACGCGCACGCAAATCCAAAGCTATGTGGCCAGTGGCGAGCCCATGGGCAAGGCCGGCGCGTATGCGGTGCAGGGCAGGGCCGCGGCGTATATCGAACACATCAGCGGTAGCTACTCTGGCATCATGGGGCTGCCGATGTTTGAAACCGCGCAGCTGTTGCGCGCGTTTGGATTCAAGGTTTAAGTTGGGTTCAGCCATGCAACAAGACATCCTCATCAACTGGTCGCCGCAAGAAACCCGCGTGGCCATCGTCGAAACGGGCGCTGTGCAAGAGCTGCACGTCGAGCGCACGTTGGAGCGCGGCTTGGTGGGCAATGTGTACTTGGGCAAAGTGGCGCGTGTGTTGCCGGGCATGCAGTCGGCCTTTATCGACATTGGCTTGGAGCGCGCCGCGTTTTTGCATGTGGCCGATTTGATGAGCAGTGTGGCAGCGCGTCATGCCGACGACAAGGGCGAGCCCGCCGCGGTGGTGCCGATTGAAAAGCAAGTGTTTGAAGGTCAGTCGATCTTGGTGCAGGTCATCAAAGATCCGATTGGCACCAAAGGCGCGCGCTTGTCCTCGCAAATCAGCATCGCGGGGCGCTTGCTGGTGTTTTTGCCGCAAGACCAACACATTGGCGTGTCGCAAAAAATTCCGTTTGAGCAACGCGAGGCCCTGCGCCAACGCCTGCAAACATTGGCTGAAGCAGCGGCCAAAGACGGCAAGACCGGTAACCAAACCGGCGGCTTCATTCTGCGCACCAACGGCGAAGACGCCAGCGATGCTGAGCTAGGTGAAGACATCGCCTACCTGCGCAAAACCTGGGCGCGCATCAAAGAAGCCTCGACCCGTTTACCGCCTAAATCGTTGCTGCACCAAGACTTGAGCCTGTTGCAGCGTGTGTTGCGCGACTTGGTGAGCGAAACCACGCAAACCATTCGCATTGATTCGGCCGAGCAGTTCAAGAAGCTGCAAACCTTCGGCCAAGAGTTCATGCCCAGCGCGGTTGACAAGCTGCAGCTCTACAAAGGCGAGCGCCCGATTTTTGACCTCTTCAACATCGACGACGAAGTGGGCAAGGCCTTGGGGCGTCGTGTGGATTTGAAATCGGGTGGCTACCTCATCGTCGACCAAACCGAAGCCCTGACCACGATTGACGTGAACACCGGCGGCTACGTGGGTGCGCGCAATTTTGACGAAACCATTTTCAAAACCAACCTAGAAGCCGCAGGCGCCATTGCCCGCCAACTGCGCTTGCGTAATTTGGGTGGCATCGTGATTGCCGATTTCATCGACATGACCCGCGAAGACCACCGCGAAGCCGTGTTAGCCGAATTCCGTAAACAACTCGCCCGCGACCGCGTGAAGACCATGGTGAGCGGCTATTCGGCCTTGGGTTTGGTGGAGATGACCCGCAAGCGCACCCGCGAATCGCTGGCGCACATGCTGTGCGAGCCATGCCCGGTGTGCGAAGGCAAGGGCAGTGTGAAAACTGCACGCACGGTGACGTATGACATCCTGCGCGAGATTCTGCGCGAGGCCCGTCAGTTCAACCCACGTGAGTTCCGCGTGATTGCATCGCCTGATGTGATTGATGTGTTGCTCGACGAGGAAAGCCAGCACCTAGCAGGGTTGAGTGACTTCATTGGCAAGCCCATTTC
>Ga0213920_1000442_pt1 | contig 33527 bp, 20 predicted proteins | sample McNCre1117MG_FD_161054 | JGI IMG/M metagenome (GOLD analysis project Ga0213920, IMG submission 161054) | Freshwater microbial communities from McNutts Creek, Athens, Georgia, United States - 11-17 MG | ecosystem: Environmental > Aquatic > Freshwater > Creek | place: USA: Georgia | collected...
TGGGACCTAAGCCAGTACGTGCTATCTGACATGGCTTGGTTTGACGCGCAACGCTTAAGTTTTGATTTAAAGCAAAGCCCAGCAGCTGATATTCCTGTTGGTCGTTATCACCTGATTTCTCGTAATCAACCGGAAGACCCCAACTCGCTGGGTGTGAACGATTCAACTCTTGATGGATACACCTATCGGTTGTCTCATCCGTTAGGTGAGTGGGTGATTCAATCAGCCCAAGAGGCAAGCACCCCCGTGCAGCACATCGTGTTTGATACCCAAAAGAACGAAGCGCGTATGTCCATGGTTGAGGCTTTGCGTGGTCAATCAGGTGTATTGACTCTGCAAAAACTTTCGGTAGAAAGTTTTGAAAAGCAAGAGTATTTGCTCTTCTCTGCCATGACCGATAAAGGCGACTCTCTTGATCAAGAAACCTGCGAAAAGCTAATGGCATGCCAAGCTTCAATCGAGAGCGATGCAGTCCATTTAGAAGCCATAGTTCAAACTCGTTTGCAAGCTGAAACAAAACGTCATGCGCAGGCAACTATTTCGTTGTCACTGGAAACCAATAACAAACACTTTACGGAAGCGCGTGACCGATTAGACCGCTGGGCTGACGATATGGTGTTGGCTGCTGAACAAGCGCTAAAAAACATAAAAGAGCAGATCAAAGTTGCACAGCGTGAGGCTCGGCAAGCGCCAACATTGGATGAGCAGCAGACAATCCAAGAACGCATCGCCAAGTTGGAGCGTCAACAACGCAAACAACGACAAGAAATATTTTCGGTTGAAGACGAAATCCACGACAAGCGTGATCAGCTAATTTCTCAGCTAACGCAGCGAATGGCACAAAAAGTTGCGTCTGAACCTCTATTCACAATCGTTTGGCAAGTCCGCTAAAACATCAAATACAAAATTGCCATGTGGCAGATCCAAGAATGAAACAAAACAACAAGCAACTCACGCGTTTGACCGGTCTTTTGAAAGATCTATTCCAGCTCGATCAGCCAGAACTGGATTTTGGGCTGTACAAAATCATGCACGCGAAGAGTGTGCAAATTACCCAGTTCTTAGAGAATGATTTGCTTAAAGAAATTGACGCTGCGTTTGGTGCTCGTGATAGTGCGAGCTCTGAACAACTCATACAACAGGCCAAAGCTAAATTGTTTGAGAGTTTGGGTGAAGCTTCACTGGATGCCAACGGGCAGCTCAATGCCTCATTTGCCTCCTTGCCTGCTGGTAAAAAATATCTTGAAGATGTCGCTAAGGCCGAGGCTGTTAAGGACTCACTCGGTGCAGATGCTGAAATCTATGATCATCTGTACCGTTTCTTTGAACGCTATTACGACAACGGCGACTTCTTGAGTCGCCGCTACTACGCCCGTGAGAGCGATACGCGGGCAGCTCCATACAGCGTGCCATATGACGGTCGCGAGGTGTATTTGCACTGGGCGAATAAAGATCAGTACTACATCAAGAGTAGTGAAAATTTCACTCATTACACCTTCGACCTAGTTGAAGCAGTCAAAAAAATGATTGAGGGTGCTAAACCGACCGATCAAGACATTGGCTTTGATTTTGAAGTGACCGCTGCAGCTTTTGGCGACCAAAAGTCAATGAAGGTACATCTACGTATTGCTGAAGCACAAGAGGGAGAGCACGGCAACATCAAAGCGGGTGGAGATCAAAAACGTTTATTCATTCCATTCTTAGATCGCCCTGCGGAGATAGATGCATTTGGTAGTTTGGTTTTGAACTTTGAGTACAAAGTTTTGCCTAACGGTTATCCATATGTCGAGTCTGAAATCAAAGAAAATTTTGGCGCTATCAATAAAGAACACATGCCAGCGCATTGGATGGCTGATGTGTTTCTTCAGGCGATAGCGCAACTTTCCCAGTCGCAAGCGACTGAATATCTTCGCTTGCTTAGTCTTCTGGCTCCAACGGATAAGCAAGCTAAGCGCCCTCTATTGGCTAAGTACATAAGTTTGTACACCGCGCGTAACACCATGGATTATTTCATCCATAAAGATCTGGGGGGTTTTTTACGCCGCGAGCTTGACTTCTATATCAAGAACGAAGTCATGCGACTGGACGATATTGAAAACGCTGAGACGCCGAAGGTTGAGCAGTACTTGGGTAAGGTCAAGGTGCTGCGTCGGGTGGCACACCAGCTAATTGCTTTTTTAGCTCAGTTAGAAGAATTTCAAAAGAAACTTTGGCTGAAAAAGAAGCTTGTTACTGATGTCGATTACTGCATTACGCTGGATCGCATTCCTGAGAGTTTTTATGCGGCTATTGCAGCTAATAGCGCTCAACGTGATGAATGGGTTAGATTATTTTCAATTGATAAAATTGTAAAAGATACAACTACAGTTGGGTATTCAGTGCCATTAACTTCTGAATTTTTAAATTCAAATAAGTTTTTAATGATTGACACAGCATTTTTTGATCAGGAATTTAAAGATAAATTAATTGAGCAAATTCAAGATTTTGATAATCAATGCGATGGCGTTCTTGTTAATTCAGAAAATTTCCAAGCTCTAAACTTACTTAGCAAAAAATATAAAAATAAAATTTCTTTCGCATATATTGATCCACCTTATAACACTAAGGATGGTGATTTCATTTACAAAGATAGTTACAAAAATAGTTCTTGGCTGTCAATGATGCAGGATCGACTCGCTTTATATAAAGAGATTGCGCTTCCTAACGGAAGATTCTTTTGTTCAATTGATGACAGGGAAAATAGTAAGCTTTTGGAATTGATGTTTGATGTATTCGGGCGTGATAGCTATTTGAATGCTATAACTTGGGAGAAGCGAACAAAGTCGCAAAATACGAGCACGGCTAAATATACATTGCAATCTAAAATTGAATATATTCACCCATTTATTATTTCTGGAGAGGCTACTGGCCAATCCTTTGAGCTTGAGGTAAGTGGTCAAAGGGACTATCCAGAGATTGATGCTCAAGGTAAATGTTACAGAACTCAGAAGGCAGAGCAGGATTCTCTAGATCGCCCCCATGCTGCATTATCAATGGTTTATCCAATTTTGGGGGTGTCCCCGGATAAAGGTAAATGTTGGAAGTTTGGCCAGGGAACTGCTAATGACTTACTTTCGAAAAATAGATTTTTTCTTAAAGATGGATGGCCTCAAATAGTTATTTATCCCGAGGATGAAGATCAAGATATACATAAGCCATTTTGGTCGCATTTTTTCGATAAAGATACATATGGTACTGCTGAGTCTGGTTTGAACCTTCTTGATAAGCAAATGGGGTTTGGTAAAGATTTTCAAACAGTTAAGCCTGTTCCATTAATTAAAAAGTTAATTTTTCATTCAACTTCATTAAATGATTATGTCATAGACTTTTTTGCGGGCTCTGGCACTTCAGCTCATGCGGTTATTGAGCAGAATAGAGATGATGGTGGATCCAGGCGATATTTAATGACTGAGATGGGTAATTATTTTGATGATTTGACTAAGCCGCGAATTAAAAAATCGATTTACTCAAAAGATTGGAAAGATGGGTGTCCCGTTTCTCGACACGGAATGAGTCATTGCTTTAAATATATTCGACTGGAGAGTTATGAAGATGCTTTAAATAATTTGAGATTAAAGCATGACCCGGTGCGTGAGCGAGCGCTAGATTTAAGTGATGAGTTAAGGTTCTCATACATGTTGAATTATTGGTTGGATTTGGACACGACAGGTAGCCCTAGTTTGTTGAATGTTGAGGCGTTTTGTGACCCTACTAGCTACATGATGAAAATTAAGGCGCCTGGCTCAGATGCCACGAATTTGCAGTCGATTGATTTGATTGAGTCCTTCAATTGGTTAATTGGTATGTGGGTTGAGCATTTAGCCGCCCCACAAACCTTTAGCGCAGATTTTGAGCGCGAAATGGACAAGGATTTGCCAAAAGATCAGAACACGCGTCTTGTTTGTAATCGTCTTAAATCAGATGCAAATGGTGCTTATTGGTTCCGATTGGTGGAGGGCTACACCCTTAAGGTGCCAGGCGATGACACATCGCGTCAAAAAATACTCGTTGTGTGGCGCAAGCTGACGGATAACCCAGAGCAAGATAACGCAACCCTGCAAAAGTTTTTAATGGAAAAATTGCAAATCTCTCCTCGCGAGAATACATATGCAGTGATCTATGTCAATGGAAGCCATACCTTACCCAACCCGCTTGTGGATGGTGAGCAAACTAAGGTGCGATTGATCGAAGAAGCATTCCACGCAGCAATGTGGCCTCAAGAGGTTCATTGATGGCTACTCGTTCTCGCCGGGTCAGTACTGCACCGATGTTGCCTTTTTCGCAGAAGCTGGTGCTAAACCAATGGCTGATCTCTCTGTTTGGCATCGATCCATTAAAGCTGCATCTGCACAACGGGCAATCTGTACGCCCTATGTTTGCTTTGACCAAAACTTTGCGCGATTGCCGCGAGGGCGTTGATTCAGACAATTTGCATTTTTATTACAAGCAACTGAAATTGGGTTGGTTGCCTCAAGCTTCGTTACACCCTGATCGCTTGTTGGCGTATGAACAAAACATAGTCAGTCACACCCAATGGCTGAACGAAGGTCGAGATCGACCCATTGAGTGGAAATACTATCAATGGTTGTCGTTGTTGTTTACTGAAATTTATCTTGATCAGTATTTCAACCATCGCGATAACTTGCTCACTTCGTTGAATGCCTATATCGCCAGCTTCAATGCTCATTGGGCGGCACAGGCCATGCCTCATGCAACTGGTATTGAGCCCTATTCTGAAGATGAGTTGAACAAACTTTGTCTTCAAAATGCCACAGGTTCTGGTAAGACCTTGCTGATGCATGTCAACTATCGTCAGTTTGCTCACTACGCTAAAGAGGCGGGAATCGCAGATACGGTGACACGCACCATCTTGATTACGCCCAATGAAGGACTAAGTCAGCAACACGAATTAGAGATGCGTCAAAGTGGCATCGATGTGGGGCGGCTGGTGCTTGATAACAATGACATGTTTGCAAGTCAAAGCGGACAACTGACACGCATTGATTTCATTGAAATTACGAAGCTTGGTGAAAAGGACGGTCTCACATCAATTGCTACTCGTAACCTAGGGCAGCAGAACTTGATCCTGGTGGATGAAGGACATCGGGGTATGGGGAAGGCCGAGGAGGACGGCTGGTACAAGCAGAGATCGATGCTGACTGAAAAGGGTTTTGCGTTCGAGTATTCAGCTACATTTAGAGAGGCCATTACTGCTGCTGCCAGTCCAAGGATTGAGCAGGCCTATGCCAAGGCTGTGTTGTTCGATTACTCATATAAATATTTCTATGAGGATGGTTACGGTAAGGATTACCGCATCTTCAATATTCCTAAATCTCAAGAGGATGTGCAGTTCCTATACTTGACAGGATGTTTGCTGACTTTTTATCAGCAGCTTGCACTGTATGAAGAACGAAAGGCCGAATACGCAGAATTCAATCTAGAGAAACCACTTTGGGTATTTGTAGGTGGTAGCGTCAGTAAAGCCGTATCCAATAAAAAGGTAAAAGGCAAGGATGTAGTGGAGGTAGACGAGACGGCATCAGACGTGGTTCAAGTGCTGAGCTTCATCGCTACATTTCTGTCTGATCCAGCCAAAGCAAAAGCGGGGATTGAGTCACTCTTGAGCAAGAAGGGTGACGACACAGGCTTGGTCAGTAATAACGTAGATATTTTTCATGGGGCATTTTTGTACCTGTTGAAAAAAATGCAATCTGGTATGTCAATTGACGAAATACATGCTGATGTATTGGCTATGTTGTTCAATAACCCCGCAGGTGGCTTGCTAAAAGTGCAGCGACTCAAAGGTGATAGCGGAGAGTTGGTGTTGTTAGCTGGAGAGGCAGACAAGCATTTTGGCCTCATCAACGTCGGCGATGCGTTGGGTTTGTCTAAGCACTTGGAGGCGCTTCAAAAAACTAACAGCCTACCCCCTATGGCCGTTGGTGACAGCGACTTTTTAGCTGCACAGTTCAATTCGGTCAAAGAGTCAAGCTCTCCAATCAATTTGTTGATGGGCGCTAAAAAGTTCGTTGAAGGTTGGGATTGTTGGCGTGTCAGCACCCTTGGACTAATGCGCGTTGGTCGTACAGAAGGTTCTCAAATCATTCAATTGTTTGGGCGAGGTGTGCGGCTAAAGGGTTGGGAGTGGTCTCTCAAACGTTCGAGTCACGCCCGGCCTATGGGGGCGCCTCAACACATCAATCTCATTGAAACACTTAATGTGTTCGGTGTTCAGGCTGACTTCATGGAAAAGTTCCGCGCTTTTCTGCAAGAGGAAGGCTTACCCACGAACGATAGCAAAGAAGTATTCACGATACCGATGAATGTGACTCATGATTTTGGGCAAAAACTGAAGATCATTCGTCCTAAGCTCAAAGATGGTTCAGGTCGAGAGTACAGCTTTAACCGTGACGGTGTAATGCCGTTGGTGGGCGAGGTGCCTGACTATCTCACGCGCAATCGAATAGAGGTTGACTGGTATCCAAAGATCACGGCTATTGCCGCACCTGAGGTAGCCAAGCAGATAGGGGCTGTTATTGAGAAAAATCAAGCTATTTTTTCATCGCAGCATGTAGCGTTCATAAATGTGGATCGCTTGTATTTCGAACTGGAAAAGTACAAGGCTCGCGAAAATCAATACAGCTTAATCATCCGCCCAGAACGTTTGCCAAACTTGCTTTTGGATGGTAGTTGGTACACCTTGCTAGTGCCTGCTGATTTGATGACGCTATCTAAATACAGTAACGTAAATGTTTGGAATCAGTTGGCTTTAGAGTTGCTCAAGAAATATTGCAATCGCTTTTTTGATTACAAGCGTGACGAATTCATTCGTCCGCGGCTGCGGGTAGTTGATTTGGACTCCACCCATGAAAATTTACCCAAGATTGGAGAAACCTATACCTTGACGGTGGATGCAAGTGAAACGCAATTGATAGCTGATATCCACAAGCTGCAAGCTGACATAGAGTCGGCGCAAAAGTCGAAGACAAATCGAAAGCTGTTGGAGGTTAGGCAGCTGAAAGCTTGCATTCTTGGTAACCATCTATATCAGCCGTTGTTATCTGTTAAGCGAGGTACTCCCGTTAGCATCGCGCCTGTTGCATTGAACGAAAGCGAAACGGATTTTGTTTGTGCGCTAATGGGTTGGTTGGATCGCGAGGAGGTCCGACTTGCAACTGAGGATACAACGATATACCTTTTGCGAAATAAATCTAGAGGCAGTGGAATCGGATTCTTTGAAGCGGGTAACTTTTACCCTGACTTCATTCTTTGGGCGGTTAACGGCAAGAAGCAGACTGTCTTGTTCATCGAGCCACATGGGATTTCACATGAAGGACCGCAACATCCTAAAGTGCAATTTCACAAAACAATCAAAGAAATTGAGCAGCGATTAGGAGACTCGGATTTACGCTTGGAGAGCGCAATTGTCACGCCAACACATTTCTCTAGTGTTCAAGACCGAGGCTTAACCAAGCAAGATTGGGCTGATTGTCACGTTTATTTCATGCTCGATTTAGATGCTAATGGGCATCCTGAGTTCATCAATCGTGTGATGCGCTTGACTTCTTAAATCAATCATTCTCCTGGATGTATTCAGGGGGAGATGATTCGTCTTAAATTTTGAATAAACTGAAAATAGTAATGCCCGACACACTAACAGCAAAAGAACAATCGCTTGCTCAAATTTTTAGCGATGAATATGTATTCACAATTCCTAGCTATCAAAGACCTTATTCGTGGGGGGAAGATCAAGCACAAGAGTTATTGGATGACTTGAGTTCCGCGGTTGCTGCCGCGCCTAGTGATTTGAATGATGCTCAGCCTTATTTTTTAGGTAGCATTGTTTTGATCAAAGCAAAGGGCTCACCTGAGGCGACAGTTGTTGATGGTCAGCAAAGATTGACCACTCTAACCCTGCTGCTTTCTGCGTTACGAGAAAGCATTAGTAATGCTGACATGCAAACAGATGTCACGTCATGTATTTACGAAAAAGGCAACCTAGCTAGAGGAACTAAGGCTCGCTATCGACTCTCGTTGCGCGATCGTGATAGAGACTTTTTTAAGGACAATGTCCAACACGAAAATAGTCTGAAAACTTTAGCTGCATCATTGAATAAATTGCCCGATGCTCAATCGAGACTTAGGGTTAATGGTTCTTTTTTCTTAAATGAGTTGTCGGTACGTAGTCAAGATGCGCTGCACAGATTAGTTCAGTTCATCATGATTCGCTGTTATCTTGTTTCCGTTTCAACGCCGGATTTGGATTCTGCTTATCGAATATTTGGCGTTTTAAATAGTCGTGGTTTGGATTTGAGTGCAACCGATATTTTGAAGGCCGAGGTTATTGGCGCTATTGATGATGAGATGCGCGATGGCTACACGGCGAAGTGGGAAGATCAAGAGGAAAGCCTAGGTCGCGATGAGTTTAGTGATTTGTTTAGTCACATCAGAATGGTTTATCGAAAAGCCAAATCTCAGGGGACTTTGCTTAAAGAGTTTAGAGAGCATGTTGCACCCATCATCGAGCCACAGAAGTTTATGGATGAAATTTTGTTGCCGATGGCAGATGCATTTGGAGACATCCGAGAGGCGAACTACGAAAGCCATAAACTTGCCGAGCAGATTAATGAATGCTTGAGATGGCTCAATCGACTCGAATTCAAGGACTGGGTGCCACCTGCGTTAGCATTTTTTGTACGCCATCAAAAACATCCAGAAGCAATGCTTCAGTTCTTCAAAGACCTGGAACGCTTGGGGTATTCCATGTTGGCAAGGAAGACGGGCGTTAACAATCGCATTGATCGTTTTTCTACGCTGACAGAGGCCATTGAAAATGAATTGGACTTGTATAGTCTTGGCTCGCCGCTTCAACTAACATCCACTGAGCAGTTTGAAACATACGCAGCGTTAAACGGGCCGCTTTATGAAACACATTCCGCTCGTGCATTGGCTGTCTTGTTGATGCGAGTTGATCGTCTTTTATCAGATGCATCAGCTGAGTATCAGCATGAAGTAGTTTCAGTTGAGCATGTCATGCCGCAACAACCAGCTCCAAATAGTAAATGGCTGAAATGGGTTCCTGATTTAGAGATGCATCAAAGCTGGGTTCATCGTTTAGGTAACTTGACCTTGCTTAGTCGAAAGAAGAACAGTGCTGCAAGTAACTATGAATTTGAAAAGAAGAAAGCTGCATACTTCACCAAAGGTGGTGTGACATCCTTTGCACTAACAACGCAAGTATTGAGTTTTAATGAGTGGACAGAGGATGTGTTGCAGTCGCGTCAATCACAATTGCTTGCTGCACTTGATAAGCATTGGCGTTTGAAGGATCGTTTGAGTAAACAACAATTGGCTGAGAAATTGTTGGCTGAGCTTGCTAGCGCGGGCGATGGCGTCACTTTTGAATTGGTTGGTGTGAGGCATGGGTTGGCGGCATATGCAAAAGACGATGGCCAATTTTTTACAGTCTTAAAAGGATCGAAGGCCCGTTCCGAATGGAGCGGTCAGCCTCACTCGTATCAACAATTGCGAGATGAACTAGTGACTAGTGCAGTATTGGCTTCATCTGCTGATGGCAGTTGTTTGGTATTTACTCAGGATCAAGTTTTCAAAAGCCCTAGTGCCGCATCAGCAACAGTCCTGGGTAGAACGGACAACGGACGTCACAGTTGGCGTCTAAAAGGTAGTGCTATCACTTATGCTGCTTGGCAAGATAACTTGCCCGAGAATCAGTTGGCTACTGGCAGATTTGAAGGGTGAAATAAAGCGTAATGTCTTGCTATCTTCTGAAATGGAGCCCGAACGATTGGCCAGCGAAAAAGTTTGACGAATACTTCGAACAGTATGAGCGCGGTGAATCTTTAAAGTGGTCGTGTGGAAACACGAGAAAGATTGTGCCTGGTGATGATTTCTTTCTCTTCAAGACAGGGAAAGCTGATAGGGGAATTATTGGATCAGGCCGGATTCTCTCCTCGCCGTTTGAAGATAAACACTACGACGAGGTCAAAGCCCTCGCTGGTTCAAAGGCGCTATTTGTTGAAATTAAGTTCGACTACCTAGTAAAACCAGAAGCTTCGACCCCTATAGCGCGCGAAGAATTGGATATCCCAGAGTTGACGTCCAATATATGGGATGTTCAAGGCTCTGGAAAAACCATTTCTTCTGAAGTCGCCACTGCTCTAGCATCGCTGTGGCATCAAAGAGTTGATATCCAGGTGTTCAAGTCACCAGATGAGCTGATGTGCGCTAGCGCCCAAACTTTCCCCGAAGGGGCTAAGAAGTCTATAACTGTTAACGCGTATGAGAGAAATCCAGAAGCACGTCGTAGGTGTTTAAACCATTGGGGTTGCAACTGCACAGTCTGTGGATTTCGATTCGAACTTTTATATGGGGTGCTTGGTAAAAACTATATGCATGTTCACCACTTGAGTCCAATTTCTTCAATTGGGCAGGCATATATGGTAGATCCGATAGCAGACCTAAGACCTGTATGTCCTAATTGCCACGCAATGCTTCATCAGAAGTCGCCACCGCTTAGTATTGAAGAATTACAGAATATTGTTGCGACCTATAAGACTGATAAAGGCTTATAGCTCATTGGCAATTGTTTTGAGTGCAAAAATTTTCTGTGATTTGGGACTTGAGGTATGGCCTTAAACCAAAGGCCCGGCAGCTCTTGGCGCGTGTCTGTGTTGTCTAGGCGGTCGCGGCTCAAATCCCAATCGAAAACTCAACCTGTGACAACAGCGTGGAATACGCGTGTGTCACTTCGCTCATCTAGTAGATAGTCGATGCCTCCTGTAAGGAAGTAGCGATGCGTAGTCCCACATCCACTAAGGTCAACCGCATCGAACGTAAGCTCTCGGTCATGGAATGCACGGTTTCGTCCAAGTTCCTTTACAAAGGCCTCACCCTTTGAAATCCCTGACTCATCCAACACACGTTCAATTTGGTACGCGACTTCAAGTCGGTTCATCACGTAGTCTGTGCCGTCCCGCTGGCGCTCCTTGGCCTCAGAGCAGTAGACGTCTACACGCTCAATATCTAACAGGTGCGCTTTAAGAAATGTTAAGAGTTGTTTGAGGCGTTGGCGATTGCGCTCGGTACCACAGTAAGGATCTCTAACGATCATATTTTTGACGTGCAGACCTTTTAGAGCCGCAAAGACTTCATCCAAATGGCGTGGCGTTCCGACTAAGAATTCCCACATTCCCATCTTTTGCCCCTCAGCGAAGTGTTCCGGGGTATAAGGTACTGCTGAGCTTAGCGCTGCTTTTAGCAGCCCGCGCACGCCTGCATCCATTGCTCCAATCTCAGCGGGTGCACTGACCAGTGCCTCAAAAAGTGATTGAACTGGGAATGCTTGCCTCACCAACAACGATCCATCTTCAAGTGAGGTGAAAACTCGTGGGATCTGACCTGCGATTCTGCCGTCCAAATCAGGCAGTGCATGTATATGCAGCTTACCAGCCTGCATCCATGGGTATAGGTGTCGGTAAAGCATAAGGGCTTGGTAGTCCCAGGGATTCTGTATGAGTTTGTTGACGATATACAGCTGCACATTTTTCCCAGATTGCAACCATGTAAGTAGCTGGTTGAGCTCTGTCTCACGATATTCTGCTGCTCCAGTAAGTGAGGTTGCGACAATCGAAATTGTTGGAGATGGTGCAAGACGTTCGGAGAGTCCGCTCAAACTTGGCTTGGGCCAAGGTACGTAGTTTCCCGGTCCATCGGTGGTCGAGCGGCCTTCTAGCAATGCCTTGAGCCAGGACATGGCCTCCTTTCGGCGAAAACTGTCCCAGTGTCTCTGGTTGCCGTAGTCACAGAGGCAGGCTCTGCAAGCGGCCTCACAGTCCTGAACGCACTCCAAACGGCGTAATGCGCCAAACATGAGATCTCGGAAACTGAATTTGGGTGTGCCCAATCGGGCGCTGTATCCAGCCCCTCCTGGAACGCCATCGTAGAGCACGACCTCTGCGATACAGCCAGCGTTAGCGTACAAGCGGTAGGTCGAACGTAGCTCTCCAGGGTAGAGGTGAAGCATGTCTGAAGCAGCTAGGCGGAATGCCTCGGCAACCGTCCGTGCGACTTGTTCTTGAAAACGCCGTTCGTCGGTAACGTCCTCTGGGGCCTCTGGTAGTGGTGCCAGGACTCGCAAGAGTCGGACGTCGGTATTGAACATATGTGCAAAGTCAACGCCCATCTTGGGCATGACATCAGATTTGCATATCAAGCCGCTACTTGGGTCCTTGTGAACAAATTTTCGGGTCGCAGCATCGCCAGCTTTGACGCTCTTCTTTGTCGCGTTCTTTGCCTTCTTCGGCTTGGATGCCGGTTGACAGTAATTGCAGAACAGGCAGCGGTAGTATCCCTCCCCATAGGTACCACGATTGGTGACAAACAGACTACCGCGCAGGTCATTTTCTTCAGAGCCGCGAGCTGATAACAGGGCTGTGCTTAGAAATGGAAGTTCCGTCTCTTGAAAATTCTCCAGCCTTGGCGCTGCAATCAGCCTAGCCTCGTCAGCCGGCTTCACTCGGCGGCGCGCAGTTCCAGGGTCCTTGCCCTTGCTGTCAGCCACACTGGTTACGAAACCTTTTGGCTCCAAGAACATCCGTTTGCGACGCGTTGGTTCAGCGTATCCACAATTGCTGCAACCGTCTGGAAGATCTTGGTGGGCATCGGCCACGTCGACATGGAAGCACTCTGGGCAGGCGGCATACCATCTAGTTGGCATAAAAGCCTTGGGGTAGCTTGCCAACCCAGCACTCTCCCAGATGCGACCATTAGCAACTACCTCAGCGCCAGGCGCGTACTCGCTGATGCCTAGGCTGGCATCTCGATTCAATGAGACTTCTGCTTGATTCTGGAATCGGTTGAAGGTACTGCCGTTTTGAACTTCAAGAGTCAAGGAGTGCACTGGGAAGCTGTAGGTCGGGATTAGGCCTCGGCGGGAGAGTTCATTGACTAAGAACTGGTCCATGTACTTTTCAAGCTGCTCCTTCCAATAGAGAGCCTTCTTCAGCTCATCGCTCTCTGCGGCTGACGTCTTCTTGGTAACGTAAGACTTGCACCGCTCAGAGACGTCGACGGCGAACTCTTTCAATCTTCCGACGATGGCATTCCGCAGATAGACCCCACGACACACGATGGTGTGCAATTCGGGCGGAAGCTTCTCTCCTAATGCCTCAGCTTCGGCGAAGGCTTTAGTGCCTGATTCGCTTTCGATCCAGGCGTTTAACTTGTCATAAAAGTCTTCTTTGGCTTTGTCATGCAGTACTTCGCCGAATAGATGCTTCAACGATGGCGCGTTCACATCGGTCTTGCTAAGTGCATGAGCAAGGAAAGATGACAGCACCACAGACATTTGATGCCGTAGGAATAACTCGGCATTGCCGAGATTGATAAACGGAGTAGTTGGTGAGGAAGTTAGGTAGTCCTTAAGCTCGCGAAAGACTACCTGGTCATAGTTCGTGTTTCTTGCAACCGTGACACAGAACGGTGCAGCTTGTGCGCGGCGTCCGGCTCGGCCTGTTCGCTGCTGGTAATTTGCGATACCCGGTGGAACGTTTAGGTTTACCACTGCTTCAAGGTCACCAAGATCAACCCCCATCTCCATGGTTGTTGTACAGCTAAGCAGGTTGATGCGCCGTTCCGCGAACTCTCGCTCAATCACCTCGCGTAGATCAGTCGACAATGAAGCTGTGTGCTCTCGGGCACGCAACGTCAGATGGTTGGTCTCCTTGTACGAGGCCAGATAGTGGTTCTCGCGGTGTAACCGTGCGCGCTCTTCATCCTCCAGCATCAGGGCATCCCCTCTGCAACCGAAAGCGATGCACTTTTCGGATACCACGTGTCTCTGCAGGAGACCGCAGCTTTTGCATCGGTAGAGCGGCACATTTAGGCCGCTGCGGACACGGATAAGCCCGCCATCCATAGCGAATCCGGGTGGAAACTTTTTGAGGATGGTTGCAGGCGGCTTCGTCATTGCGGCCCAGAAGTTGCGCAGGAAGTCAGCTGCCTCCGCCTTGCTCAGGCCCAGTCGTTCAACCAAATACCACGAACGGCGGTTGTGACGGTTCGCTTGTTGGCTGGGTAGCCACTTGAACCGGACGCCGGTATCGCCAGATTCAATATCAAAGGTTCGATGCTGGTTGTAGTCACCCCAGAACGCTTGGTCGTTCATCGCCAGACCCGATAAGCTCTCCAGCGCCCGCTCTCGACGAACCGTCTCTAGAAGAATATGACAAATCGCTTCAATGTCCTCGGGCTTGCTTGGTAACTGCGTAGGCCAGAAGTTCTTCACCTGTTGATATAGCGCCTTGAGCTTTGCTTCATCGTAGGTGATTAGGGCGACACCGAGGCTCTCAAGAGAGTTTCGACGACCACCTGGCGTACAAAACTCGTAGCCCAGTGCGCCAAGAAGCAGTTGTGACACATCCTGCTTATCGGTTCGAATCTCGCCTGCCTCATTGAGGAGAAGCGGTTGACCGCCATTGCGCCTCCAGTGCTCAAAGACACGCTCTGCCAGCTGGGGCATTCCTATCGGAGCAGTGGAACCAGACAGCACAGCGAAGACTGCAGATCGGAGGGCCACATTCGCTGAAGTTCGCTCAAAGTAGGGCGCGAAAAATGCGGCGTCTTGGCGGTTGTCCGAGAACGTCAGCAGATTGCGGCCAAATGATGGCCGTGGGTCAGAGTGGTCAATCAAACTAGGCGGCAGTGCCTCAATGACTCTCTGTGCGACGACTGCACCAAGCGCTTCATTGCCTGGATGCATACGGGTTACAACTTCAGCATCTGCACCTGTCGAGCGGCCACCACATGCAGGACAGCGCTTGACGTATCTCGCTCTCTCTACATCGTCCTGCTCTGTGTGAACCGGAAATAGTGGAACGGAGTCCTCGGACGCAACAATCTCACCAGTCTTCAACTGAACAAAGATGCGATCGTGCGCTGCTTGCTCAGCATCGCTGCTACCACCCTCGTCCTCTTCATCTTCTGTGCCAATAAAGGGCTTCCCGAGCCAAAAGACTAATCTTTCTGCCCCGTTCTCACCTGTATCAGGGCGACTCGGATGCACATGAGATTGGTCCTTCCAACCTTCCATGAAAGGCTGACCACACTTACGACATGTCAGCAACGGGTAGTAGTGGCCTAAGTCATCCTTAAAGCTGCGTCCAACCTTGATCTTTGCCCAACCTTCGTCGCTGTTATCTGGCCGAACAACTAAGCCTTCAATGCTGTTCACGGCAAGATGGTACCGGCCAGGTAATAAAGGAAAGTCCCCCAAGCTACTACGGGCAACCATACCGCATTGAATTACGGTGCTCAATGCACTCTGAGCCTCATGTGGTGCGAATGCGTAGGTTTCAAAGACCTGCTGCGCTAATTGGTCATAGGACACGACACGTCCACCGTCGAGTGTCTCGGCGACTCGACGTACCTGAGTGTTGCGAGCAAAGGTCTCGACCAATGCCTCACTTGCTGGGTTATCTGGATTGTTTTCCAGTAACAGTTCGGATGGCAAGCCATTCTGTGACTGAATGAAGCGATTCCAACAGTCCACCGTCTGCTCGTCTCGCTCAAGCTGAAGAAACTCACGGAGCGCTTCACCGAGAGTTACCCACTGACTGATATTTAACGAAAAGGTCTTGTTGTCCTGTTGGACCAGGGCACTGTGGGATAAGCGCTTTCCTCGGATGACGCGACTCACCGGCTCGCCCATAAGGTCGGTGGCAAACTTGTTTAACTCGTTGTCAGCATTTTCGGAATCCGAGAGGCTCGCGGACGTTCCAAAAACTCGAAGTCCTTGTGTAATGCCAAGGCGTGTCTTCAGTTTACGAAGGAGGAACGCGACTTCCGTTGCTTGAGCGCCATGGTATGTGTGAATTTCATCTAGGACGATGAAGCGTAAAGAGTTTGTAGCGAACAACCCTGAGTTACGCGGTAATAGGAGCATGTGCTCCAACATGGCGTAGTTGGTAATAAGAACCTTTGGTGGATCGGCCAGCATCTCATCACGTGTGAGTAGCCAGTTCTTTGGTATGTTGGATGGGTTACCCAATGCCTTCATCAACTTTGGGTTGTTCCATATGCGTGCTTCCTCTTCCTCTCGCTTGGCTGTGGATTTCACCTGTCCGGTGTAACGCCCAAACGTAATTCCGTAGTCTTTTAGGTAGTTAGCGAACAACGGGGCAACGCGGTAATAAAGCTGGTCGTTAGCCAGGGCGTTCATTGGGTACACCAGCAATGCTCGAACGCCAGGTCGCATGGGGTCGGGGTCTGAAAGTAGATCGTGAGCGATGGGGTACAGAAACGTCTCGGTTTTACCGCTACCAGTACCCGTTGCAGTCAGAAAGCTCTCTTGGTCGATGATGGCGTGACGAAGCGCTTTCTCCTGATGGAGGTGTAATGGTCGATTAGCGGTCGGCAGCACGCCGAGCCCATCGTGCAAGAACCCCCCAGCTTTCTTGAGTAATTGAGCAAGTGTCTTACCTTTTTCGAAGTCGGGTAAGGCTTCAACATAAGGTCCTTGAACTAGCTGCTCCTGCTCTACCATGAGTCGGAACTCACGACCGAGTTTTGAGTAACGGCGCGAAATTGGTAGCGTGGTCGCGATGTACCTAGCGAGGACCGCCTTCAGGTCTTGCGAAAATGAAATTGGGTTCGAGTCAGACATTCTGCACAATCGGGTCAAGTTCTACGGTCTGTACCAACTCCCATAGGAGTAAGTAAAAGGAAAATATGGCAGGGGCAACCTGTAGGTAATATGCGATGCAGTCGGCTAGAGTTCCATCAGGGATTTCAACCTGCTTACGCAGATTACCCAGCATAGTATGGAAGTCATTCAAGACCCCAGGCTGACGATACTCAAGACGACAGTACCAGGCAAGCCAAGCACTTACGAGGGCAATTTGTTCCATTTGTTCCAACTTGAGTTGCTCGCCTTCGTCCAGTTGCTCTCCATGAGGTTTTTCGAGCCGAAGTAGCAGGGGCTGCCCCTTCAAGCCTTTAATTTCCGCGTGATCAAAGTTGCTGCGATGAAGTGCCAGTTTCTTGGCTAGCGCTAGGGCAGCGTTCTTGCGAATGTTAGGCTCAAGCTGGCTATATACAAAGCCACGTTCAAGGTCTCTCCAGCAGTGTGCTAGGTGCAGTGGTCCAAGTAACGCACCTTCGTTTGGAAGAAAAAGCTCATCTTCTAGTTGATATACACCTTCAAGTTTGGTTTGTTGCAGTACATCCCGATAAGTGGTCATTTTGAAGCCGCTTGGGCGTCTGCCTTTCATAACCTCCGCAATGTTCGCGAAGGCCATTGCAACGGTAGGGTGAAGAACTGATCCAAATGCAGGGGTAATCGCACCTCTCAAGCTCACTGTAGCTCTAAGTGCAATTGACAAGGGGTGGTGCTTGATGTTGACCCGTTTGTATATCGCGCGCTGTTGACTAAAGGCGTGATTGAGCCGGGCGGGTGCAAACTGCATCGACATGTAGCCAGGTCTACTGTCTTCTGGTGGTCGGCACATTGCCATGTCGATAAGCTCGGTCACATATTCAGTCTCATTGTTCTTGAGTCTATCAACCAGAGCCGAAAAGTAAGGTGTCAACCATTGCTGCTGCTCCCAGCAAACTGGAGACCAGCATTGACGAAAGTGATTGTTCAGTCGAGTCAGTTGCGCTGCAACGTCGGATAGTTCCAAAGTGTCTGCAGTCTTAACTACATCTTTCCCTGGAATCTCTTTACCCACGACATCGACTGAAAACGCAATTGCAATTCCCCCGTCCTCAGCATCTTGCAGATTGCCCCAAACTCCACCAATGCGCGCTCCAAATTCGAGAATCCAAATCCCAGGCTTAAGAGTCTCTATGTCAATCAGGGCATGAATAACGTTGCCGTTGCCAGCAGGGGCGGCATAGACCTGCATGCGGGCAAGATCGTTGGTATGCCAGGTACCAGCCATCAATTCATGTTCAGCACAGGCCTCGCGACCCGATGACAACTCATACCCCGTTACGTTGATGTCAGTTGGATCACCACTGACAGTCATCCGAACTTCGAGTAGGTTTGCTAACCGTTCTGTCTTTATATCCGATACCGCATGGGGCTGAGACAGAACCAGTAGATCGATGGAGGCATTCTTAGAGACGGTTTCGTACTTCAATGTTCGCGCACCAGGCTCAATGTGGCTTGCCAATAAGCTTGCAGGAAAGGCTTTACTAGCCTTATGCGAGAAGTCAACAAAAATGCGCATGTTTCCCAAGCAGATATACCCAGGCTCGGATGCGCTTACAACAATTGTTTTGGAGCTAGTCACTGAGACAGTCTCGGCCCCGCCAAGCGGGCGAGTGATGGAGGCAATCGACCCATCCCCTCCTGGAACCTGAACTTCGATAAACACCCCAGGTCGATGCCAACTGAAGTAAACGTGCCGCCCGTCGCCTAAGTCAAACGCCATCCGAATGAGACGGCTATGGTCATCTGTCGGCTCAATCTGGTTTGATCCCACACTAATTCCGGTGGATGATGAGGCAATTAAGTTCTTTGGAGGGGTGGAGTATGAGAACTTCAGCCCATAAGAAACACTATTTAGTCCGTACCAGTAAAGTGCAGATTGCCTCTGGGCAGCGCGTGCCTCACCAGTACGACCGAGCTCCAGAACTAACCGCCGAATCCCGCTGCTCAGGCCTAGTTGTGAGATTGCTTCTGAGACCTTTACAACCGCGCGATGACTTTCGTCAAGATTTAAAGGGAGAGTGGCTCTGCGGTCACCGTGAACAACGCGTACTTCAAATTGGCCTGTAGTGTTAAGAAGCCAGTCAGCTGGTATTTCAACGTGAGCCTCGACCTCGCCGTACCAATACTCCAATCCCTCAAGACTCATTTTGGAAAGCCCGATGAGCGACAGCGATGGTTGATTTTGACCAACTAAGACAACGGCAGCCGGCCCATTCTTTAGTATCAACTCGGCGCCTGGTCGAATTTCTAGTGGCACTTCCACTAGCAAAGGCGACTCATTCACCTCGTACCAGTCATCGAGATTGCTCGGTTCAAAGCGGCAAAGAGCAAAGTATCGGGCGGGGGGCAGCTCGACTGGATCTTGTTGAGTAAGATCTGTGGATGCCCGTAGACGCCCTTCAGCATTGAAAATCAGCAGTTTGTTAGACAGCGAATCCGGCCAAAGACGCGCAGACAAAACTCGCTCACCGTCATCACGGTAGACCATAACCTCGCGATGAAGAGAAATGGGCAATGGTCGAAAGCCTCCCTTCTGATCGAGGCTAACTGACGCGACATTCCCGTCACACTCAACCTTATAGCTGACCGCTCTATCGGAGGGGGGGAATAGGATTCCAAGTGCGCCATCTCGGTATAGCAGATGCGGTATTGTCGCCCTTCGCAAATGTGATGAGCCATCTGTAGCTAATGCTTTTTCATAGGCAAGCTCTAGGGGATCTTTGCCAGTCGCTTGGCCAGCGTTTAAATGAACGCGCACGAAGGTGCGTGTGTAGTAACCGAGGGAGTCACGCTCAACTGCTTTACGTGCCGTTACGCTAAAAGGCGGCACAAGTTTGTTAAGTAGGGTTGACTGCCAGGTAAGTAACCCTTCTTGGTCATCCTCATCTGGTAGACCAATTCGTTTGGCCACCTGAAGCATTCTTAATGCAAGTTCGTCTGCGAAGGCTATTGGCACGCCAGCTTGTCGGACATATTCGTCTGCCATAAAGTGAGAGCCAAAAACCCTCGATAGTGGCTGGATGCCAAGTTTAAACATCGCGCGACGGAAAGCGCGCCAAAGAATCTCCTTCTCGCTAGACGTGAGCTCAAGCGGTACGCCAATTGCTTTCTGAACGTGTGGGTACAGACTGAAGTGCCCGTCTTGACCGAGACCTAACATAATGTGCTCCGCTAGCCACACTCCAAAAAGAGCCGGATATTTGTCAAGCCGTTGGGAATATGCTTTTGCACTGGGCATGACAGCTAAGTCCGCTCTAATTGCGACCCGATCTTCAGCAGGTAACAGTGATCCGAGTAGACCTAAAACTGGCGTTTCGGCCCGCTTTACTAGTGTCTGAAGGCGCTCTTCTTGTGCTTGAAACATGGGTATAACTGATTATTTAATTTCAGTACCGAAACTTCGTTTTCTTATTTGTAAGACTCATATCGAGCCTTCATTTTTTCGACTGCCATTAGAACGCTGGTTCTGAGAGTCGAGGGAGCGATCACCTCCACATCTGGGCCATGTCTCAAGATATCTCCAAGTATTTCTCTCTCATCAGAGTACGGAATTTCAATCACAACGGAGCCATCACTGTTGATGGACTTGCGTTGATCTGGATGCCACTCTTCGAATTGCACCCACCTTGATCTTTCAGGAGAAAATTTGAGTTTCACCCAATCCTTCACCTTGCCACCAAAGATACCGTAACCACTTTGCATGGATGAGCGAAGTTGGTCTGCATCTAGTCCTTTGGCGTCATCTTCTAATTGTTCGCATCCGGCAATGGCGTCTACTGCAAAGCTTCGTACCTCTTTGCGTAGGTGGCACCAGGCATCCACGTACCAGTTGTCACGGTAGTGCACCAGCTGTTGGGGGGAGATGGTTCGCTCTACCGTCTTACCTGTTTGGCGGTTGAAGTGTTGAATCGTGATTTGTTTGCGCTCAAGCGTGGCTTTGGCAATTAGCTCAAAGCATTTCAGCTTGAGGCGGCGTTTTCCGGCGTGTACCAAACGCACACGTTGAGACAGCGTTTCAGCACTCAGCCCCTGTCCGGTCAGCATGTCATCCAGCCGTTGCTGAAGCGGCTTGAGCTTGGGGCCGAGTAATCCAGGCTCAAGCTGTTCCAGCATGTTTTGAATGGTGAGCAAGGCCAAGATTTCGTCTTGGCTAAACCAAAGGCCAGGTAGCTCTTGACGTGAATCTGTGTTGTCTAGGCGGTAGCCGCCCAAGTCGCGGTCAAAGACAACTGGAATGTTCAGACGGTCGCGCAGCTTGGCCAAGTCACGCTTGAAAGTGGCTGAGCTGATTTCGAGCTTGCTCAGGATTTCGTCACGCGGCACGGCCCTGCGTCCGGTTAGCAAAGTGCGGTAGCTATAGAGGCGATCAATTTCGCTCATGTGTGAAATCCAAGTTGTCTTTTATAAAAGATACATTAATCATACTTTTAATAATTTACTGCTAAGGAAGATCGATGCCGAATAGTTGATCCAAGGCAATGGCGGCTCGTTGTTTGCGGCTGGGGCGAGGGTGTAGGGCAATAGCCCCATATTCCCTGGCTATCCAGAAAGCCAATGGTGCAGGGTGGTTGGTTTCAAAAGTGACAGGTGACGGAGCTTTGGTGCTCATCCGGGCCCAGAGCAGGCTTGAATTAAGTGCTAGCAGCGATGAGATGATGGCTGTGTATATGGACATGCCCTCAGTTTTTCATGCGTCAGGCTAGCCAGATGAGCCTGTGAGCCTGTGGCTTCATACAGCGTATGGGTGGTGCTGACGGGATCGTGCGCTGAGCTTTTGAGTTGTCAAACTAGCTGCATCGATTTAACGGAGAGGATGCATGACCGCACAAGCAGCAGAAGCCTTGATCTACAAGGGAGAGAAACTTTCACTTTGCACCAATCCTCTTGGCTCGTATTTAGAGAGGGTGTCTAGCCCGATTAAGTTTTGCGCCACTTCGACTGCGCTTTGGCGTGGCTACATCGGTACGTGGACCATCGAGGGAGGTCGACTGTACTTAGCCAAGTTAAGGGGCTATGTCGACAAAGACGGGATAGTGGATGAGGTTGGCCTGTCTTATCTGTTTCCTGACTATCCAGATGGTGTGTTTGCGCATTGGTATAGCGGAGAGTTGCGTTGCCCCATGGGTGAGCTGCTGAACTACGTGCATGGGGGTTATGGAAGCACGTATGAACAAGACCTGTTTATCGAGATCGAAAAGGGCGTTGTCGTGAATGAGCGACTTGTGGGCAACGGCCTAGGTAAGGGTGGAGACGGTTACGTGTTGGGTGCTATGACGACTTTTGGAAGGGATTGATATGTTGATTTGGACGTTGTTCGCTTTCTTTAAAAAGTCTTCCAAGTGCGAGGAGCGGGTCGATGCCTGATAGCTACCTCGATTGGTTTTTGGTTTATTTAGCGCTTGGCGTTGCCTGCTTTTTGTTCTTACGGCTAGCGGTGTACATCATTCATCGCAAAGAAAGTCCTTTTGTTTGGGTGCAGGAGGTTATGGCAGCTTTTGAAAAAGAAAAATCCACATTGGATCGCATCAAGAAAGCATGTACCTGGGCAGGCACACTTGCGCTGTTTTGCTTGATTTGGCCCTTGGCAATATTGATTGCTCTTCATGCGCTGATCTTTGAAAAACAAGCACCATACTACAGGTCAGATGAGCCAATATTCAAATGCCAGAAGGAAAGCCTAATCAAGCAGGTCGATCCTTTAGAGATCGAGGCTGCTAGTTATGTGACAGATCCACTTGGTCGGGTGCCCAGCGTTCCATTTGGGCACCTGCAGCAGGGGTGGATCAATTTGTTGGCGCAGCTGGAACCCACAGATCAGCTTTGGTCGTTCAAGACCAAGGGTGGAGCAGATCAGCCTAGTTTGCCAAAATATTTGAAGTCTCGAAACGTGAATTCGGGTTTTGCCATTATTCGAAAAAAGAAAGTGGTGGCCGAATTCATCTGCGACTGGAACTAAGAAAGAGCAATATGAAAATCGAAGTAGTGATTGGCAACATCATCATGCAGCCCGATGTGGATGCCATAGTGAACTCGGCCAATGCCAATCTAAGGCTTGGTTCTGGTGTTGCGGGTGCTATTCATACAGCTGCTGGACCAGAGCTCGAAGAGTTTTGTAAACCGTTTGCGCCTTTGGAACTTGGTGCTGCATTGATCACACCTGGATTCAATCTGGCTAATCCATGGGTGATCCATGTTCGTTCGGCGCATTACATCTTGAACACCGAGCCCGAACGGTACATGGCGTTTTCTATGTTTTCTATGCTCAACACAGCACGCGATAACGGGATACGTTCTTTGGCACTTCCTGCAATCGGGACGGGTGTCTTTAAATTTCCACCGATGCTTGCTGCTCGAATTACAGCAAAGGCACTCAGAGAGTTTGAAAAGAAATCGGATGCTATTGATTTGGTGCGAATCTGCGTGGTGAACGAAGAGATGCGTAGGCTATATGAGTCAGCAGTCGCGCTGGGGCATTTGTCATGCTGATCGAGTCTTATGTAGTGAACTTTTTCTTGAAAAATCAAGAACCGATATATAGCCGATAGCCTAAATCAGATACCAACCATCGTCACTGTCTGCAAGAGAAATTAGGAAGAAGTGAAATTTCTTAGAACGATTATTTGATCTATAAAATTATTCGAAAAAATCACATCTTGATGACGGCATACTAAAGAGCGCTACAGGCAAGTTTTTATCTATATCAAGCCTATATCCTGACTATGGATTCGAACGCACAGAGATCCTTGAAATACACGACATTAAAAGGTCAGGTTTTTCAGAAAAATGAAAATTAAGTGTGAGGGTTCTACTATAGACCGACACATTTCACACAGAACTCCCCCCCCCCCCCCCACTTTGCTCCTTGTATAACTTATTGAAAATCTTGGCTTAGATTTTTACGGGGGAGGTTCCAAACCGGGAGAACCGGTGAAACCGGTGTTTTCAACTCTTGCAAACACACCAAGCGGTTCGGCCATCTGCAGACGTCTTTTGAAGTTCGTATCCATCAACGATTCGATTGGCATTTCTTTTCAAAAAGTGACCAAGCTTTCGTCTGTTGATTTCTCCTTTTTCTTCAATCGGAAACTCTCGTAGGTTTTCGAGTAGGTCAGGATTTGATCTCGAGGTTTCAAGCAGCTTGCGTACGGTTGTTGGCGTCGATCCAAATGTAGAGTGCCAAGCAATTAGTAATTGACCGAGCTCGTCACCCTCTGGGTCATGACGGATTTGATTCAGTAACGAAGTTGCTGGATCGCTCAAACCTAACCATAGCAGGGGCTGGCGGCAATACTCTGACCAAGGGCCATTAAAAGTAACTATGTTGGCAACATCGGTCTTAGGGCTACCAGCCTTTCTCCAAGCTTGGATGATCCCAAGAACAATTGCTACATAAAGTCCACGGTTCTTGCGTACTTCTTCAACAGGGGATGCCTTGTATTGCATCGTTGCCGGTGTCGCACAGCGAGGATCAATGTGTACTGTTAATACACGTCTTAAAAGATCACGTACTGGGCCAACGTTGTTGCCTGAGCCAAGAAACAAAGTTCGGGTGCTTACCGTTGCTGTCTTGCTCGCACCAAGAATTCGGTCAGTAATGCGCTCTGCAGTCAGCATCCTTTTGATCGTTCCGTGTGGAATCCAATCTGTGTCCATGTCATCAAACTCAATGACAGCAGGGTTGGTAAGTAGGAGTGAGAGGATCACTTTGGTCGCCTCCTCTGATGATGTGGGGTAACTTACTTTGGCGTTTCCTCCTGGGCCTGCGAAAGCACCAATTAACTCGCAAAGATATGTTTTGCCGCTACCTGGAACTGGTGCCTGTATGTGAAAGGCTGGTGCAAGAGGGAGTGATGCACGAACCACTGACGTAAAAATTGCTGAGATAGCTGCTGCTTTGTCAGCAGGGGTTACAAAGTGAAACTCTCCAAGTAGGTTCTCTAATATGGCGAGCTGTGCCCGCGCTTCATCAATGGTAAGGTCACGAATTACAAACTCATTCGAGTCGAAGTGTGCGTATAGCTTTGATGTTTCGTCATATCCGGCCTTGGTAACTAGCTCCCCATCATGCTGCCGGAAATAAGGTTGCCGAACTACTCCAGCTAAAGTTGGTAGATGTTTAAATTGTTGCGCCTGGTGAAGTATGTTGATATGTCGAACTGGTGGATCGCAGCTTTTCCACTCACCTACTTCCCGCGCTGGTTTTTCCCAGGCGGCGGCATTTGAGAGGGTTAGCGTCAAAGCCTCTTTGCTAGTTAGAGCAATTGAGGAGTCTCCGGTTACTGGATCGATCGCGATTGAGGCTATAAATCCCCCAAATTGATAGTGTTGATGAGTTCCGGCCAATACTTTTTCAGCGGCGTCAACGATTCGATTCAAGCCTCCAGAAACCAAACGGATGATTGGTTTATTGCGCGCAATTGACTTATGAATGCCAAGATGATCGAGCAGGTTTTTTAGCTTGTACGTGTCTCTGTGTGAGTGTTGACAACAAAAGCCACCCCGTGGAAATTTTTCGCTAGGTTCGAAATACGCCGTGCCAGTGTCTTGCTGATCTGTGTGCTCATGTACCCATGGGCAGGTGATATCGTGTTTGATCTCATCTAATCGGGACTTGTAGAGACCCTTTGACTTTAGAGATGTAATCACTGCATTTTCTGATCCTTGCAGGATCAGCACATCATCCGCATCGAGGGTGTTGTTTGGGGAGGGAGATCTATTTGCTGCTGCACCCGGTACGTGAACTGGGGGGGCAAGTTCAAGCCCGAGTAAGTCAATCAACTCTGCTGGTGAGTATCGTTTTGTCGGATCCCATTTTGTCAATTGGCATCTAAATGGTGAACCATCAGGTTGTACGTATTTCGGTTTGCCATTTATTGCTACTGGGAGTCGAGCCCAGCGGGTTGAAGGGTTTGTCGATCCAGCGTCACAAAATCCAGAGCGAATCAATGCATCTAGTAGTTGACTTGCTAAATTACTGTCAGTTAGTGGCTCTGAAAAAATGATTCCGCCTTGAAAATTCCCGGGGCTTGTTTCGATTAGCCACGAAGGTTCAAAGCCTTTTAGACCTTCAAACGGTACTTTCGTCCCAAGATCATCAAGCATCAAAAAATGACATGCAGCAAATTGTGTTTTTCGAGCCACCAACTTCCCGCTATCAAGAGGGTAAAAGCCGGAGCACCCAACATAGTTGTTGTTTTCCTTAGAAAGATGCTCAGCAAACTCAGAAGCGCTAGCAGCAAGCCATCCTCCTTCGCTGGGATCTCCCGTTTTTGCGCACACTACAACGCAGGCGTGTTCAGGTATGGATGTAAAAACGGCCTTTATGAATTCTTCGTTGTTCAAAAGAGTCACACCGGTTTCACCTGTTTCACCGGTTTGTTTCTGGCCATGGGGGGAAATAGCCTCCTTAGGAGTTGTCATGGCTTAGCCCCCAAAAGCAGATTTACGTGTGGCTTCGAGCTTGAGGACACTACTTCGAATTTCTTCGTCGCTCTTCCCCGCGATGCGCATTGCGTTTAATGCCACTACTTCATGCGCTGGCCAGCCGACGCATCGAGGTCCTAGGATGACTTGTTTAGGCCAAAGACCTTGTGCAATTCGAAGGTAGATGGTGGAACGTGAATACCCAGTTTGTGTTTTGACCGCTGGAAGTCGAAGGATCGTGTATGTCATATTTGCATCTTTTTAGTGGATAACAGATGCAAGCGTATTTGGGCGATTTGGGATTTTTGGGCGAAAAGAATTCCTGTAACTCTAGGTTTTATGCGGGTTGTGGGAGTTCTGGGATTTTTCGTGCCATCCACTAAAGTGCAGTGGCATTCAGAAAATAAGGGATTTTTTGGAAAAGTTGGGCGCGAATTTTTTCGCCCAACTTTTTTATGATTTCATCTTTCTTCTGATGGTTTCAGCAGTTTTTCCATCACTGATGTTCATCTTTTGAATTTGTTTAGAGATCCAAGTGTCATTTTTCCCAGGGCTTGCCTTCCTCAATTTTCGATAGGCTGTATTCCAAGCCTTGTGCTTCTCGATCGTTTCTTGCTTTCTTAATTCCCGTCGGAGTCCAGAGTGACTGGGCTTCTTTACTACAGGGGATTCAACAACCTTGCTGTTCTCTGGCTTTCGACTTTGCGGGCGCGGTGGGAAGACGGGTACGCCATTCGCAAAGTTCTCGTCTTTAATTCTCTGAAGCTCTTGATGCAGAGCTTCTAACTTTCGCTCTTTTATATCTTGGTCAATAGCAGTAGGAGCTAGCTTTGATTCCCATTCTGTGATGGATGCTTCAATGTTGGTAACGGTGTCAGCCAATTCCGAGTAGTGCTGTCTAACCGCTTCTGACGAAGGATCATCGTAACTATCAAGTTGCATGCAAATTTTTCGTCTATCGCCCGGTGAGAGTCGATCCCATGGCATTGGGGAAAATTCATCTTCAACTCTATCTCGCAGTTCTTCTGGTAGGTCGCACAGTGCTCTATCGAACCATTTGTCGAGGGCTTTGGTGAGGGGCTTGAAGTTGTCCATATGTAGCTTTGATTGACTCGAAGTATGAGCTGGGGGAGGGGCTCACTGATTAGCTTGGTGCAGAAGTCTCTTCAACTGGAGGCGTGCTGCAATAGCGAGCCCAGTCTTCCATCATCGCTGAACGTTTGGAAAATTGACTACCCCTTTGATATGAGCGTTCAACTACATCCGGCAGTTTGTGAGCAAGGGCGTGCTCAGCTACCTCTCTCGGGTAATTGGTGGCTTCTGCTGCCCACATTCTGAAAGTACTGCGGAAGCCATGGACAGTGATGATGTCACCTGAGTCGGTTCTCCACTGATCAGGATCTTTTTTGTCCATACGGCGGATCACTGCCGTTAGGGCCATGTCCGACAAAACACCACCTTTTGTGTTCGGGAAAATTAAATCTGATCCAGCGACACGTCCTTGTTTCTGAATCAAATCAATTGCAGAACTGCTCAGGGGGACTTCATGCTCCTGCTTAGCTTTCATTCTGTTGGCAGGAATAGTCCAAACCTTTTTCTTTAGATCTATCTCCGACCATTTCGCACCTCGAACTTCTCCGCTGCGGGATGCCGTCAGAATTGTGAACTCGACAGCCCGTGCGGCAATACCCTCGCTTTGCTTGAGTGCGCAAACGAACGCTCCGATTCTTTCCCATGGCAAAGATGGTCGGTGCTTGATCCGTTCCGCGCGGCTGATTGTTGCCAGTAAATTAATGAGATGACCTTTCCAGCGAGCAGGGTTGTCACCTGATCTAAATCCGCTAGTTGTAGCCCAGCCAAGAATCGCTTCTATGCGACCACGGACTCTATTTGCAGTCTCATTCTTTGATTGCCAGAACTGCAAGCCATCGGCATCGGACTGCGTTAATACTTTCATGACTAGTGCAGTATCAACCTCGAAAACGGGGAAGGTACCAATGATTGGATTAACGTAACTTTCAATAGTGTTCACCCACTGATCTTGATGCTTTGGGTTCCTCCAACTAACCTTGTGTGCCTCGATGTATGCATTGGCACATTCTGCAAAGGTCATTAACCGGGCTTTCGCAGCTTTAGCTTGCAGAGTCGCTAAGCGCTTGGCTTCAAGCGGATTGCAACCATTAATCACAAGCTTTCGGGCGTCCGTTGCCTTTTGTCTTGCTTCTGCCAATGTGATGGTGTGTGTGGGGCCTAGGCCCATGCCATATGGTTTGCCATCGATCATGAATCGGAACAGCCATGACTTGACTCCCTGCTGTGTGACTTGCAGGGTTAGCCCGCCGCCATCGCCGTAGAGGCCTGGCTTTGTTTGCTTCTCAACGGCCTTGACCGTTAGTTTGTTCATTAGTCTTGGCATAATTTTCAACTATCGAAACGACTATCAAATGATACCCGGATTTTCGTAAACATAAAAGTACTTCATTGAATCGTTGATTGAATGTAAGTTGTTGAAAATAAATGAAAAACTGAACTTTTTTGAACGTTATAAAACAACTCGGGTGCAGACACCGCTTCCGCCAAATGCAAAAAAGCCCCAAGCAACTCTCGTTATTTGGGGCTTTTTCATTGTGCAGTGGTATTTCCTCAAATCAGTTGAGGATCACTTTGTCGGCACTGGCAAAGTGATCGACCCCGCGAGGGTGCGAATCACACGCAGTAAAACTTTGATCAACGGGTTTTCGCCCGGCACGCGGCCTGCATGTCGTAGTCGCGAATAAAACCGCATTGCCCGCTGCCGCCGCCTGTTTCGGCGCGGCACATGGCTTGAAGGTCGTTGTCGCGGATAAACCCACACTGACCGCTACCCCCGCCTGATGTGGCGCGGCAATAGGCTTGCTTGTCTGGGTTTTGAATGAACCCACATTGGCCCGAGCTGCTGCTTGAGTTGGCGCGGTCTGCACTGGCGCGGCACGCGGCCTGCATGTCGTGGTCGCGAATGAATCCGCATTGGCCACTGCCACCCCCTGTTTCGGCGTGGCAGCGGGCTTGCATGTCGCCATCACGAATAAACCCACAGTGGCTAGAGCCCCCACCGCTGATGGCCCGGCAATAGGCTTGGCGGTCTGAGTTTTGAATAAAGCCGCAGTCGCCTTGTTGGGCGTGAGCGCTGAAGCATGCTACGAGGCAGGCTAGCCACAGCACGAAACGAATGCAGTTGGTGCTCATCGATGTTCTCATCGTCTCTTTATTTTCATCGTCATTGATGTCGAGGGCTACAAGCTAAAATCAACGCAACTCCCAAAGCCAACTCTTGCGGTTGGCTTTTTTATTTCGGCGAGTGCCGAAAAGCAAAGGTGATCCGTGTTTAAAAATGTGATGGTGTATCGAATCGGCGAGGGCTGGAGCCCTAGCCTTGAGCAAGTCGAACAGGCGCTAGACGCCGAGCGTTTTGTGCCTTGCGGCGCAAGCCAAGAAAAAGCGATTGGCTGGGTCGAGCCGCGTGGCGAGGCACATGGCCCGCTGGTTGAGGCGGTGAGTGGTCAGCGTATTTTGAAGCTCAAGATCGAAACCAAAGGCGTGCCCGGCTCGGTGGTCACACGCAAGGCCAAAGAGCGCAGCGCGGTGATTGAAGCCACCGAGGGCCGCAAGCCCGGCAAAAAGGAAATGAAGGAAATCAAAGAAGACGTGAAGATGTCTTTGATGCCCATGGCCTTCAGCAAAGAATCGTCGGTGCTGGTGTGGGTCGACCCTGCCACCAACTTGATGGTGATGGACGCGGGCAGCCAAGCCAAAGCGGACGAGGTGGTGACGATGCTCATCAAGTCGTTCGCGGGTTTGAGCCTGACCTTGATCAACACGCAAATGTCGCCCCAGTCGGCGATGGCTTCCTGGCTGATTAGCCAAGAGTCGCCAGCGGCATTTAGCGTGGACCGCGAGTGCGAGCTGAAAGCCGCTGATGAATCAAAGTCGGTGGTGCGCTACGTGCGCCACCCGCTTGACACCGACGAGGTGAAGCAACATGTGGAAGGCGGCAAGCTGCCCACGCGCTTGGCGCTGACGTGGGAAGGGCGTGTGTCGTTCTCGTTGACCGAGGCGATGCAACTGAAAAAAATCACCTTCTTGGAAGGGGTGTTTGAAGGCACCTCGGCTGAGAAGGACGAAGGCTTTGATGCCGACGTGGCCATTGCCACGGGCGAGCTGAGCAAGCTGTTACCCGATTTGTTTGAAACCTTGGGCGGCGAGATGGCGCTGGGCTAAACGCCAGCGGTGTGCGATGCGAATTAACCTTGTCACTCCATTTGCCGAGAAGGATGCGGCCAAGGCGCTAGGCGCGCGTTGGGATGCAGCCAAAAAGTGTTGGTACATCGTGGATGTGGATGACTTGACGCCGTTCATGCGTTGGATTCCTAACCTCGATGCCGCCGAAGATACGGACGCTGCAACGGGCACAAATCCCAAAGCAAGCACCAAGGCTGCGGTGGTTAAGACAAAGCCACCTGTGGCTTCTAAACCCGCCGTAGAGGTGCCGCATTGCGGCTGCCAAGTGTTGCCGTGGGAAGACTGCGAACATTCGCTGGCGAAGCGTTAAGCAAGCGCGGACGCTTGTGCTTTTTAGTCGGTAATCAGCTCAGCGTTTAAGCGACGTGCGCGTGGGTCTACGTAGTAGCCACCAAACTCGGTGTAGCGCAGCGCGTATTGCTGGCATTTGCCGCACGCGTATACATCGCAGCGGTTGTACGGGAAAAACTTCAAGGCCACAGGCGCATCGGCTGACTCGTAGCGGGTGCCGTTCGGGTGCTGTTCTTCAAACGTGGGCTCATACACATCGGGGTCGCGCAGGGTGGCGACGTGGGTCATGTGTTGGGCGGGCCATACGGCGTCGCTGACGCTCTCCCAACCTGTGCAGTGTTGCAGGCTGCATTGGCAGGGAGCGTGGGGTTGGTCTGCCAGTTGGCGCAAGGCTTCGGGCGTATTTAAAAACGGTACAGAACTCATAGCCGCAGAGCCTACCACTGCCAAAGGTTGAGCCGAGCTCAGACGTACAAAAGCCCCGAAGTTCGAAGGGAACGAGCGGGGCTTTTGGCTGTCGCGCACGAGGCGCGACAGTGCAGACAGCAATTACTTGCGCTTGGCCAACACTTCGACGTTGCGGTGTGCATCGCCGGTGAACAACTGACGTGGACGACCGATTTTGTATTCGGGGTCGCTGATCATTTCGTTCAACTGAGCGATCCAGCCCACGGTACGTGCCAAGGCGAAGATGCCGGTGAACAAGTTCACTGGAATGCCGATGGCACGTTGCACGATGCCAGAGTAAAAGTCGACGTTGGGGTAGAGCTTGCGGCTGACGAAGTATTCGTCTTCCAAAGCGATCTTTTCCAAAGCCTTGGCCAACTTGAACAAGGGGTCGTTCTCGAGGCCGAGTTCTTTCAACACTTCGTCGCAAGTTTCTTGCATCAACTTGGCGCGTGGGTCATAGTTTTTGTAAACGCGGTGACCAAAGCCCATGAGCTTGACGCCAGAGTTCTTGTCTTTGACCAGTTCCATGAACTCGCCGACTTTAGAAATGCCACCCATTTTCTGGATCTCTTCCAGCATGTTCAAGCAAGCTTCGTTGGCGCCGCCGTGTGCTGGGCCCCACAAGCAAGCCACGCCCGCAGCGATGGCTGCAAACGGGTTGGTGCCTGACGAACCGCACAAACGCACGGTAGACGTAGAAGCGTTTTGCTCGTGGTCTGCGTGCAGCGTGAAGATGCGGTCCATGGCGCGCTCGAGCACGGGGTTGACCACGTATTCTTCAGTGGGTGTACCGAACATCATGCGCAAGAAGTTGCCTGCGTAGCTCAGGTTGTTCTGTGGGTACATGTATGGTTGGCCCACGCCGTATTTATAGGCCATGGCAACCAAAGTTGGCATCTTGGCGATCAAGCGGATCGCTGCGATTTCGCGGTGCTCTGGGTTGGTGATGTCGGTGCTGTCGTGATAGAACGCAGACAAAGCGCCCACCAAGCCAGTCAACACAGCCATTGGGTGAGCATCACGGCGGAAGCCACGCAAGAAGAATTGCATTTGCTCGTTGACCATGGTGTGGTTGGTCACGGTCTTTTCGAATTCAGCTTTTTGTGCGGCGTTAGGCAGTTCGCCTTTCAACAACAAGTAGCAAGTTTCGAGGTAGTCGCAATTGGTAGCGAGTTGTTCGATGGGGTAGCCGCGGTACAGCAACTCACCTTTGTCACCGTCGATGTAGGTGATGGCCGATTGGCAAGACGCAGTCGACAAGAAGCCTGGGTCATACGTGAACATGCCCGTTTGGCCGTACAACTTACGGATGTCGATGACGTCAGGACCGACGCTACCGCTGTAGACGGGCATCTCGATGCTGGGGCTGCCGTTGCTGAACGACAGGGTGGCTTTGTTGTCTGCAAGTTTCATGGTGATTCCTAAATGTCTTTTTAAAAGCGGTGTTCGGTTCAGTGTCTCAACATACTCAGCACTTCAAGTGCTTCTTCTGATAGAGGCTTTTCTGGCAATTCTTTACGTTGCAACAAGATGTCGAGCAAATCGTTGTCAGACAAGTCCATCAATTCATACATGCCCCTGGCATGGCCCACGGTTAAGCGAGATTCATGCCGCTCGAAAAACTTTTGAATGAACAAATCGTTTTCGAGCAGGCCGCGCCGGCTACGCCAGTGCAGTTTGCTGAGGGCTCGTTCGCCAAGCGCTTGCTTGCCGTCCAAGCCGTCCAGCGTCGGGTCACCGACTGAGGTGTCGCGAAATGGTGCGTCCGCGTCCATCTTGGTGCTCCGTGTGATGTTTTGCCGTGCCTTAGATGGCGCGACGAACCATCAATTCTTTGATTTTGCCGATGGCTTTGGTGGGGTTCAAACCCTTGGGGCACACGTCGACACAGTTCATGATGGTGTGGCAACGGAACAGACGGTAAGGGTCTTCCAAGTTGTCCAAACGGCCAGCGGTGTCTTCGTCGCGGCTATCGGCAATGAAGCGGTAGGCTTGCAACAAACCGGCTGGGCCCACGAATTTGTCGGGATTCCACCAGAACGAAGGGCAGCTGGTGGAGCAGCTTGCGCACAAGATGCACTCGTACAAGCCGTTCAACTCGTCACGCTCTTCGGGCGACTGCAAGCGCTCTTTTTCGGGCGCTTGTGTGTCGTTGACCAAGTAAGGTTTGATGGAGTGATATTGCTTGAAGAACTGGGTCATGTCCACGATCAAGTCGCGGATGACAGGCAGACCTGGCAGCGGCTTCAACACGATCACGCCGGGGAGGGTGCGCATGTTGGTCAAGCAGGCCAAGCCGTTTTTGCCGTTG
>Ga0213920_1000443_pt1 | contig 33516 bp, 31 predicted proteins | sample McNCre1117MG_FD_161054 | JGI IMG/M metagenome (GOLD analysis project Ga0213920, IMG submission 161054) | Freshwater microbial communities from McNutts Creek, Athens, Georgia, United States - 11-17 MG | ecosystem: Environmental > Aquatic > Freshwater > Creek | place: USA: Georgia | collected...
GTACCTTTAATCGAAATACTAGCCCCTGGAATTCCTGATCCATCATCAGAGGCAGTCACTCGTCCAGTAACCGTTCGGTCCTGAGCAAGCATTTGAATTCCCATTAGCACGAAAAACATGCTAAAAAGAACCTTGGAAAGTAATTGTTTTCTCATAGGTTAGAAAAATTTTAGTTTAAGGTTTGCAAAGTAAAGTTAATCTTAGCCCACAACGCTTCGCATTCATCGTGACTAAGCTGGTTTTGTTGAATTATCATTTCCCTTTGAAGCAACCAGTTCCTCTTAGAGAATTTCGTCAAAAACAGTCTCCATAAACGTTTACGGTAATCATTCCGTCGCAGTAAACTATCTTTTATATCTTTTGACATCAATGTATATCTTGCTTTAACCCTATAAAGCAGCACACAACATCGATATACTCAAATTAAAATTGTTATTATACTATTTTATGCCACAGCACGCTCTCGCATTAACCCTTCTTTCATCACGCGCAATGCTCCAAATATCAAATTGTACACAGATTGTGGATTAATTTTCATCGAATCTGAAATTTGATCCGTATCCATATTTTGAAAAAAGCGCAAAGAAATAGCTTCTCTTTGACGTTTACTCAACATATTCAGACAGATAGTTAGCTGCTTGTTTGTACGAATCTCCTCTTCATACTTAATTAAAATGGCTTCTTGCGAATGATCCGCTTCTGTGAAATCCATCATATAATTGCTATGGTGTACATGATTCTTCATTTGAGTTTCCATGTGACGAATCAATTTTCGTTTAATCGAGGCCATCAAATAATACTTCACACTGGTAGTAGGCCCGATTGTTGCATGATTCCGCCACAATTCAACAAAAAGATCATGCAAACAATCTTTAATTAATTCCTTATCAGCGGTAACCCCCATTGAATAAGAATATAAAGGCTGAACAAAATGTTGATACAATTCTGTGAAAGCTTTCTGATCTCCTGCTCGGAATTGATCCCAAATAGCTACCTCATCAATAATCACTTTTTTACTCATCATCATGGATTTGTACTTTTCTTTTAAATAATGAAAGTGAGCTCATACGTCACAATCACACATGCTCTAATATAAACAAGCGAGATATTAAAATTCAATGATTTTATTTAATTTTTTTCCGTAAACGATTACGGAAACGATTACATTTTATAATTATTTAAAAAGCTGGTTAAAATCCGGTTAAAATTTGTGCAACTTTGAAAAATTAAAAGAATTCAAGCAATTGTATTATTAGCACAATCCCAATATGAGTAAGAAATTAAACACGACAGATGCAACCCTTTTAGTGATGGGTTCAATGATAGGTTCCGGAATCTTTTTGGTAAGTTCAGAAGTTGGTCGCTCGCTAACCTCTCCTATTTGGTGGATTGGTACATGGATTCTCACGAGTTTTTTAACCGTAACAGGCGCTTATGCTTACGGTAAACTTTCGAGTAAATTTCCTGCAACTGGCGGACAATACATCTATTTAAAAGAAGCCTACAACCCATTGACAGGATTTCTATTTGGTTGGACGACCTTTTTAGTTATTCAGACAGGAACAATTGCCGCAGTTGCTGTTGCATTCGCGAAATACACTGGATTTATTTGGCCCGATTATATCAATGAGATTCCGATGATCGGTTCTTACATTACATCCCAACAAATACTTGCCGCTTTATTGATTGTCATATTAACAGGAGCCAATTTAAAAGGAATATCATTTGCAGCCATCATTCAAAATGTATTTACAGTTACCAAAATTGGAGCCATCATTCTCATAATCATTATTGGTTTATTCGTAGGTATACAAAACGAATGGATACATTTCCACAATTTCTTCGCTGAAGGGAATACAATCAATCCTCTAACGAATAAAGTAGAATACGTATCAACGACTACCCTATTTAGCATATTTGGAGCAGCCATGATTGGCCCCTTGTTTTCCTCTTCCGCATGGAACAATGTAACTTTCGCAAGTCAAGACTTTGAACATCCACAGAAAACCATTGCCAAAGGATTAGTTTATGGTTCAGCTTTAGTTTGTGGATTATATTTATTGACCAATTTTGCTTACTTAGCCATTTTGCCTTTGCAAGGTGACCCTAATGGAACCACGAGTTATTTGAGAGGTATCATGTTTGCCAGTCAAGACCGATTGGGATCTGCAGCTCTGCAAACTGTACTAGGGAATGTGGGAGCGCTTGTGATGGCTATCTTAATTATGATTTCCACATTCGGATGTAACAATGGAATTATTTTAGCGGGAGGTCGCCTATTCGAGGCGATGGCGCATGATAAACTTTTCTTCAAAAAAGCAGCAGAAGTAAATAAGAATAATGCTCCCGCATATTCCCTAATCATTCAGGGGATCTGGTCAATTTTACTCTGCTTTTCAGGATCCTACAACAGTTTATTGGATTTCACGGTTTTCGCTATTCTACTGTTCTATTTTTTAACAGTATTAGCAGTATTCAACCAACGAATCATGAAAGAAAAATTAGCAATCAAGGACCAAATATTGTTTGTAGTCTATTTGGGATTACTTCTATTCATTTCGATAAATCTACTTTACACGAAAACAGAGCCGTCTTCTATCGGTTTAGGAATCGTATTAGCTGGTATCCCTTTTTATTACTTGATGAAAAAAAGAGAAATCAATTAGAAGGTTTTAAACCAGGTTGCCAAACGATCAAACCAATATTCTTCGGTTGTCTTATTAGTCAATCCAAACCCGTGACCACCTTTGGCCATGATATGTAAATCTACAGGAACCTTATTGTTTGCTAATGCAGATGCATAATTTAGTGCATTTGCAACCGGAACGGCACCATCATCTGCTGCATGTACAATAAATGCACGAGGTGTCGTAGGATTCACTTGCTCCTCATTTGAAAATAAATGCAGCATTTCTTCTGATTTATTTTTACCGAGCAAACTATTTACAGATCCAGAATGGCTATACGAACGAAAAGAAACCACAGGGTAAATCAATAATTGGAAATCAGGTCTTAAGTTTTGACCATCATTGAATTTTGTATAGTCCGTCTGGTAATGAGTCGCTGCACTCGCTGCTAAATGACCTCCTGCAGAAAAACCCATTACTCCAATTTTTGTTGAATCTACATTCCAAAGTTTAACTGATTGACGAGCCACTCGAATTGCCTGTTGGGCATCTTGTAAAGGGGCAAATTGCTTTTCCACCTGCCGAGTACTATCAGGCAATCGATAATGAACTACCATCGCATGCACACCAATTTCGTTAAATTTACGTGCGATATCACTTCCTTCATGAGATGCTGCAAGAATCCGGTATCCGCCACCAGGAAAAATTATCACTAAAGGTTTCTTAGCTTGTTGATTATCTGAAGCTAAATAGAGTGTATAAACTGGATCAGTGACATTGGAAATACGTAAAATTCCGCCAGTAATCGCAGCGCTTTCCGTATTAGGACCAGCGATATAATTCGGGATTTCTCCTGGATATAATGCCTGAGGCACTTGGGCCTGCGCAGAAATCAATGTCATCATAAGTCCAATAGTCAAAAGATATTTCATACTTAATTCGTTTTGGTTTTTTCTGTCGTAATTAACACAACTGCAGATAGAATCAGGAAACTAGCTAAAAGCAATCCAATACTTAAAGACTCATCTAGAATTAAATTACCCAAAATTAAAGCGATGACTGGATTTACATAAGTATATGTTGCAACCAAAGTCGCATCGCAGGCTTTGGATAAATAACCAAATAAGGAGAAACCTAGCATACTACCAATCAAAGCTAAATAAAAAAATACCGACCAAGCTTTCCATGGCAATGCTGTTAGGCTAACTGCCTGAAAGTCGCCATGTATATAACTGATGATGGAAACGACGAAGGCTCCAAAAAGCATTTGAATCGCACAAACTTGTGTAAAATGATAGGTATTTGCACCCGTCACTTGGGTTCGAAATACACCGATATTCCAAGCGAGCACCGCTACGGATAAATAGGCTATCCCCAACAAAAAATCTTGTTCTTTGCCGTGAATGGCTAACGACTTCTGCGAGGCCAAAGCAACAATACCAAATAGACCTATGCCTGTTGCAAGCGCTTTTCGGACACTTGGCTTACGACCATCCAACCAAAAAAATAGAACTAAAAGTGAGGGTCCCAAAGCCATAAAAACCGAGGAAAAACCCGAGGGAACGATGCCACCTGCTAATGACATAAATCCATTGCCTAATGATATCAATAAAATACCTGCTTGTAAATGAACGCGCCAATGTTTGGCCGACATCTTCTTCCAATGCCCACCTAAAACTGACCAAAGTAACAGCAGAAACCCAGCCGTAAAATTCCGCGAAAAAGTAATAACTAATGGAGGCAAATAATCCAGCAGAATACGCACGCTTAAAAATGTTGACCCCCATATGAGGTACAAAAGCCCTAAGGCTATCATTACGCGTGGTGTTATGGAAGCTTGCTTAATCATGTAGCAAATCTGGTCGGCGTTCCATGGTGCGTTTTACAGCTTGCTCATGTCGCCAAGCTTCAATCAATTTGTCGTTGCCCGAACGAAGTATTTCAGGTACATCCATACCCTCAAAAGAAGCAGGACGCGTATAAACAGGAGGTGCTAATAATCCGTCCTGAAACGAATCAGTCAAAGCTGAACTCTCATCTCCTATTGCACCCGGTATTAAGCGAATAATAGCATCCGCAGTAACAGCTGCTGCTAATTCTCCTCCAGACAAAACATAATCCCCAATAGAGATTTCTTTGGTTACATATTTCTCTCGCACACGTTCATCAATACCTTTGTAATGGCCACAGATAAAAATCATGTTTTGGCAAAGACTCAATTGATTCGCCAAACCTTGCTTGAGCACAAGACCATCTGGAGAAAAGAAAATAATTTCATCATAAGTCCTTTCAGACATTAATTGATCTAAGCAACGCGTTAATGGTTCAATCGCAATAACCATACCAGCTCCACCCCCAAACGGATAATCATCAATCTGTTTATGCTTCTTGGTAGAGAAATCATGTAAATCATGTAATACAACCTCCACAAGCCCTGCATTTGCTGCACGCTTACAAATCGAGAATTCGAAAAAACTCGACATTAAGTTGGGAACCACCGAAATGATATCAATCCGCATCATAAGACTCATTCATATAAACATCCAATAGCCCATCAGGCAAATGGGTGATAATTACTTTATTTTGCTTGTCTACCTTAGGAACGATTTCATCCGTTAGCGGAATGAGAACTTCCACCCCTTGGTAAATCATAATAATCACATCTTGCGCCCCAGTTGAATAGACTTCCTTGACAGTACCTAAAGCACCTAATACTTGATCATTTACTTGATAATCGACAATTTCATGATAATAAAATTGATCATCTTTCAATTTGGGCAACATGGCAACGGGAAGAAATAACTTAGAACCTACTAATTCTTTCGCAGCATCTAAGGATTCAATCCCTTCCAAATTCATCAAATTTAAATTATCGCGAATCTGTAAATCTTCAATAAAATAAGGAACCATCTCATTTCCTTGTTGGACAAACACTGCATCTAAATCTTCGTATTCATAAGGATCGTCAACATCCATAAACACATGAAATGCGCCTTTTAATCCGTGTGGCTTTGCGAGATAGCCTAATTCAAAATATTCGGTCTTTGCCATAGGTACAAAAAAAAATCATACAAACTTGATAAACAAATCTGTATGATTCTTTAAAATTAATAAAAATTATTCAGCAGCAGCTTCTTCGCTTGCTTCAGCAGCCGGAGCCTCTTCTGCAGCTGGTGCAGCTTCCTCAGCAGCTGGCGCTTCTTCTACCGCAGGAGTTTCCTCAACTGAAGGAGCTTCTGCTACTACGTCGTCAACTTCTACACCTGTAGCCTCTTCGTCAGCAGCATTGATTGCTTCAACAACGCTAGCAACGATTGCCTCGTCAGCTACTTTGTTTTTAGCAGCAATTACTTCTGCACGAGCAGATGAAACTTTCGCTTCAGCCTCTAAACGAGATGCTTTAGACTTAGCTTTTGATTGAGCTAATTTCGCATTGCTTGCTTCTACTTGCTTCGCTTTTTCTACTTTCCAAGCTTCAAATTTCGCATCAGCTTGTTCTTGTGTCAACGCACCTTTCAACACACCTACTTGTAAGTGTTTTGCATACAAAATACCTTTGGAAGAAAGTACCGCACGCGCTGTATCAGTTGGTTGAGCACCATTTAATACCCATTGGATCGCTTGTTTTTCATTCAAAACGATTGTTGCTGGATTGGTGTTAGGATTGTATGTTCCGATTTTCTCTACGAATTTACCGTCACGAGGTGCACGAGCATCTGCAACAACAACATCGAACATTGCTAACTTCTTGCGTCCACGACGCGCTAATCTAATTTTAACAGCCATTATATATGGGTTTGTGAAGGATCTCGTCCCTCGGTTAATAAAAATGTCTGCAAAAATAAGAATTTTAACTTAGAATACAAAAAAGAAAAATGAGAAAATAAACCGATAAGCCGAATTCTGTAAGCATTTGCATGCCCTCTTATCATTTATCTTGACGAATACTCACGCATTCGCTCGAGCAATCTACCCACTGACATCGGACGAGCAACCCTTTTGTCTTTCGACAGTCAGCCTATTTGATCTTGCAACCCGTGAGGTTTACCTATGCCTAATTTGTCACCAAATTAGCGGTGGGCTCTTACCCCTCCTTTTCACCCTTACCCCGAAAGGCGGTAATTTTCTGTGGCACTAGCTGTAGAACCTTGCGATCCCCCTTCCTGTTAAGAAGCACGGCGCTCTTTGTTGTTCGGACTTTCCTCTTTAAAAAGCGATAAGATGGTTTATTTTCTCAACACAAAAGTACGACTATTTTCTTAGCTCCCAATTTCCCAGAATTTCACCCACTAATCCCAAACCTTTATCCGAATACGTCAACTGCTTAATCCGAAGCTCTCCATTTGACAAACCCAGGCCCCAAGTATTTTGATTAAGTAGATTTAAAGCCTCCGATGAAGACCAAGAATAAGCCATTAAAGCCTTTAAAACCTTACGCTTAACATGTCCACGCAAGAAAAAAGGAACCCCTTCCACCTGAAAACCCTTTACAATCAACCCTATTTTACTCGAATCTAATAGCGCAGGAACAACAATCATTTTGGCAATTGCTCTCGATGTTCCTAATCCTTTAACTTGCACATGAAGTCCTAATGAATCACCGCGAATCATCATATTAGCAGGTTTGGCGTGCAGTGATTGACTGATAAGCCCCGATAATTTACCATAATCTAACGATACCTGAAATGGTAGAGGCTGATTTAAGTCTTTCATCTCAAGCCAACGGTTGGGCTGATTAATGACAGATTCTCCGAGTATCAGGGCAGATCGAACCAATAACTTACCTGTAATTCCTGATGAATTAAAGGTTAAATCATGTACATCCACATCGGAAGATCGCAAAGAAACTTGCCCAAGTGGACTTGAATAATTCATTTCAACGCGGTTTAACAAATTGTTAAGCGCATTCGGACTTAATGTTAGATTTAAGCGTTCCGCAATTCTTGATTGCATGTTGGGCAATTGTCTTTGAATCAAAGGATCAACTATGCCTTGCACCTGAACGGGGAAACCAAGGACACGCATTTCAGGCTTCGTTATCCATTGATAAGATACTTGTTTTAACTCCAGCTGATGATGATTAATATCTTGCCAATTCCATTGGAAAGCCAAAGAAATATTGCTCTTCGCTTGAATTAACCCAGTATTGATTCCCGCAATATTAGGCCGCGCATCGATTTTAGCGGGAATCTCAAAATTCACTATCCCCTGCGAACCCACTTGTAATCGGGGTTGCTGCAAAAGCGCCATTTGTAAAGGAAAATCTACTCCTTCTTGCTTCTGCGAATCAAATATTAGCTTCCCGGGTGTTAATTGAAAATAACGAAACAAACTATCATAGCGCATCGAAAAATTAATTGCCACAGTTTGAGAACGGACAGCAGGAGTTGCCAACTGAAATTGAGCAGGTGTACCCTGAACGAGGGCTTGACGCTTACAGGCTGCAACAAATATAAGAAGCAATAAAAAGAGAATATTCCGCATAAATAAAAAGCCTCAATCATGCCAAAGCAAAATTGAGGCTCGCTATGTAATTATTAAATACTAAGTTAAAAGTCCTCCGTCAACTTGAATAGTTTGACCAGTCACATAAGAAGACAAATCAGAACCTAAGAATAAGCAAACATTCGCTACTTCTGAAGCCTCTCCTCCACGCTTCAATGGAATTGATTTCTTCCATTCCTCCACAGTCGCCTCATTTAATTCACCAGTCATCTCTGTTTCGATAAAACCTGGTGCAATAGCATTGCAACGAATATTGCGAGATCCTAATTCCAAAGCCACAGATTTAGTAAAACCAATGATACCCGCCTTAGACGCAGCATAATTTGCTTGGCCTGCATTTCCTTTTACTCCTACAATGGAAGTCATATTCACAATCGAACCTGATTTTGCCTTCATCATCGGCTTAATCACCGCCTTAGTCAAATTGAAAACAGATTTCAAATTGACACGAATCACCTCATCCCATTGCTCCTCTGTCATGCGCATCAACAAACCATCACGCGTAATACCCGCATTATTAATCAGAACATCAATTTGTCCAAAATCAGCCACCACTGAATTAACTAATTCATCAGCTGCTTCAAACATGGATGCATCTGAACGATAGCCTTTCGCTTTAATTCCGTAAGCTTCTAATTCTTTAACCAAAGCCTCCCCTTTTTCAACAGATGACAAATAAGTAAACGCAACATTTGCGCCAGCTTGTGCAAATTGATTAGCGATTGCCCGACCAATTCCGCGTGAAGCTCCGGTTACTAAAACGACTTTTCCTTGTACTAATTGCATGTAATAAATGGTTATTGTGTATTATTTCTTCTTTCTAACTAATGTTAATGTTTCACTATCAGCAATAAAATCAGCTTCTATTACCTCACCTTCAGCTAATTCACCTTTTAAAATTTCCTCTGCTAAAGGATCTTCTAAGTACTTTTGAATTGCCCGATTTAATGGTCGCGCACCATATTGAGGATCATATCCTTTATCAGCAATAAAATCCTTTGCTTTTTCTGTCAATTCCACAGCAAATCCTAAGTTGGCCAAACGCGTCATCAATTTCACTAAAAGTAAATCGATGATTTTGTGTAAATCTGCGCGCTCTAATGAATTGAACACGATGATATCATCCAAACGGTTGATAAATTCAGGAGCAAAAGCTTTCTTCAAGGCATTTTGAATTGTTGATTTTGCCTGTTCTTCCATGTTGTCCACACGTGACTTCGTAGAAAAACCAATTCCTGATCCAAAATCCTTCAAATCACGTGCTCCGATATTCGAAGTCATAATGATGATCGTATTACGGAAATCAACACGACGGCCTAAACCATCCGTCAAAATTCCATCATCCAACACTTGTAATAATAAGTTGAATACATCAGGATGCGCTTTTTCAATCTCATCTAATAAGACCACTGAATAAGGCTTCCGACGAACTTTTTCCGTCAATTGGCCACCTTCTTCATAACCAACGTAACCTGGAGGCGCTCCTACCAAGCGAGATACACTGAATTTCTCCATGTACTCACTCATATCGATACGTACTAACGAATCTTCTTTATCAAACAAATAAGTCGCTAAAACCTTCGCCATTTCCGTTTTACCTACACCCGTTGGACCCAAGAAAATAAATGAGCCAATTGGCTTATTCGGATCTTTCAGACCTACACGTGTACGTTGGATAGCTTTCACCAATTTCTTCACCGCATCACCTTGACCAATCACATGTTTAGTCAATTCTTGCTCCATCTGAAGCAACTTCTCACCTTCTTTAGCGGCTACACGATTGACCGGAATACCAGTCATTTGTGCAATAACTTCCGCAACATGCTCTTCAGCAACAGTAAACTTCTGTTTCTTCGATTCCTCTTCCCAGTTGGTCTTCGCTAATTCCAATTGATCAATCAATTTCTTTTCGCGATCTCGCAATTGTGCAGCCTCTTCATATTTTTGAGACTTAACCACTTGATTCTTCTCCTTCTTCACCACCTCGATTTGATTCTCCAAGGCAACAATATCAGCAGGAACCTGGATATTGGAAATATGTACACGAGCACCTACTTCATCCATCACATCAATGGCCTTATCCGGTAAGAAACGATCCGAAATATAGCGATCAGATAATTTAACAGCCGACTCTATCGATTCTGGCGTATAAATCACATGATGATGCTCTTCGTATTTATCTTTGATATTGGTTAAAATCTCAATGGTTTCATCGACTGATGTGGCGTCAACCATCACCGTTTGGAAACGACGTGCTAAAGCACCATCCTTTTCGATGTATTGTCGGTATTCATCCAAGGTCGTCGCTCCAATAACTTGTATATCGCCACGCGCTAAGGCAGGCTTGAACATATTGGAAGCATCCAAAGAACCTGAAGCACCACCAGCACCCACAATCGTATGTAATTCATCGATGAACAAGATAACATCCGTAGACTTCTCCAACTCATTCATAACGGCTTTCATACGCTCCTCAAATTGACCACGGTATTTCGTACCCGCAACCAAAGAGGCGATATCCAAGGTTACAACACGCTTGCCGAAAAGCACACGTGAGACTTTCTTTTGAATAATGCGAAGCGCCAAACCCTCTGCGATGGCAGTTTTACCTACGCCAGGTTCTCCAATCAGAATTGGGTTATTCTTTTTCCGACGAGATAAAATCTGCGCTACACGCTCAATTTCTTTTTCACGACCAACGATGGCATCCAATTTACCTTGTTCAGCAATTTTTGTCAGATCCCGCCCGAAATTATCTAGTACAGGTGTTTTACTTTTTTCACCCGCTTTGGCAGTAGATGAACTACTTGCCCCACCTTGCGCACCCGAACCCGAACCACCAAATAAACGATTGTCGTCATCTGAATCATCTGTATCCGAACTAGCCTTAGGCAAATTGTCTTGTGAATTACTCGATTGAAACTCCACCATTTCCTTAATTAGATCATAGTGAACTTGATATTTCTCCAAAATCTGTGTAGCCACATTGTCTTCATCACGCAAAATCGCCATCAACAAATGTTCTGTACCTACTAAATTCGTTTTGAAATATTTAGCTTCAAGGTAAGTCAAACGCAAAACCTTCTCTGCTTGTTTTGTCAGAGGAATGTTCAACATGCTTTGCTTGTCGAAACTCGAACGACTCGTCGATGCCGTAGAATGCTCAATACTTTGGCGCAATTGATCTAACGAAACGCCTGATTTATGCAATAATTCAATACCTGGTCCTTCGCCATCACGAATGATACCCAACATCAAATGTTCGGTACCGATGTAATCATGTCCTAACCGCAATGCCTCTTCTCGAGCCAACGCGATCACTTCCTTTACCTTATTTGAAAACTTAGCCTCCATATTCCCTTATTTAATATTGTTCAAAACGCACCTAAGCCTTTATTTGTTCAAACTCTTTTGTAAAATTTCACGCGATTCAATTCCATAATTCATAATTAAATCTAAAACGGACAGATTTGCTACAAATTCCGTGCCAAAACATTGTCTATACGCTACGGGAACATAAATATTTCGCGTGGAATATTCTTTTTTTGAATCAATTACATTCCAAAAGGATTTAACAGGCGCTTCATTAAATGATTCAGTGAAGCTAAACTGAGGTTTTTTTTGTAAAAAACGCGCAATTGTATTTAAAAATTGAATATTTAAATCTACTAAAAATTTACTTTTTTTTGCAAATATCTGATCGATAAATGGCTCGACATGTTCAAAAAAAGGAGCCTTGCCATAAGCCGCTTGAATAGCGCCTTTATGTTTCCTAATCCAATCTTGTGAATAGTCAATTTGTACGTCCTTTGTTAATTGTTTACCTGCGGCTCCTTGAATAATGGGAATACTCAATAATTCCACCCCATTGGCTCCTAAAATATAGCTTCGGTTGCGATATGTTTGTTTGGGAAAATTCTCAAAAACTTCAAATTCAATTTGAGGTTCAGCAAAAATTAACGCGCAATATTCTAAAGAAGGTAAATACTGAATATCAATGTGCATTCAAAAAATAAGTGGATATTTGCAAAAATAGCAGATATAAGCGATTAACCTGACAAACAAGCCATGATGTTTTTTTACAAGCTTTTAGGCCGCATGCCACTTTACATTTTGTACACGCTTGCCACAGGTGTAAAATGGGTCTTTTATTACATCATCGGATATCGAAAAGAAGTTATTAGCAAAAACATTTCAAATGCCTTTCCTTCTCTTAATCCTAAGGAAATCAAAGCATTAAGCTTTCGTTTTTATGGCTATTTGACCGACCAATTAGTTGAATTTTTCTATGGTGTTTCCATCAGTCAAGAAGAGATGTTGGACCGTGTTCAAATGGTTAATGAACATTATATTTCCGATTACTTGAAAGCAGGAACCCCCGTAGTTCTGGTAGCGGGCCATCAAGGAAACTGGGAATGGGCGATTCATAGACTCGCTTTATCGAACAATTTATACGATGTTGTTTATCAAAAACTGAACAATCCGGCGTTTAATCAATTTACCATGGAAGTGAGAAGTAGGTTTCCAGGTGTAACATTATTAGAAAAACGTGAATCCATTTTAGCGACTCGGGATAGAAAAGCTATCGCAAGGGGTATTTGTTTGGCTGCAGATCAGGCGCCCCAAAAACCAGAATCAGCCTATTGGACGAAATTCCTAAACCAAGATACTGCTTTCTTTACCGGTATGGAGCGATTTGCGAGGGATTATAATTACCCTGTCGTTTTTGTGGAATTAATTCGTAAAGAGCGCGGGAAATACATTATGAGTTTTGAACCTATCGCAAATCCTGATTACACCGATTTACCTAAAGGAGAAATTATCGAACGATTTGCACGCAGATTAGAAAAATCTATTGTTCAATATCCTGAACAATATTTATGGTCACATCGCCGTTGGAAACATAAAAAGCCTGATGCCGCGTTAATTAAGTGGTAATTATTCAAAATCGCTTACATCACCCGCACCTACACGGATAATTTCAACTGCATCATCAGTTAAATCCAAAACAGAAGAAGGAAAATGGCCTCCATAGCCACCATCCAATACTAAATCAACTTGATTTTCATAGCGATCATAAATTAGACTGGGATCCGTGTATTCCTCTACTGCTAAACCTTCCTGTGGTAATGTAGTAGTCAATAAAGGATGACCCAATTGAGTTACAATGTCTAATATAGGTTGAAAATCAGGAATCCGAATTCCTACTGTTTTCTTACCTTGAACAAGAACAGAAGGCACCTTTGAACTAGCAGGCAACACAAATGTATATGGGCCAGGTAAATAGTGTTTCAATAATTTAAAGGCAAAGTCACTTACTTTAGCAAAGTTCGCAATTGAACTTAAATCCGCACAAATAAAACTAAAGCGATTTTTTGAAGGCTTAATTTGCTTGATTTCACAAATTCGGTTAACGGCTTGTTGGCTCTGAATTGAACAACCCATCGCGTACATCGTATCGGTAGGGTAAATAATCACCCCACCTTTTTCAAGTACCTTAACCACATGATCGATTAATTCTTGTGAATTATTTCGTTCGTACACTTTTTTGATTTCAGCTGCCATCTTAAAAATTTAAAAAGAAATCGGAGCCCTGTTGCTCATCTTCCAACTCTTCAATTTTAACTTGATCGATACTCGCATTTATCTCAAAACCAACAATCAAAATCAATGCCACAAAATACAACCAAACCATTAATGCGATAAGTGAACCTATAGACCCATAAACTTTATGATAACTCGCAAAATTTACTAAATAATAGGAAAATAAATTCGAAATGGAAATCGTTAAAATAGAGGCAGTTATGCAACCTGCATTGAAAAACTTCCAGCGTTTATGTATAGCTGGCGCATAATAATAAATCAACGAAATCGTAAAAAAAAAGACAGAGAAGATGACAAAATAGGTCAACACTTTAGTTAAGTAGAACGTAAAATTGTATTCTAAAATACCTTCTTTGGCCAAATATTTAACAACAAAATTCCCTAGAATAAAGACCATAAAGGAAGTTATCAAAACAAAGGTCAACAAGAAGTTTAAGCCTACTGCAACGAGCCGCTCCTTTATAAAACCTCGATTTTCACTTGTCTTATAAGTCAAATTAAATGAACGCATTAGAGCCATAATCCCACTAGTACTAGCATAAAGCGCAAAAATAAAACCGAAAGAAAGTACTCCTCCCCTTTTCTTATTGACGATTTCCGTAATCAATTCAGTCAAATCGCTTTGTAAATTTTTAGGAACAGTTGCCTTGATAAAACTGATAATTTTATAATCCAGATGCTCTACGGGCAAATAAGGAAGCAAAGAGAAGAGAAAGATAATCGTAGGGAAAACGGCCAAGGTAAAATTATAAGCTACGGCTGCTGCACGTACATCAATATCAAATTGAAAAACCTTTTGATATAAAATAGAGATGATGCGAACGAGTACATAATGCTCTTCGTATTCACGCCAAATCTGCTTTATTTCATCTAGTAAATTTTTCCTCATATAGAATAATAGGGCATTAATGCATTCATAATAAAATCAGGAGCCTTAACAACCTTTTTTGTCTTTAAATCCATAAAAACCAAAGTCGTCTTTCCCTCATTAATCAAATCACCAGCCTCGTTTTTAATACGGTAAGAGAAAACAATTTTAGCCGTTGGTAACATATCGACCTGGCAAATAACAGTCAACTCATCGTCGTATAAACCTGGAGCAATAAATTTGGTATAATGTTCAGCCACTGGAAGTCCAATGCCATTATCCTCTAAGGATTTATAACTAACGCCTAAACTTCGCAGGGTTTCCACTCGGGCAATTTCATACAAACGCGCATAATTCCCATAATAGACATAGCCCATTTGGTCGGTATCCGCATAACAAACTCGATATTTAACAGCGTGTGAATACATCTTATTTAATTTTACGAGCATCTAAGGCAGCTTGATATTTAGCTGCATTTTGCATGTGTTCTGAATATGTTTTGGCGAAATTATGGAAGCCAGAAAAATCTTCTTTCGCGCAGAAATAAAGATACCCGTGTTTCTCTAAATTCAATACTTTATCAATCACATCCACCGGAGGAATCGAAATGGGTCCCGGAGGCAATCCTACATTCCGATACGTATTATACGGAGAATTAATGGCAGTATACTTTCCTGTTACACGTTTAATCGTAAAGTCTTTCCAAGCAAAAACAATGGTAGGATCCGCTTGAAGTGGCATTCCTGTACGGAAACGATTCCAATAAACGCCAGCAATTCTAGCTTGTTCTGCCGATTCTTTACTTTCACCATAAACGATCGATGCCAAAATACCCGCTTGAATAGGTGTCATTCCCAAAGCTGAAGCTTGGTTAACGCGCTTTTGATTCCAAAAACGTTTATTTGCCTTCTCCATTTTCTTCATAAAATCATCAAAAGATGAAGTCCAAAACACCTCATAGGTGTCAGGAATGAATAAACAAGCGATGGTTTCAGGGCTATAGCCATATTGCTCGGTAATTGAACTAGAATCTAACATATTCATGATATAGGTAGAATCATAGGGTAATTGCTTGCCCAACTTGCCCGCGATATCTTCCTTTAAACGAAAGTTATTGATGGTAATTCGCAAGGCATCTTGTCGGCCGTTACGCATTTTACGCAACAATTCCCAGTTACCCGATTCAGGTCCGACCACATAACGACCAGGTTTCACTTTTTCTGCGACACCCAACACCTTTGCTAAGAAACGGAAACTCAATTTATCCCGAACAATATCGTGTTTATCTAAACTATCCAAGACCTGTTTGAAATCAGCTCCTTTAGGAATTAAAATGGCATAAGAATCTCCTTTTACGTTAAAATTTGGCGTTTTAAAGATTTGCCAAACATAATAAGAGAACATCGCTGTTACCAACGAAAATACGAGGATAAAAATCTTGATTTTTTTATTTGAAACCATGTTAAGCTAAATTAAAATCTAATGTAAAACGAGTGGCTAGACCTTTTAAATCGGCAACGACAGGATCTAGCAACGGAATACCTTCTTGCATGCGTACTTTTTCCAATTCCCGTTCAGGATCACCTGGAATAATCACTTTTTGACCCTCAATCGCTTCAGCGGATCGAAAACGTTTGATCCATTTATCCATATCATCTTTAAACGCATCAGCCGGACGAAATGCATCAATACGCATCGCGCCTAAAAAATGACCCGTTCCATTTCCCACGGTTTCTCCTGCTTGCATAAATCCAGCCGTAGCAAAGGGAGGAACCCAAGGACCAAAATTTGCCCCAGAAAGTACCCCAGATAAAATATCAACAATCGCTCCTAAGGCATAACCTTTGTGGGATCCATGTTCCCGGTCGCCGCCTAATGGCAGTAATGCTCCCCCATTTTTAATGGCAAAGGCATCATTGCAGGGATTACCATCTTTATCTTGTACCCAACCCGTAGGTGTATCTAAACCTTTGCGTTGCAATATTTCTAATTTCCCATAAGCTACTGCCGTTGAGGCGAAATCTGCTAAAAACGCGGGTTCTTCGTTGGCAGGAATCCCCACAGCAATTGGATTTGTACCCAATAGTTTTTCGCGAGAAAATGTTGGCGTTACTAAAGGAGCAGCATGTGTCATGGCCCAACCAATCATGTCTTTTTCCACAGCCTTCATTGAATGATAACCCGCAATGCCGAAATGATTGGAATTCTGTACCGCTACCCAACCCGTACCAGCTATGGCTGCTTTTTCCGTCGCAATCTCCATCGCTTTGGGTGCCACAACGAGTCCCAAACCTCTATCCCCGTCGACTAATGCAGTAGAAGGACTTTCATGTAAGATTCGAATTTGTGGCTTCGGATTTAATCGACCATTATCATATAAACGGATATATCCAGCTAATCGTGCAACTCCATGGGAATCTATCCCTCTAGCATCTGCCGATACTAATACATGAGCTGCTAAATCCGCATCATGCTCAGAGCAGCCAATGGATTCAAAAACAGAACTAACAAAAGCTTTGAGTTGTTTGTAATCTACTTGCATAACCAAATTAAACAACAAAGATAAAAATAAGAATTGGGAAAAATTTATCAAATTTGTTCTAAAATCATCAACAAATGGAAATCAACCAATGGGTAAACTCAGCTTGGTTCTGGGTCGGAATTATCATTTTAGCGGTCATCATTCGTGACATTTTTGTTCAAAAGAGCCATACCATCACACACAACTTCCCGATCGTGGGACATTTTCGATACTGGCTTGAACGAATAGGACCTGAATTAAGGCAATATATTGTTGCCAATAATCGCGAAGAATTACCTTTCAATCGACAAGAACGTTCATGGATTTACGCATCTTCAAAAAACGAGAATAATTTGCAGGGATTTGGTACAGATCAAGACTTTAATTCTCCTGGATATATTTTCATCAAAAATGCCATGATGGGATATAATCCCCCAGCCAATCATCCAAGCAAAAAAAATCCAGGTGTATTACCAGCTACCAAAGTTATAGGCCTATTCCACGACAGAAAAAGACCATTTCGCCCATATTCAGTCGTAAATATTTCTGGTATGAGTTTTGGTTCTTTATCAGCAAAAGCCATAGAGTCTTTAAATAAAGGTGCCCAATTAGCTGGTTGCTATCATAATACAGGAGAAGGTTCATTATCACCTTACCATCAATTTGGCGCGGATGTAGTATTGAATATAGGCACAGCCTATTTTGGGGTTAGAGAATTAGATGGAACATTTTCCATGGAAAAACTTAAACAAAAAGTCGACGAAAATCCTCAATTGCGAGCTATCGAATTAAAACTTTCACAAGGTGCTAAACCTGGTAAAGGGGGCATGTTACCCGCATCAAAAATCAACCAAGAAATTGCTGATATTCGCCACATCCCCCTTGGAAAAGATGCTGTATCTCCTGCCTTCCATGCACAATTCAACAATGTCCCTGAAATGGTGAACTTTATTGAATCAATGGCTAATGAAACGGGCTTACCCGTTGGTATTAAATCTGCTATTGGCAAATTAGAACAATGGGAAGAGTTGGCTGCCTACATGGCCAAAACAGGCAAAGGTCCTGATTTTATCACCATCGATGGTGGCGAAGGAGGAACGGGGGCTGCTCCACATGCATTTGCTGATCACGTATCAATGCCATTTACGTTTGCATTTGCTAAAGTATATCAAATATTCCAACGACATGATTTGACCGACAAAATTTATTTCATCGCATCCGGAAAATTAGGCTTCCCTGAAAAAGCCTTGTTAGCATTCGCTATGGGCGCTGATTCAATCAATATCGCTCGTGAAGCTATGATGTCAATCGGTTGTATTCAAGCGCAAAAATGCCATACAAATCATTGTCCTACGGGAATTGCAACTTCCAACAAATGGTTACAAGCTGGTATTGACATCACTTTAAAAAGTGAACGCTATTACCAATATCACTACACCTTAGTAAAAGAGATTGCCGAAATCACGCATGCTTGTGGATATGAACATCCATGCCAAATGACCATGGATGATATCGAGCTTTCAATGGGTGACAACAATCGAACAATGACTTTATCAAAAGCCTACGGATATCACAAAACACCGATTGCTTATGAAAATTTCAATGACTTGCTTGCCTGCCCACATTTAGGAGGAGCAAATGCACGAAATCGTTTGGCTTGATAGACCTGTGGATTGAAGATAAACGATTATCTTTGCACCCATGTTATCAATATCCAATCTAAATTTCTATTTCGGTAGTCGGGCCCTGTACGAAGGAGCTAATCTTCACATCAAACCTAAAGCAAAAATTGGCCTTATTGGGGCTAATGGTACAGGTAAATCAACCTTACTTCGCTTAATTTCGGGTGAATACACACCAGATGGAGGAAATATCTCGAAGTCGGGCGATTGTACCATCGGATTTTTAAATCAAGATCTACTCTCCTACCAAACGGATGATAGTATTTTGGAGGTGGCGATGCAGGCGTTTGGCCGACAACTAGAACTTCAGAAGGAGATTGACCTAGTCCTTCATAAAATGGAAACAAATTATGAAGACAAGGATGTGGATTTACTTGCCAAATTACAAGAGGAATTCGAGCGTTTAGATGGATATACCATTCAATCCAAAACCGAAGAAATTCTAGAAGGATTGGGTTTCAATACGGATGATTTAAATCGTCCTCTGCGACTATTCTCTGGAGGATGGCGCATGCGGGTGATGTTGGCCAAATTACTTTTACAAAAACCTTCCCTTTTATTACTCGATGAGCCAACCAACCACTTGGACTTACCGTCAATTGAATGGGTAGAAAATTACATACACGATTACGAAGGTGCGATCGTGGTTGTTTCCCACGACCGTTATTTCTTAGATCGTACAATTGATCATATTGCCGAGGTTTCCGGTGCGAAAATCACTTTATATCCTGGGAATTATTCGTATTACACGGAGGAAAAATCCTTACGTAACGAAATTCAAAAGGGAGCTTTTGAAAACCAACAAGCTCAAATTCGTCAAACAGAGCGATTTATCGAGCGTTTTAAAGCGAAGGCTTCAAAATCGCGTCAAGTACAGTCCCGTGTGAAGGCATTGGAAAAAATTGATATCATTGACGATGTCATCGATGAAAAAGCAAAGGTGAATTTCAAATTCAATTTTGGGACAGAACCAGGTCGTTTCATCTTGTTTTTAGAAGATATCTCAAAAGCTTACGGCGAAAAGGTCATCTTGAAAAAAACCTCCGCTACGATTAACCGAGGAGATAAAATTGCCTTGATTGGTGCGAATGGAAAAGGTAAATCAACCTTATTACGTGTCATTTCAGGGACTGAACAAATTGAAGGAGAGCGTAGAACGGGCCACAATGTAATTGAATCCTTCTTTGCTCAACACCAATTAGAGAGTTTGAACGTAGAGAATACCCTAATCGATGAACTAAAAGCGACAGGTACTACGAAAACCGAAATGGAATTGCGTAGTGTCTTGGGCTGTTTCTTATTCTCTGGAGAAGAAGTATTCAAAAAGATCAAGGTATTGTCTGGGGGTGAAAAATCCCGTGTGGCATTGGCGAAGGTATTGATTTCAGAGGCAAACTTCCTTTTACTCGATGAGCCGACCAATCACTTGGACATGCAGTCGGTGAATATCTTAATCCAAGCTTTGCAACAATACGAAGGAACTTACGTAGTCGTTTCCCACGATCGTTATTTCGTCTCGAATATTGCGAATAAGATTTGGTACATCGAAGATCATGAGATTAAAGAATATCCAGGTTCATTTGATGAATATGAAACTTGGATGGCAACCAGACCTACGAATCAATCGACTGCCAAAGCGGTTGTTGCTAAGCCAAAGCCTGAATTAGCTCCTATTGAACATAAACCTGTCAATCAAAATACTGAGAAGGCGATTGAAAAATTGGAAAGGCAAATCATGGAATTAGAACAGGAAATTGAGCAAATCGAAAATGAGATGGCTCAAGTTGCTGCAGATTCAAAATTTGATGAGCTAAAGTCCTTAGAAACAAAACGCCATGCAGTTCAAATTAAATTAGAGGAAACAACTGCCGAATGGGAGTTATTAATTAGCTAATATGCGAGTTGCCCTATTCATCGTTTTATTGATATCATTAGAATTCAATGCAATAGGGCAGTTACAAAATCGAATATCTGATCCACAAATTAAAAGCGTCTATTTAAGTCAATTAGCTCCTCATGAGCTTATTCAGGCACAGCCTAGTTTTGACATCACCGCGCAAGGGAATTGGCATTTAACCTTGGATGATTTATCCCTGCAAAATCGTAATTCGCTCTATTTGCGCGTGATTCATTGCCAGTCGGACTGGACGGTTTCTCCCCTTTCCGACATCGAGTTTCTTCAGGATTTCAATGATATCCCAATCCGTGATTCTCAAGCGTCCATGGGTACCAAAGTACCTTATCGGCATTATCAAATCGCCTTACCACGCGTAAAGCTTGCAGGCAATTATGTCGTTATGTTATATAATAGAGCCAAAAGGGATACAATCCTCACGCAGCGCTATTGTGTATATTCACAGGAGTTGACCGTTGCAACGCAAGTTCGATTTGGTCGGAGCAATGCCTTACGAAGCTCCCATCAAAACCTAGACATAAAACTAAAATACCCAAGCGGACTCATGCTCAATACGGCGGAGGATCTAAAAATCTATGTAAAGCAAAATGAAATAATTCGGAATCAATTACCTAAAATGCCTACGGGAATCATTAATCCGATGGAACAAAGCATTAGTTTCCCTACCTATGAAAATGAGCAAGCCATCGCTGGTGGAAACGAATATCGATTAGTTGACCTTCGAAGTACGCAGCAAAAATTAAGTTTCATCGATTATTGGGATGTTAAGGAAAACGAAACGCATTTATATACTCAACTAGAAAACCCACAAGGGAACTATGCGTATGTACAGCGAAATGACAGCAATGGCGCATATGTAATTGAAAACTATGAAAATTCAAGCAATCCCCTTTATGCGGATTATGTTACTTGCACTTTTCGCTTAAAAGCATCTAAAGAATCGGAACCGATCTATGTTTGTGGGGCATTCAATCAGTTTCAGAAAACTGCTGAAAATGAAATGCATTACAATGAAAGCGCAGGGATTTATGAGGCCATTATTCAATTGAAACAAGGAATTTACAATTACCGATTTGAAACAAAAAACCCTTCCAATTACTTAGAAGGGAATTATGCTCAAACCGAAAATAGTTATGAAATATTTGTATATCTACGGAAACCCGGCAAACGCTATGATGAATTAATCGGGTATCAAAAAGTCAACTCGATCAATTAAACATTGAATCGGAAGTGCATGATGTCACCATCATGAACAATGTAATCCTTACCTTCCACACTTAGTTTACCAGCTTCTTTACAAGCCGCTTCACTTTTATAGGTTTGGTAATCAGCAAATTTAATCACCTCAGCCCGGATAAATCCACGCTCAAAATCGGTATGAATCACCCCAGCCGCTTGTGGAGCTTTCCATCCTTTTTGAATTGTCCATGCACGAACTTCTTGAACACCTGCTGTAAAGTAGGTAATCAAATTAAGCAAGGCATAAGAACTACGAATTAATTTACTTAAACCTGATTCAGTTAATCCGTATTCATCTAGGAACATTTGACGCTCCTCTACATCTTCGATTTCAGAAATTTGTGCTTCCAAAGCTGCACAAACAACGATAACTTCAGCTTGTTCTACAGCTACATTCGCACGTAAAGCGTCAACAAACTCATTACCTCCTTTAGTCAAAGAAGCTTCATCTACATTGGCTACATAAATCACCGGCTTGTCCGTCAATAAACATAAATCACCGATAACTACTTCACGTAAATCCGCATCCATCACAACGGTACGCGCAGATTTCCCTTCTTCCAAAGTTGCCTTAAACTGCTGCAAAGCCGCGAATTCTTGTTTCGCTTTGGCATCGCCATTTTTGGCAGCACGTTCTGTTTTTTGAATTTTCTTATCGATTGATTCCAAATCTTTCAATTGCAATTCCATGTCGATAATTTCCTTATCAGAAATTGGATTCACGCGGCCTTCCACGTGAATGATATTTTCATCTTCGAAACAACGAACTACGTGAATGATTGCGTCCACTTCGCGAATATTCGCTAAGAATTTATTGCCAAGACCAGCACCTTGAGAAGCACCTTTAACCAACCCAGCGATATCTGTAAATTCAATCACGGTAGGTAAAATACGATTTGGCTTAACGAACTCAGCTAATACATTTAATCGGTCATCTGGAACCGTAACGATACCCACATTAGGCTCGATCGTACAGAACGGGTAGTTGGCCGCTTCAGCTTTGTTCGAAGATATTGCACTAAATAAAGTTGATTTTCCTACGTTGGGTAAGCCAACAATTCCACAAGTTAATCCCATATATCATTTTAATAAGCTGCAAAAATACGGCTAAAAATGAAAAAAGCCTCTAATTTCTCAGAGGCTTTTGAAAAATAATCTAATATCTTATTCCCATTTAAGATCAGTTCCACCGAATTCATCTTCATCACGATTAAATTGGGCAAAATCTACATCGGGCATTAATTCTGTTTTAACATGATTAACAGCTTCATTTAAACCTTCGACAAACTTGTCAAAATCTTCTTTATAAAGAAACATTTTGTGTTTTTCGTAAACAAAACCATCTTCTTTTTGATGGCGACGGCTTTCAGTAATGGTAATGTAATAATCTTGTGAGCGGGTAGATTTTACATCGAAAAAATAAGTTCTTTTACCTGCACGGATTCGTTTTGAAAACAATTCTTCTCTATCTCTTTCTTCCACTGTAAATGTAAATTTGGTTTGACAATGTGTAAATCTACTATTATTTCTTATTCACTCAAACATATTGAATGCTTTTTCAGTCCTTACAGCAAGAATTTATTGCATTATTTTAACAATATTTTTAATTCCCACAATAAAAGTCAAACTTTGAAGGGAAATTAGCTCAATACGCATGCGTAGAATCCTTGTCATAATCCTTTTAATCGCCTCCCTGAGCCCATTTCGTGGGTATACTCAGGAACTTGGTGATGAAAGCTATGGCATCGCATCCTTCTATTCCAAATCGTTCTACAACAAGAGAACGGCCAACCAAGAATTACTTCGTAAAACAGAATATACAGCCGCTCATCGAATATTTCCATTCAATACGCTTGTTGAAGTAACCAATATCTACAATAAACAAAGTGTTGTGGTGCGAATCAATGATCGAGGTCCTTATAAACGAGGACGAATCATCGATTTGACTGAAGCGGCAGCAAAGAAAATTAACCTGCGAAAAGTAGGCTTAGCGAAAGTTAAAATAAAAATTATTGGATTTGAAAATGAGCTAATGCTCATCCCCTACCACCAATTAGAACTAGAGACGACACCTAAGTTCAGTAAAAAATTCTATCAGAAGACGCGACTCAAATACAAGAAAAAATACCGTTACAAGAAACGTATTCGAAACAAACGCTACTTGAAAAAAGGTAAAAAGCCCAAAAGTAAAATGAAAATTCAGCGCTAATTATTTGCGTTTGCTTTCATAAAATTTCAAGAAGTCTTGAATCTTATCCACGGGAATTCGTTTCCCAATAATATTTTTTGATTTATCTAAAATATAGACCACCGGAGTGGCATAGGCATCAAAGGTCTTTTGAAAATCCGTGTAGTATTCTTCCTTCCCCGTTTTCGCGTTGATATGGATATCGATACCATTCTTCCAGTTTTGGATCTTAAACTCTTCGATAAATTTCTTCCACATCACTTTATCGCGTACCAAGCAAGCTGCTAAAACAGCAATATTTTTCGATTTAAAAAAGGCGTCTTGCTTTAAGAGTTTTGGCGTTTCTTCCTTACAATGGCTGCAATCTGGGTCGTAAATGAATAAAATAGTATAATTCGCTTGAATAGAAGCCGTTGTCAATAATTTACCTGATGGATCCGTTAAAAACATTTCAGGAATACGCTTTCCAATTAACAACGGTTTAATAATCGCAATACGCTCTTTCATTTTGCGAATCGTGGTGGTGTCCCAGATTTGAGGCTCCCCTATGTAATATTTCTCAGCTAAATGAACAAAAGCACCATCCGTCCCCACGACATTGTGATTTTCATAGGTACTAGCAATTTTATAAACGACATACTTCCGCATGGCTTGATTTTTAATCCCAGCTAATAATCGATCAGCATCTTTTGAAATTGAATCCGATTCTTGAACAACCAAATCTTCAAAATACTTATCAATTTTCTTTTGTAAAAATGGCGTTCTGATGAATCGCTCATCGTTCAAATCTACATTGTCAAAATAATGCTTTTTATAATAAGTGAACTGAAATTTAAACAACTCACTGCTATCTTTTGAAGTTTTCACCGGCTTTGAATAAGCTGGAATTTCTGGCTCTAAACTAGCCTGAATCAATTTAGACACAAATAATTTCGAGTGATCTAGTATCCATTTCTTTTGAATTTTAGCCATTTCTGTACGTAATTGTTCTGGCTTTTGCTTCTCTTGCATGCCTAAATAAGCTGCCGTCATATCTTTTTGAAATGCATAGAAAGCTTCATTCTCAGGACTTTGTTGGACTTTCATTTGGCCTACAACATCTGATGTATCCGTTTCAAAGGAAAAATTCGTATTGCCAATCACCAAATCAAAATACTTATTCTTATTAAAGGAAACTAGATATAAACCTTCATCCAAAGTTTCTGAACCACTAAAAACAAATCGACCGCTACTATCAACTTGGGCCGTGTCCTTGATAACTTGTTGGCTCGCCCCAAAATAATGAGCCAAATACACCTCGGTATTTTGTAATCCCTTGATTTTACCTTTGATTTCAAAAGCGGGATTCTGTGCCTTAACACTAAAAAAACCTACAAAAAGAAGCAATACGAATACGTGAACTTTCATAAAATTTAGGCTAATTTTAATAATCTTAATTTCAAAAATACAATGTTTTTCACGCTATCTAAAATAATTGATTTTTTACTTTTACCAATTACTTGGATTATTCTATCCGCATGCCTCATTGCATTTACCAAAAGGCAAAAAATAAAAACGATAGCTGGATTTTTCTTGATTAGTCTGTTGATTTTAGGTTCCAATACACTCATAGTCAATTCACTATATTCTGCATACGAAATTCCTCAAATACAAGCGAAAGGTCATTATCCCCTGGCAATCATTTTAGGAGGTGGAATGATTCGTGAACCACAAGAGGATCATAACAGAATCAATATCGGTGAAAGTGCTGACCGTTTTATGCAAGCTGCCATATTATACAAACATGGTATCGTTGACCAAATTCTCATTACAGGAGGTAACACATCGATAGGTAATCTCAAAATTGACGAAAGCAACGAAACAGAACAAGTAAAACGAGTTTTAATCGAAATGGGAATACCTGCCAACAAAATACTCCTGGAAAAGCAGGCTAAAAACACTTATGAAAATGCAAGAAATTGTAGAGTGATCCTCGATTCTTTGGCATTGAAACAACCTGTATTATTAATCACCTCAGCCTATCATATGCGTCGATCGATGGCTTGCTTCAACAAACAAGGAATTCAGGCAATTGCTTATGCAGTTGATAGCAAGAAAAAGGACACCCAATTAGGTGTCCTTGAATGTATTATTCCTTCTGAGCGAGAATTATATAAATTATCTGTACTCGTTAGAGAACTGTTTGGATTCGTTATTTATCGAATCATGGGATATGCCTAGGTAGACAAAATTTCCACCATGCGAATTAGATCCTCAGATACAGGTTTCTTTTTCGTAATCGTATCATGGAAAGGCGTGTAAACCAATTGATTATTAATCACTCCCGCCATTACATTTTTCTCGCCACGTAACAAACCTTCCAAAGCACCTAAGCCCAGACGAGATGCCAAAATGCGATCTTGCGCAGTTGGAATACCTCCACGTTGGATATGTCCCAAAGTCGTTACACGAATATCAATTTTGTTACCCATTTTCTCACGAATCTTTTTCGCAACAATTTGAGCATTTCCTTCTTCGTCACCTTCCGCAACTACTACAATGGAAGATGATTTTTGTTTCGCAAAACCATTATTCAAAATCGTAACAATTTCATCAACTGGTGTTAAATTTTCCGGAATCATCAAAGCTTCCGCCCCACCCGCAATACCACATTGAACTGCAATGTAACCTGAATCGCGGCCCATTACTTCAATAAAAAATACGCGGTCATGCGAATCTGCCGTATCACGAATTTTATCAATGGCATCTAAAGCCGTGTTCACAGCCGTATCATAACCAATTGTATAATCAGTTCCGTATAAATCGTTATCAATCGTACCCGGAGCACCAACCGTAGGAATTTTGAATTCATTAAAGAATATCTCCGCTCCTGTAAATGTACCATTTCCACCAATCGCCACAAGCCCTTCAATACCAAGCTCTTGCAATTTATCGTATGCTTTTTGGCGACCTTCCGTCGTCATAAATTCTTTTGAACGAGCCGATTTCAAAATCGTACCCCCACGTTGGATAATGTTACTAACAGATTGTGAATTCAACGGGATAATATCCCCTTTGATCATTCCATTATACCCACGAATAATTCCATAAACTTCTACTCCATGATAAGCAGCACCCCGCACAATCGCACGAATACACGCATTCATTCCGGGAGCGTCACCACCTGAGGTAAATACAGCTATTTTCTTCATCAAACTATTTTTAAATACATGTTACCATGAAAATCTACCAAAAATACGATTTTAATCGTTTAATCCATAAAAATAGCCTAGATTTTGAATCGATTTTTTATAAAATTCATCTATAAAGTTTTGTAATTTGCAGGAATTAAAAAATGATTAATATGCCAACAACAGCTAACGAATTCTTATATAGTTATTTAAACAATGCTTCACCAACGGGCTTTGAATCCTCAGGCCAAAAAATTTGGTTGGACTACCTAAAACCTTACATCGACGAAAAAATTATCGATACATATGGTACAGCCGTAGGAGTTATCAATCCTGGCCAACCCTATAAAGTAGTTATTGAGGCACATGCCGATGAAATTTCTTGGTTCGTCAATTACATTGATGACAACGGATATTTATTTCTTCGCAGAAACGGGGGATCAGATGCATTAATCGCCCCATCTATGAGAGCAAATATTCATACCAAAGAAAAAGTCGTAAAAGGAATTTTCGGTTGGCCTGCCATTCATGTGCGCGATCTAGCCAAAGACAAAGCTCCTTCGATTGACGATATATTCATCGACTGTGGCGCTGCAAATAAAAAGGAAGTGGAAGAAATGGGCATTCACGTAGGAACTGTAGTTACCTTCGAAGATGGACTTACCGAATTAAATCACAAATATTTAGTTGGTCGCGCCTTAGACAACCGCATCGGAGGCTACATGATCGCGCAAGTAGCTCGCAAATTGAAAGAGAATAACATTCAATTACCTTTCACATTATATGTGGTAAACTCGGTACAGGAAGAGATTGGATTACGCGGTGCTGAAATGATTGTTCGCCGATTAAAACCGGATTTGGCATTCATAACGGATGTGACGCATGATACGCAGTCGCCCATGTACAACAAGAAAACCCAAGGTGACATGTCATGTGGAAAAGGACCGGTCATTTGCTATGGCCCAGCCGTACAAAACAATGTGCGTGATTTCATCATCGATGTTGCCAAAGAACACAGCATCGAATTCCAACGACAAGCCGTTTCCCGTTCTACAGGTACTGATACGGATTCTTTCGCTTATGCAACAGAAGGTGTTGCATCTGCCTTGATATCTCTCCCATTAAAATACATGCATACAACCGTAGAAACCATTGCCAAAAGTGACATGGAGGCGGTGATTGAATTGATCTATCAATCGTTGTTAAAGGTGAAGGGGAATGAGGACTGGAGGTATTTTAATTAGACGTAAGTCTCTTTGGCAAAGCTTTAAGCTTTGCCAAAGTTTGAGGCGCTTTGCGCCGATTCCCCAGACTGAAGTCTGGGGTTATAAAAAAGTCGTTCCCAATCCAACGTCTAAAGTCTAATGTCCAAAGTCTACTAGACGCGAAGTATTGCGTCTCTACAGATATCTAGCAAAAAACTCCCACGTCCTCAACATCTGATCAATTCGCTGCCGATTGTTACCCGCACGGGTAATCTCATGTGAGGCACCCGGATGACGCACATATTCCACTTCACGACCTAATTGCTTCAAGCTCTTGTACAGCATTTCGCTTTGGATTACGCCAGTACGAAGGTCATTTTCACCGTGAAAAATGATTAAAGGGGTTTTGATATTAGCCACATAACTTAAGGGAGATTCACGATCCAACACAGCTCTTGTCGCTTTTTCCCAAGGATAACCACCAAAATAGTTGGGAACCAAACGCCAAGCATTTCCTTCTCCAAAAAATGTTGACAATTCATAAACTCCTCGTTGGGCCGCAGCCACTTTAAATCGGTTCGTGTGGCCAACAATCCAAGCAACCAAATAACCTGCATAAGAACCACCAGTCACTCCTAATTTCGTAGTATCTGCCCATCCTTCTTTGATCGCTAAATCCATTACACGCATCACATCCGCCATCGGGCCAGCGCCCCAATCTTTTACATTACTAGCCATAAAAGGTGTTCCGTATCCCCCACTTCCACGTGGATTACAATACACAATGCCATATCCTTTCGCAGCATAATATTGAAATTCATGCCACATGCTTGCTTCACCTGTCCCCCACATGGCTGTAGGCCCACCATGGATTTCCACGACCAAGGGATACTTTTTCCCTTCTTGAAATCCAATCGGTTTCATGACCCAATAATCAACCGTTTGGCCTAATTTATTAATGAATTGATGTTTCACCGCTTTGGCTAATTGCTTATCCTTTAACCAAACAGCATTGAAATCCGTTAAACGCGACTCTTTTCCATTAGAAAGCATATACAATTCCGATGGGTTTTCTATCGAAGTCTTAGCATAAATAAATTGATCGCCTGCTACATCGAAGCCCAAAACACCTTCCATCGTTGAAGTCAAGGTTTTAAACTTCTTCGTTGCCAAGGTATATTCAATAATAGGAACAGCACCTTGATCTTGTGGTGTTAGATATAATTTCGCATCATCCGCCGACCATTTTACTTGTGTAATCACACGATCTAAAGACACATCTTGAGTCAAACCCGAAGACAAATTCATCACTTTTAAAACAGGATTCGAAACACCTGTCGATTTTGATTCAAAAAAAGCAACTTGGTCACCTTTGTTATTGATACTTAAATTCGAATATCGAAATCCTGCTTTGATTAATAAAGACGTGTAAGCACGAGAAACAGCATCATAACGTACAATTTGGCTTTCAAGCACCTTGTCGGGATGCGACAAACTATCAGCTGGCAAAATCACCAAAAAGTTGTTGGCATTCAATTGCTCCCAGTCCGACCAGCGATTCAAAGGATTATTAATTGCCACGGGTTTGGCTCCAGCTTCCAAACTCAACGCATAAATTGTGGACAAAGAAATCTCTCCCGACGTAGTCATTTCCTCCTGAAATTGCAGGCGATTAATCACTTTGGCCTTTTTATCCTTCTCATTTTGTGCCAAATAAGCACGAACTTCTTCGATGCTTCCATTCGGATTCGCTTTCGCTTTGGATATAAATGAGGCGTTTAAAACTTGTGGTTTTTCCAAAGACCATGCAGGAATTAAATGACGAGGATTCGCAATCGAATCCGCATAGAAATCTTTTAATGAGATACCGGAGGTGTAATATAATCTACCATCATGTTTTGAAATCGATGGATTTTGAACCGAAACCTTAGCATTCGTTAAAGTCAAAGCCTCACCTCCCGCTAAACTCAGTTGGTATACCTGTGACTTATTCCCTAAATCTCGCGTAAACAGAATAGATTTACCATCCGCCGACCAATTGGCCCCGCTAATCGAATAGCGACCCGCAGTCATGGCACGGGAAGTTTTCGTTGCGACATCCCCTACATACAAATGCGTTTGATAAACAAAATCACCTTTGGTATCCGGATCATCTTCCACGGACGTCACCGTATATAAAAACTTTTGTCCGTCTGGGGAGAAACTCGGTTTACCTACCGACTTGATTTTCAATAAATCCGTAACCTGGATGGTATTTTGGGCTAAAGCACCAAAAGAAACAAAGAGAATGAGTAATAGTGTCCGCATCATAAAAAAATAAGGCTTGCGAAAAATGTCGCAAGCCTTAAAATTAGAAAATAAAAGATGAATTGATTAAATCAATTTAAGAATTTCTTCACCAATCGCATCTGTTCCTAAAATCATCGATTTGTCGGTAGACGCATCAGCGATATCACCTGTACGGAAACCTTTCTTCAAAACCTGATCTACGGCATTAATCACAGCTTCCGACTCAGCTTTCATACCAAATGAAATATCCAACAATAAGGCTGCAGATAATACCGAAGCCATCGGATTCGCTAAACCCTTACCTGTAATGTCATGCGCAGAACCGTGAATAGGCTCATAAACACCCGTTCCATCACCGATAGAAGCAGATGCTAACATACCCATCGAACCTGCAATTTGAGATGCTTCATCCGTTAAGATATCACCAAATAAGTTGGCCGTTACAACCACATCAAAACGCTTAGGATCTTTGATCAACAACATAGCCGTTGCATCTACGAATTGGTATTCAACCGTTACATCCGGATACTCCAAAGCCAATTTCTGAATTTCTTCACGCCATAAACGTGAGGATTCCAATACATTTGCCTTATCTACAGAAACTAAATGCTTCTTACGTGTACGAGCAGCTTCAAAAGCCTTGCGACCGATGCGCTCAACCTCATAACGGCTATATTCAGCTACGTCATAAGCTGTATCACCATTGTTTTTACGGCCTTTTTCACCGAAATAAATATCCCCCGTTAATTCACGGAAGAATAAAATATCCGCACCTTTCAAAATTTCAGGCTTGATGCTTGATGCCGACAATAATTCATCGAACAATTTGATCGGACGTAAATTAGCATAAAGGCCTAATTCCTTACGCATTTTCAACAAACCTTGCTCAGGACGAACCTTCGCAGAAGGATCATTATCATATTTAGGATGACCTACTGCACCGAAAAGCACAGCGTCAGACGCCTTCATTTTTACTAAAGTCTCTTCTGGAAGCGCATCACCTGTCGCTTCAATCGCAACGTGGCCAATTAATGCCTCATCATAAGTAAAATCATGGCCAAATTTCGCCGCAATTTTCTCCAATACTTTTTTACCTACTTCGGTTACTTCTTGTCCAATTCCATCACCTGGAACGATTAAGATATGTTTTTTTGCCATGATATGTTTATTAAATCAAATTCAACATTTTTTGGGTCGCCTTGATGGCAGACACCGTTTGGTCGCAATCCAGACCTCTTGTAATCAATTCTTTTCCTCCATGATTCCAAGTAATAATGGTCTCACATAATGCATCAGACTCACCTCCTGGCGGAATGCGAACCGCATAATCCGTCAACTGAGCTAATTTCTGACCATTTTTCTCAAAAATTATCGCCAAAGCATGCATGAACGCATCGTATTGACCATCCCCTTGGGCATGTTCCTCAAAAATCTCCCCATCAACCGAAATCTTCAAGGTTACTGAAGGACGTAAGTCTTTGGAATGCGTTAATACATAATTCAAGACCTGCACGCGCTCTTCAATCGCATCAGAATCCAAGACATCTGAAATGATGTATGGCAAATCATTTTGCGTTACAACCTCTTTGCGGTCACCTAATTCAATGATGCGCTGCGTAACTTTCTTCAAATCTGAATCTGACAATTGAATGCCTAAGGCAGCTAAATTATTCTCAATATTCGCTTTACCAGACGTTTTACCCAAAGCATATTTACGCTCACGGCCAAAACGCTCCGGCATCAACTCATTAAAATACAGATTATTTTTCTTGTCACCGTCCGCATGAATTCCTGCTGTTTGGGTAAATACATTCTCCCCTACAACCGGTTTATTTGCTGGAATACGGAAACCAGAGAAGGTCTCCACTAATTTACTCACCGAATAGAGCGACTTTTCACAAACGGATGTTTTGACATCTTTTTGGTAGTCATTCAATACGGCAATAACGGAAGCTAAAGGAGCATTTCCAGCTCGTTCGCCCATTCCATTCACTGTCAAGTGTAAACCATGAATACCGTTACGAACCGCCTCAAGCGCATTCGCAGTACCTAAATCATAGTCATTGTGCGCATGAAAATCAAAATGTGTATTCGGGTAGCGCGATACCAATTCCTTGATGTATTCGCCCGTTTCCCAATAAGTCAAAACGCCTAAGGTATCCGGCAATAACACACGCTTAACAGGCAATTGCGTAATGAAATCCAAGTAACGCAAGACGTATTCCTTCGAATTACGCATCCCATTACTCCAGTCTTCTAGGTAGACATTCACCGATAAACCTTTGGAATTGGCTAATTCAATCGTTGCTTGAATTTCAGCAAAATGTTGTTCCGGCGTTTTCTTGAGTTGGTGCTGCAAATGATTCAAGGAACCTTTGGTCAACAAATTCATGACTTTGGCACCTGCATCCAACATCCATTGCACCGATGTACCGCCGTCCACAAACGTTAAGACTTCCACCCGGTCTAAAAAGCCCGCTTGAGCAGCCCAAGAAGTAATTTTCTTCACCGCCTGAAATTCGCCCTCTGAAACACGTGCAGACGCAATCTCAATGCGATCAACCTTTAATTCAGTCAATAGCAATTGAGCAATGGTCAACTTTTCAGAAGCCGAGAAAGATACCCCGCTGGTTTGTTCACCATCCCGGAGGGTTGTATCCATGATTTCAATGTGGCGCATGAATCTTATCGCTTAGAGGCAAA
>Ga0213920_1000444_pt1 | contig 33507 bp, 30 predicted proteins | sample McNCre1117MG_FD_161054 | JGI IMG/M metagenome (GOLD analysis project Ga0213920, IMG submission 161054) | Freshwater microbial communities from McNutts Creek, Athens, Georgia, United States - 11-17 MG | ecosystem: Environmental > Aquatic > Freshwater > Creek | place: USA: Georgia | collected...
TGCAAGATACCTGTCACTTCGTCCATCGCGCCTTCAGCGGTTTGCATCAAAGAGATGCCGTCGTTGGCGTTGCGGATGGCCATGTTCAGGCCACGGACTTGTGAGTCCATACGAGTGCTGATGGCCAAGCCAGCAGCGTCATCCTTGGCCGAGTTGATGCGGCTGCCAGTCGACAGACGTTGCATCGAAGTCGACAAGGAACGGTTGTTTTTCATGATCGCGTCTTGTGCGACGAGCGACTTCACGTTTGTGTTAATGACTGTCATGATGTTCTCCTATGAGGTAGATCACATTGGTTAAAGAAAGATTCAGAATTTCTTTTTCGATTTCCTGATAACCAGTGAATCGACTGTTTCAGAAATTACTTGAGGATTTTTTTGAAAATTGATGCAATTAATACATCAAGCTTTGTCATCGTGCAGCCAGCCTTTAAAGGCTTCAATGCTGTGGGCCATCTTGACCACCACTTCATTGGGTATTTGGCGAATCACCTCACCCGACTCGGCATTACGCACAGTGACCACAGGACCACCTAGTGCAGCGTCAATGCCAATATTTAGATTTCGGCCACTGTCTTTCATCATGGCATTGAGACGATCCACCGAAGCTTCAATGGACTTTTGCAAACTTTGCAGGTCAGACCCGACTTCGGCTTTTTTAGCAAAGCCTTGTTTAGCAACTTCGCTAATTTGCGTCACAGGCTCTGAAGGCGGCGTGACCCGCGCTGCGGGTTGCGTCGCCGCACTCAGTTCAGGTCGACCCTGGATGAATGAAGCGCTCACAGATTGAATACTTGTAGACATGATCCACCACCTTTTTAAAAGCCCAATAGGCTACGCCCACAGGAAATGCAGGCTTATCAAAAGAGGGGATCGACCCGAGTTGGAGAAACTTTAGCGATCGGGTCTAAATAAATTAAAAAATCAATCCGCCGCCAATTTATGCTTTTGTATACATAGCCATCAAGCCATCAAAACTGCTCTTGAGGCTGGTTTTTTGGCTATTGACTTGACCCACCAAGCTGTCCATCGCACTGAACTGCTTGGTGTAACGGGCCAACAAACTGGTCATGCGGGTGTTGAGTTTTTCCAGATCGGCTTTGTACTTGGTGTTTTGGGTATTGGCCGTGTTGGTATTAGTAGTGAGTGCGCCTTTGCTGCCAATGATGTCCGTGATTTTTTTCACCGCATCGCCAGCAAAACCTGCTGACAAGGTGCTGTAGGTACCCAAGTTGTTATAGCCACCGGTGAATGACTTGACCACATCAGCATAGTGGTCGGTCAAGGCCGTGTCGAGCTTGGTGGCATCCAAAGACATGACACCCTTTTGGTCGATGCTTACCCCCATTTGGGACAAGGACTTGATGCTGTCACCAGGCGTGGATGAAAGACCCGACACCATGGAGCGCAGCTGTTGATGCAAAGAGCGTACGGTGCTGTCCCCCACCAAAGTAGCCCCGTAAGTGTCCAAGGTGGATTTAGGGTTGGCCACTTCGGTCAGGATGTTGTCTGCATCGTTGTAGGCGGTGACCAAGGCGGTGAATTTATCTTTGAGTACCGAGTTATCGCGGGTCAAATCCACTGTTGCAGCACCCGTGAGAGCAGTGGTGCTTTTCAAGTTCAAGGTCAAACCAGGAACCACATCCGTCAAGGTGTTGCTGGAGCGGGTGTAACTAAGGCCATCGACCTTCACCAAAGCATCACTGGCGTCTTGGTTGGCAGCCAACCCTGACGGAAAGGTCAATCCAGGCGTGCCTGAGCCAGTGCCGTAGTTGGTGCTGACCGTGAATCCCCCCGTCAAACCCACAGGTCCGCTGAGGATGATTTGATAGGGTGTCGCCGTGCCATCGTTGGTGTTGACCAACTGGGCCGTCACCCCCGACTTGCTGGCATTGATGGCGTCCACAATGCCTTGAGGTGTATCTTTGCCAGCAGCTAGAGAAATATCAGCACTAGAGCCATACACGGGCAAGTCCGTAACATTGCCACTGGCTGTGGTGCTGGTAAATGCCAACGTACCTGAACCATCAGTGACGCCTGCGTTGAAATTTGCCAGCGTGCCAGAGAACGTACCTGTCAGCGGATTAGTAGGCGTGGCAGCGCCTGCCTGTGCCCCACCATAGGCAGCGGCCACCTGAGCGGCTGAGGTGGCCACAGTGGCGGTGTACTTCAAGCCGCCAACAGTGATGGACTCACCTGGCAGCATGTCTTTGAAGGTGATGGTCGTGCGCTCGGTCACAGCGGCCGCACCTTGACTTGTGGCAACAGCAGGGGGCGTAACGGCCGTGCTGGAAACCGCCAAGTCGGTCACATTTGAGCTGGCGGTTGCACTGGTAAACACCAAGGCGTTTGAAGTTGCTGACGAGGCCGCGGTAAACCCTGTCAAGCTGCCGCTGAAATTGTTGGGCGAGGTCGATGGGTCAGCAAACGCAGCGGCCACATCAGCCGCAGTCGTGGCTTGTGAGGCGGTGTATGTCAAACCACCCACCGTCACACTTTCGTTGGGGGCGAGGTCTTGAAACGTGACGATGGCAGCTTCGGTCGCTGCGGCCACACCTTGCCGTGTGGTCACCGATCGCGCCACGGCGGCTGCGCTGCCAATTTTCAAGGACAACGACATGGCGTTACCCCCGTTGAGCGAGGTCGTGGCAGAAGCCAGCCCTGCACTGACACTGCGTTGCGCTTTGGCAAGACGTGTGACCTCGATCTCGTGGCTGCCAGTGACCGCAGATTCACTGGTCGTCACACTCAATGCACTGGGGTTGGAGTTAGAGGCCGACAGGGCGTTGAAGTTGTTGCGGTCTTTCAGTGCCGTGAACGCTGTTTTCAGCTCCGTCATCATGAACATGACAGCGGAATAGCCAGAAACACGCGCCTCGTTTTTCGTGATCTTTGTGTTGAGCTCGGTTTCCTTTGGCAACTTCTCCGCGTTGACCAAGCTTTGCGCCAATGATGTGACGTCCACGCCAGAACCAGCCCCCATAGAGGTCATGATTTTTTGTGCGTTCGCTTTGTTAGTAGCGGCAATGCTGGCAGCGGTGGTTGCCGTGCTTGATGTTGATGTGCTCGCAGCCGTGGTTGCCATGGAAATATCTCTTAAGGTGCTCGATGAATCGGATCGAAAATCCAGAACTTAATAGTCTTAATTCAAAAATTTGAACAAACTCAACTGAGAGATCTTGGCAAAGCTGCTTTGTGCGGCTTCGAGCGCCAATTGGTCTTTGTTCATTTTGGTGATCGCCGAGGTGTAATCCAAATCTTCCACGTCGGAGCGGGTGGATTTGAGCTGCAGCACCACTTGGTCAAGCACCGTGTTTTGCATGTCGACCACTGTGAGGTCTGAACCCACCTGACCCAAACCCTCGCTAATGCCGTTTTGCAATGTATCGATCTCTGCGATGCCGCGTTGCATGTTGGGGTGGTCCCCTGCTTTGACGGCAGTCACCAAGTCGTCAAGGGACTGGAAAAAGTCAACACCTACTTTGCCGCCCCTGCCATCGTCACGGACGACGCGCGTGTAGGCATCGGTGCCAGGCATGTTGAGGTTCATGCGGCGGCTGTCGCCCACGTTGACTTTCATGCGCGCCTGATCACCTTGGTACAGCACATGGCCCGTCGCATCTTTGGCGAATGCAGGCACGCCTGTGCGGCTACCAGAAAACAAATAGTTGCCGTTACTGTCTTGGCTGTTTGCCAAGCTGAGCACTTGGTCTTTCAAGTTGCTCAATTCGAGCGCCACACTTTGGCGGTCTTGGTCACTCAAGGTGTCGTTGGCCGCTTGGGTGGCAAGCTCTTTGATGCGGTACATCACGTCGCTGGTGTTTTTGAGTGCGGTTTCTTCTGCAGTCAAGCGTACGTTGACAGCCTTGAGCGTGTCTTGATAACCCGTTTGTCGGCTGAGTTCCGATTCCAAACGGGTCACCAAGGCTGCCTTGTCAGGTGCATCGCTGGGTTTGACAATTTGCTTGCCCAACGACAACTGTTCTTGCGTTTTCGACAACTCTCCCTGCACGTTACCGAGCTGGGTTGTGGCTTGATTGAAGTAGAGGCTGGTTGAAATTTTCATGGTGCTTTACCTCGTTCATCGAATTTGAACAATGGTGTCAAAGAGTTGGCCAGAGGTCTGCATGACCTTGGCGCAAGCTTGATAGGCTTGCTGATAACGAATCAGTGCAGCAGCCTCCTCGTCCAAGTTCACGCCAGACACTTTGTCGCGGGCAGCAATTGCTTGGTCGTTCACAACAGTGAGCGCTTGTTGTGTGATGGTGGCTTGATGGGCCATGTTGCCTACACTGTTAATTTGATCGATGTAGGTGTTGGCAATGGTTTTGCCGTTGGTGACGGGTTTTTTGTTCAAGTCCACCATGTCGAGCATGTTGACGTTGTTACCCAAGCCATCAAAGTTGCCATCTATCTTGTAGCTGTCACCCACCGATGCGGCGTGGCTGAGTTTGATTTGAAGACCTTGATACTCAATGACCGGCTCCAAGACACTGGGGTCGTAATGGCGATCGGCCAGCTCCGTACCTGTGTTGGTGTCAATGATGCTATACCGATCTGCCGCGGTGAACTTGACGCTCAGAGATTGCTTGCGCAAACTGTCACGCACATTGTCTGGCTGGCCTTCGTAGCCCACCGACACGTTGGCCGCACCTTTGCCTGTGACGAACAAGAGCAAATCGTCGGGGCAACCATTTTGTATGTAAGCACCCGTACGCAGCCCGATGTTTGATAAATCAGCGGGGGTTCCTGAGTCGCCAAAGGACATGCGGATGTCTGTATTGAAATCGGGGTCTTGCAATTTGCGTTTCAAACGTGCGGTGACATCAAACTCAGCAGGTTCCAATCCGAGTGCGTTCGCCACATAGTCACCTTTGGCATCTTTACCTGGACCGATGGCAATTGATTGCGTCCCTTTGGGGTCTGTGGTACTCAAAAGCAAGTCGCCATTCAGGTCTAAGCTGGCCACTACGCCGGTGTAGTCAGCGCTGCTGCTGTCTTCACTGCTTGCGTTGATGCGATCGACCAGATCTGTCAGTTTCTTCGCTTGTGATTTCAGTACTTCGCCACTGCTGGTTTTGACCGTGAATTGAGTCGCCACATCTGAATCTGAGAAACTGCCATCTTTGGGCACAATGACCAGTCGGTTGTCTCTGAAGTTCGCTTTGAATCCAGTAGAAAAATTAGCATTGGCATTAAGCGCATTGGCTAAAGCTTCAGGTGTTGCACCCGATACAGATTGTGCGGGAGAGAAATCAATCGAATAATTTCCACTTGAAGAAACAGGCAATTCGTAGGCGCTTTGGCTCATAACCAAATCAACGCCATTAATTTGCAGTGGCTTTTTCAAGTCGACATCGGTGGCCGAAATCACCATGTCGCGCACCACTTGCACCATGCGAACTTGTCCCCCATAGGTGGCGGGTTGAATGTTGATGGCGTTGCCATCGGTGGTTGGGTCGATGGTGATGGGGCTACCCAGCGGATCGGAAATCACCAATTCACCATTCGACTCCACGCTGGCAACAACACCGGCACCGGATTTGTTAATGTTGTCCACCAAGTCATTCACAGTTTTGGCAGCGGTCACGCTGTGGCCATTGATTTTCAGACTCTTGGACGTGTCAATCTGAGACACGGAGACACGAATTTCAGAGAACACTTCCGCACGCACATGGGTTTGAGACACATTGCTATTGCTGATGGCCACGGTACCACCGTATGCCAGTGACGTGGTATTCGCAGGTTTGAGACTGAAATCTTTAAAGGCACGACCCTGGGCATCGGTGATTTTCAGATTCGTTCCATCGACCACGACCGAAATAGAAGAGCTCTTGTCTTTAGTCCGGAACGCCTGCTGCAAACTGCTGGCCAAGGTGGATAAATCAGTGGCACCGCTCACATCCAGGTTGAAATTAACGCCCCCGACCGATGCTTGGAAGTTGCTAAAGCCAGGTGTCGCACCCGAACCAAAATGTGGATTGATGACTTTTGCTTCAGAGGCCCCATTGATCCAATTGGCAACTTGCACAGGCGCTGAACTCACCTGAATATCACCCACCGAAGCACCGGTGCTGGTGAGGCTAGGGTTCATGGTTACGCCACTGATGTCACGACCATTCGCATCGGTGATGCGTAAATCCGTGCCATTGGGATCCACCTCCGCAGCCAAGCCCTGTGCTTGCAAGGTGGTATTTAAGGATGCTGCCAATGTTTTTAAATTACCTGTCGCAGCGGCAGGAACGGCGACACTCACATCCATGCCACCGACCAAGGCGTGAAACACAAAGGCCGTTGAATTGGGGGTGCCGACCTTCACATCTGCAATAGAAACTGTGGAAGCATTGACACCATTAAAAGCAGGAAGAGCAACGCCATTCAAAGTAATGGCATCTGCCGCTACTTGGAAGTCTGCTGACGAGATGCGTGCCGTATCCATGACTGCGGGCAAGGGAATAGAGGGACCAGCCGCGCCAAATTGGTCATAGTTTTGACCGTACAACACCGTGGACTTGGCGCCGTAGAACATGTCAAGACCCCGATAGGCTTTGGCCCCAGTTTGATTCAGGTAGGCGTCACTGTAATTCGCATTAGCAGCAAACCCATTGGCTGGCGTGAACAGTTGGTACTTTTCGGTTTCACTAAGTGCGCGGCCCAACAGTTGTCGACCATCACGCGTCATGACTTGCAGTTCTTGACCAGGCGCTGCTTGATCGAGATAGAAGGTTGCTTTCACGCCAGCAGACAAATTGGTCACGGGCGTGTAGACATGCGCGCCGTCGACCTTGAAAGTGACGGCGGCTGATTTATTGGGGTTGTTAACCAGTTGCGCGTTGCTCAGTGCAGTCGCAGGGGTTTGACCCAAGAATTTGACACTGGCACGTGTGGTGGTGACGTTCGTACTTCCCTCGCTGACCCTGAACTGTGCGGCGGTCGCCACACGCATGCCGTCATTGAGTGCCAAACGAATGCCATGCGCCTCATCGGTTGCTGTCGAATCGAAGGCAAATAGATCTTGTCCCATTTGCCCATAACCATCGATGCCATTTTTTTGAATGGCATTGGTTTCGTTGCCAAAGGTGTGCGCCAAAGCACTTAAATTCTTTTGTGCAGGCTCTAACACTTGGCTGATGAAGTTCATGTACCCGCCAATTTGGCCGCCACTGATACTGGCCAAGGATTCGGGGGTACCGTAGGGATCGAGCACCAATTCGGCTTTATCTTTGACCGCACTGTTGATACCCACAGGGCGGCACTTGTTGCCATTGACCACCAAACCTTTTGTCATGGTGTTGCCCAAGCTCACATTGACCGAGCCATTGATGGTGAAAGTCACCTTGATGCCCACCAAGTCTGACAATTTTCGCAAGGTCAAATCTCGCTGATCCAACAACTCGGCAGGTTGCCCCTCGACGTTGGGCGACTTGGTCATACTTTGGTTGATCAACGCCAGCTGACTGGTCAAGGTGTTAACCTGATTGGCCACACTCTCCAAGCCTTGACGGGTTTCTGTCGAGATCAAGTCCAGTTGTGAGGCTAACTCACCAAAGCGCGAGGCCACGCCATCAGCAGTGGTCATGAAACTGGTGCGCAACACGCTGGAGGCGGGATCAGCCGACAGCGACCCTGCAGCGGCAAAGAATGAGTCTAAAGCCGAGCTCAAGCCAATACTCTTGTCACCCATGATGTCCATCACGCGCTTGGTGTACTCCACCATCGGTTTTTGGTTAGACAAGTCGCTCGTGCTGTTGCGTAAGTTGGATTCTGCAAACTCATCGTATTGACGTTTGATGGTTTTCAGCATGACGCCGGTACCAACATACATGCTGGCAATTTTCTTAGGCGCAGAGTCTGCCAGCACTACGTCTTGACGCGAATAACCTTCGGTGTTGACGTTGGCGATGTTGTTACTCACCGTGCTCAAGGCACGCTGATACGCCCCAATTGCACCACTGCTGATGCCGAGCATGTCACTCATTTAGCACCTCCAGAAAATGGCATGTTGAACTCTTTCATGCTCTTGATGCGTGCAGGTTTTTCCATCAGGATGCCTTTGGCCAAATCTGCCGCTGTGGGCAAAGACATGGGTTCTTGCTTGGGGTTCAGTGGCATCGATTTACCCCGTGCTTTCAGCAAGGCTTCGGTGCTGGGCTGCGGTGTGCCTTGTTGTTTGACCGCACGCTCCATGAACGCAGCCACACCCAAGGCACCACGCTTGGACATTTGCAAAGACACCTCTTTGTCAAACAAACCTTCAAAGGTTTCCATCGCGTGCGACTGGTTGTCTTCGTCCTTCATTGGCGCGTTGGCCTCACGCATGGACTTCATCATCATTTGGATGAACAGACCTTCAAACTGTTGGGCTGACTCTTTGAGCGCCTTGTCTTGGTTTTGCTGAGCCTTGCCACGCAATTCGCCCAGGCCCGAAAAGTCCATGTAGGACTTCGAGGTAGAGGTGTCAATGGGGCTACTCATGATGTCACTCGTTTAGATGATGACCAACTCGGCGCGCAAGCTGCCGGAGCTTTTCAAGGCTTCAAGAATCGCGATCAAAGCCGAAGGCGTGGCGCCCACTTGGTTGACAGCATCCACAATCTGACGCAACTCGACACCGGGCTGGAACAAGAACATGGGCTTGTTGGGCTCAGCGACTTTGATGTCGGCGTTTTGCACTTCAGTGGTTTGACCACCGGCGAGCATATTGGGTTGTGACACTTCGTTGGTGGCCGTGATGGCCACCGAGATCGTGCCGTGCGACACGGCTGCTGCGGTGACGCGCACCGAGCGGTTGATGACTACCGTGCCTGTGCGTGAGTTGATGACCACGCGTGCAGGCGGTTCACCCGGTGTCACTTCCAAGCCTTCCACCATGCTCATAAAAGCCACGCGTTGATTCAAGTTTTGTGGGGCTCGCACCGATACCGAAGTACCGTCAATGGCTTGTGCCACGTCACCGCCAAATTTTTTATTGATCGCGTTGACGATGGCCGTCGTGGTGGAAAAATCGTTTTCACGGATGTTGTAAATCACGTTCTCTGAGGACTCGAAAGGTGTGTCCACAATGCGCTCCACAATCGCGCCGCCAGGAATGCGGGCCGAGGTGGGTACACCGATTTGCACTTTAGAGCCAGCAGCACTGGCATCAATCCCTGTTGCCGTCAAAGCGCCCTGAGCCAAGGCATAAATCTCGCCGTCCACACCGCGCATGGCCGTCATGATCAGGCTACCACCGCGCAAGTTCGAGGCTTTACCGATGGCAGACACGTTGATGTCGATGCGTTGCCCGGGCTTGGCAAAGCCAGGCAAATCGGCCGTCACCAAAACGGCTGCGGTGTTTTTGATGTCCACACGCGCAGCTGTGGCGGCAGTTTCAAAGTCGGTCAAAGGGCCGTCAATGCGCACACCCATTTGCGAGAGCATGGCTTTCATGCTTTGGGTGGTGAATGGCACCGAGGCATCGTCACCTGTGCCTTGCAAGCCCACGACCAAACCGTAACCAATCAATTGGTTAGGGCGTTGTGCGGCGAGCGTGGCCAAGTCTTTGACACGGTCAGCCTGAGCTGCACCCGTTGCCAACAGGCAAAGTGCAGCCAAGCTCACACGAAGAATGGATGACAAGTTTTTCATAATTAGAACGGCCAGTATTTGTGCATCAAGCTGGTACCCCAGCCGGCTTTGGTGGCGTTCGCCAAATCGCCTGAGCCACGGTAAGCAATTTGGGCATTGGCCAAACGGCGTGATTGCACGGTGCTGTTGGGGCCCACGTCTTCAGGGCGAATGACACCTGAGACTTGAATAACTTCGGTGCCTTCAGACAGGCCAAGTTTTTTCTCGCCACGGATCATCAAATTGCCGTTGGCCAAAATTTCGACCACGGTCACAGCCACTGAGCCAGAGAGTGAGGCTTGTTGGTCTGCCTTGCCTGCACCTTTGCTGCTGTTGTTGTTGCTGTTGACGTCAATGCCGTTCAAGAAAGGCGACATGGCGCCAATCTTGGTATTCATGCCGGATGGCAATGAGTTTTTCGACTCACGGCTCACATCGGTGTTTTGGGTACGGGCGGCTTGTGTGGATTCATTCAACAAGACGGTGATGATGTCACCCACTTGGTAATTGCGGCCACGGCCAAACCACGCGTCGCTTTGACGGTTGCTGTAAATGCCACCGGTGGCAACTTTTTGCCGGTCATTGGCCAATGGATAGACCGGCTGAAATTCGGGCGAGGGTCGCAGCACCATGTCGACGGGCTCTGCGGCACAGCCTTGGAGCAAATAAACGATGGCGAACAGCGCAAGAATTCGAAGGGCAATCATGGTGAACCTCGATCAGATGTTTTGGTTCAAGAACTTCAACATGCCGTCCACCGCAGAGATGGCCTTGGAGTTGATTTCGTAAGCGCGCTGGGTTTCGATCATGTTGACCATCTCCTCCACCACGTTCACGTTGGAGGCTTCGAGAGAGCCCTGCTTCAAAGCGCCAGCACCGTTGAGGCCGGGCGTGAGAATTTGCGCCACACCGCTGGCTTGAGAGGCTTCGTACAAGTTTTGACCAATGGGTTTCAAGCCGCTTGGATTGACAAATCGTGCGAGCTGAATTTGGCCAATGTTTTGCGAACCACCGCCCGCATCCAATTCAACAGACACGGTACCGTCTTGACCAAAGGTCACAGCAGCCGTGTTGCCAGGAATAGTGATGGCGGGAATCAGCGGAAAGCCAGACGCAGTGACGATTTGACCGGTGTTGCTGATCTTGAAGTTACCGTCACGTGTGTACGACGTGGTGCCATCTGGCATTTGAATTTGGAACATGCCGTTGCCCATGATCGCCAAGTCAAGCGGCGATTGGGTGTTGACCAAGTTGCCCTGCAAGTGCAGTTTTTCAGTGGCATTGATCTTCACACCCGTACCGAGCATCAGGCCGGTGGGGGACAAGGTGTTGTTGGTCGTTTGACCGCCGGGCTGCTTGACGTTTTGATAGAGCAAGTCCTCAAACACAGCACGGTCGCGCTTGAAGCCAGTCGTATTCACGTTGGCCAAGTTGTTCGAGATCACGTTCATACGCGTTTGTTGCGCGTCAAGACCCGTTTTGGCTACCCACAATGATGCGTCCATGGCTTTAAGCCCCTTTTAAGCTGTCAAATTAGGACACCTTCATCATGGAGGCGCCCGACTCATCGTTGGATTTGCTTTCCTTGATCATTCGAATCTGATGCTCAAACGAGCGACTCTGTTCAATCAGCTTCACCATCGATGCCATTGGATTGACACTGCTGCCCTCTAGGGCCTTCGGTGTCAAAGAAACTGGCTCTGGACCTGTTGCAAAGTCCGTGCCAAGTGGTTTTTCGTCAACCCGAAATAAACCGTCCTCACGCTTAATAAGGTTGGTAGTACTGGCGTCGCGCAGCATCAGGGTGCCAATCAGCTGTTCTTGTGGGGCCCCTGGCTGGGTGGGGTCAGCGGCAAAAATTTGCCCCGTGTTGGTAATGTTGACGGTAGAACCGACAGGAATCGTGATGGGACCACCATCTTGGCCTTGAACAATGTGGCCCGAACCGGTTTCTAAAACACCGTTGTTGTTGATGTGCAGGTCACCTCGGCGGGTAAATGCCAGTTTTCCGTCATTGCCCATCACGCCCATGACCGTTTTGTGGTTCATGGACACATCCAAATCGCGGCCTGTGACCATCAAAGGACCGGCATCCAAGCGCACGCGGTCTGTGGTGTACAGACGGGGTTGCAAGCGCGAGTCAAAACCCTCACCCACCGCTTGGTGCGGTTGGATGGTGGCTTCGAAGGTTTGCTTGAAACCAACGGTGGTGACGTTGGCGATGTCGTTCGACAACTGTTGTCGAATCAAGCGATCTTCGTTGATCGCCGCCATCGCGTTGAAAGATAAGCGGTCCATATCAGGCTCTTAGTGCAACTGATGATTAGTTACGGATCTGGATGATGGTGTTGGTCATCGAGGTGCTGGTTTCCATGGCCTTGGCGTTGGCCTGGAAGTTACGCTGCTCGGTGATCAAGTCCACCAATTCTTGGGTCAAGTCCACGTTGGCACGCTCGGTCGCGCCAGAGCGCACCGTACCGAAGCCGGCAGAACCAGCTTCACCGTACTTCGGTGTGCCTGATTCTGAGGACTTGTAGTAGTTGGTATCACCGATCTGGCGCAAACCAGATGCGTTGGAGAAGTTCACCAACACGACCTTGGCCAATGATTTTTGTGCACCGTTCGAATAACTGGCTTGCACCAAACCGTCATCTTTAATGGCCAAGCCAACCAAGTCACCTTCAGGTGCGCCGTCTTGCGACTGCGAGAGCACAGAGAACGGTGACGCAAACTGCGTGGACTTGGAATAATCGATGTTGATGGTCAAAGCGCCCTTACCGTTTGGCAAGTACACCGTGTCCAACTGTGCGCCTTGCTTGGGTGATACCAAGTTACCAGCAGTGTCAAAGGTCAGTTCGCCTTTGTCAAAGTAGACCGGTGACCAAGAGGGCAATGTGTCAAAACCTGTGGCACTGGAAGTTTCTGCACCAAAGCCGTCGATATAAACCGTTGCACCTTTTTCATCGGTAAATGCTTTCGGCTTGATCCAAGTTGTGGTTGAACCAAACTGAGCGTCCAAGCCATCCAAGCCCCACTTGGCATCACCCGTTACTTTGATGTAGGAATCGGTCGATGCTGTACCCGTTGTGAATTCCAATGCATTTTTTGCACTGTTGTAAGTCACTTTGACCCCGTTCACAGACTCTGGCGTCAAACCAGTTTTATTTGAGCTTTGCAAGTTGTTGATGCCGTTTTGCAATGCCTCCATAAAAGTACCCAAGGTATAGGTATCTTTAGGCGGGACTGTCACAGTACCTGTAATGCCGTTTACTGAAACCACGAATTGGTTGTTTGTGGAATCTACAGAGAAGTTGTTATCAATGTTGATCGCCAATGCGTTACCAGTAAGAACTGCAGGCTTGGAGGTGATACCACGCAAAGCGTCAATCGTAGATGGCAACACCGAGTAACTTGCGGGGTCACCAGTCATACCCAAACCTTTATCCGTTTGAGTTGCCAAACTGCCTGGACGAATGTCTGTAATCACAATACTTGATGTATCACCTGTCGAACCAGATTTGAAAACAAATGATTGCTTCACTGCATCGTATTCAACCTTCATTCCATAACGCTGATCGTTCAGCGCACGGAAAGGTGAGGTCGATACGGAAGGAGACATCGCCAACCCCACAGAGTCATCGTTGACACCTTGAACCAAAGGATCTGTCAATCCAATCGCGCTTTGATCGCTTGTGACCGTGAGCTTATTGCTACCTGATGGAGCAAAGACAAGCTTTTGAGTTTGTGTGTCGTATGAAACTGTAATTTTGTCTTTGTATGAAGAGTTGTCATTGATTTGCTTTTGCACTTCGCGAACCAAATCTTCTGGTTTCAAGTCACCCTTTGTGGACAAATCAATATGCAACTTATCCAACGTTGATTTGCTAGATGACAAAGTCAACTGCAAAGAGAACGTCGGAGTTCCCACGGTCGAAAAGTTAAATGGTTTCTCGTCACCGTAGAGACGCTGAATTTCATTTGTCAATTCAGCGGCAATTTGTGTACCTGACAATTTTTGGTTTGCAGCAGGCTGATTTTTCATAGATTCAATCAACCGATCTAAACCAACAGTGACGCCATCCAAAGATCCGTCCACATTTACTGTGAAAAGATTTTTTAATTCATCAATGCTGTGCTGACCTGCGTAGCTAGCAGGTGCGCCAGCTGCCTTTGGATAGCTACCAAGTGCCGCAGCAGCGTTAGTTGCTGAAGCCGCGACTGTAACGAAAGCACTGGATACAGTGTTAGAGATTTGCAAATCAGTCGTGATAGAAGTGGGCGAAGACACGGTCGGGTCTTTTGCAATCACTTCCATCGTTGTGGCGCTTGCAACTGCAGTGTAAGAGGCGGAAAAAGCTTCATTTGCATTCAACTTCGCCACAAACCCAGCGATTGATGTATCCGTCGTGTCACCAGCAACAGTAATATCCGTGGGTTGTCCATGGAAAGTCGCTTTGTATGGCCCCGTTCCCATCGTATAACTTGCAACGCTGCGAGGATATGGCGTACTGTCAGCTGCTACAGCCAAACCACCACTTGTCGTGACGGTTGTTACACCTGCCACAGTGGCGGCACTGATGCTGTCACTGCCTTGCTTAATCACAAATTCGTTTTCGATGGAAACCGAACTCACATTGTGATCAATCGCTGTGATTTTGAGTGTGGGATTGGGGTAACTTGCAGCCCCGCCAACAGCAGTAGCTGCTTGATTTAGTAAAGAAACAGCACTAACGGTACGTCCTGCTGCATCAACAATTTGCAAATCTCCAGCCGTTGACGTGGTTGCATTCACAACTTTTACGCTCAAATCGGTATTACCGTTATCCTCATTGCGTAAACGTGCTTGTATTGCGGCGGCCAAATCCGTCATCGTTGCCGTTGAAGGTGCGATATCAGAAAATGACAAAGTCTTGCCATTTAAAGTCATTGAAAAACTCTTAAAGTCACCAACAGCAGCGCCTGCCGTTGCGAACTTAACGCCAGCAATAACTGTGCTGCTTGGTGCCTGAGCAACATATGAAGCGGCAAAGCTAGCGTTTTTATTCAAGGCTGTTGCAATATCTAAAGCCGTAGGAGCCTTAGTACCATCAGGATCAACGCTGACAGGAACACGAGCACCTGCAGGACCAAAAGTTACTGTAAAACCGTCATTTAACGCTGGCGTTTTCAAGGTGTAAGTGACACCACTGCTGCCTTGAAGACCCAGTAATTCGGTTTTATTCATGTTGATGTAGTTACTGAAGTCCACACCATCATTCGAACCAGTACCCAAGCTTGTCGCAAGGCCTGCGTTCACCGTTGCAGGCTGAGATGTGCGAACGTCCGTTAAATCATCCAAAGAAAACTTGATAGTTTTCTTAGAAAAACTGCTGTTTAATTCCGCAATTTCTGAGGGAGTTTTAAAGTCAGCCTTGGCTTTTAGCTCGCCATACTTGTTGACATACATCACGTCACCGGTTGTATTCGTTGCTTGTTGCAACGAGGCATTCACCAACTTATCACCAACGTACACATAGGTTTGCCATTTGTTGTTAGGCGTTGCCTGGCTCGCGTTTTGTGTTTTTACATAGTAAACAGAGGCTAGATAAGAGTTACCACCAGCGTCATAGACCGTCAACGCCGTACTCTTGTTGTAAGTCGTAGGATCGTTACGATTAAATGATTTATCAATCACGCTGGCATCAGCAGGAAAGTTCAGACCCAACTGCACCTTGCTGGTTTGCATCGCCATACCGGTGGTTTTTTGCGGAATGGTCAACACGTTCATGTCATCCAAGTTCGCTTTGCCGGACGAGTCAACTGACGCCGCCATGAGTTTTTGACCTGCCGAGTTCACCACGTTGTACTGGTCGTTCATCATGAACACACCGTTACGCGTGAAGATGTCTTGGAAACCGTCTTGGGATTTCAAAGGGAAGAAACCGTCGCCGCTGATGGCCAAGTCGAGTGTGTTCGAAGAGAACACCAAGTTACCTTGTCCGAATTCTTGTGTCACCTTTTTCAGCGCCACACCTTGACCAATCGTGGCCGATGCTTTTTGCAACGGCGAGGTCGCAAAAATATCGCCAAAGTCGGTACGGCTGCGCTTAAAGCCGGTGGTCGAAACGTTGGCAATGTTGTTGGATGTGACACCCATTTGGGCAGTTGCAGCGTTCAAACCTGTAAGTGCGGTATAGAAAGACATGGTGCTTTAGCTCCTGAGAGAAATTCTTTGAATCTGAAATTAGTTAACGATGCGCTTCACATCAGACAAGTTGACGGTCTTGCCACCTGCGACTTCGAGCAACATGGTTCCGTCAGAGGTGCCTGCACTACTGACGCCTGTCACAGTGGCGTAGGTGTTCACAGTCGGTTTGCTCACGTTGCCTTTGCTGTTGACCGTGGCCACATAGCGGTACGTGCCATTGGCAGCTGCTGTGCCGCCGTCGTTCATGCCATCCCATGACAAGGTGTAATCGCCAACAGGCTGCGCACCAATAATTTGAGTACGAACCAGCACACCTTTGTCATTGAAGACTTGCAGTTGAATGCCATCGGCACCGGTTGGTAAATTGATCGTACCTTGCGACACGGTGGTGTCGGTGACTTGCACAGGACCATCTGGCACAGCCACTTGCTTGCCCATCAACGAAGCAGCGCCCAACATGCGGTCGTTGCTCATGCTGGAGACCAAGCTGTTCATGGATGTTTTCATGGCTGTCGTCGCTTCAAGCTGAGAGAACTGCGCGAGCTGCGCCACGAAGGCTTCGTTTTTGACTGGATCTGTTGGATCTTGGTTTTTCAGCTGCGTGGTGAACAGTGTCAAAAACTCTGTTTGACCCATGCTGGTGTTTTGTGGCGTCGCTGCTTTTTGCGCGTTGTATTGCGCCGTTGTCATGATGCCGCTAATAGAAGACGAGGTATCGATGGCCATGTGAGACTCCTAATTAGCTCTTGGTGATTTCAAGGGTGCGCATCATCAGCTGACGTGCGGTGTTCACCACTTCGACGTTGTTTTGGTAGGAGCGCGAGGCGGCCATCATGTCGACCATCTCAGACATTTCATTCACGTTGGAGTGAAAGACATAGCCTTCTTTGTCGGCCAAGGGGTTGCCTGGCTCCCAGGTTTTGCGAATGGGGGCCGGGTCGTTGACGATGCGATCGACCTTGACGCCACCGACGAACTGCGCGCCAGCGTGGGTCATTTCTTCTTGCATCAACGCTTTGAACAAGGGGCGACGACCACGGTAGGCCTCTTCTTCAGAGCCAGCCACTGAGTTGGCGTTGGCTAAGTTGGAGGCGGTGGTGTTCATGCGAATGGCTTGCGCATTGAGCGCCGTGCCTGCAATACCAAAGACGTTATCAAGTTGCATGGTTTATTACTCCCCGCGCATGGCTTTACGCAAGCCGCCAATGCGGTTTTGCAAGAACTGCAAGGTGGCTTGGTAGTCACCGGCCGCCTTACCGTATTGGGCTTGTTCGACGTTCATCTCAACGGTGTTGCCGTCGAATGAGCTGTTAAAAGGTGTGCGATAGCGCATGCCGTTGTCTGGCGCTTCGGTCAGACCGGCATAGTGCTTCTCATTGGTCGCTGTCAAATATTCGGTCTTGGCTTCTTTGAGCATGGCCTTGAAGTCAACGTCTTGTGCTTTGTAGTTAGGCGTGTCGGCGTTGGCGATGTTGCGCGCCAATACTTCCATGCGCTGGCTTCTCACGCCGAGCGCACGCTCATGTATTCCGAAAGCAGAGTTGAAAACGTCCATAACAAGACTCCTGTTTATTGACACATGGCCTCAAGTTGTGAGACCTCGTGTCGATTAATGCAAGAGCCGTGCCACGGCGGTTTTGACGGTTGAAGCGGCAAACTTTTGCCGCTGACGTGAAATTAGCGAGATTCCGACACAGCCGCCTGTGCGGCATAGGCACTCAAGCGAGCTGCCTGCAGAGAGGGGCGTTGCGCCACTTCTGTACCCAAACGTTCGTTGGCGTTTTGATGCAAGCCCGCCAAGATGGAGTTGCGCGTGATGGGTGCACGCATGTCCCGGTTGACGTGCAAGTAAGCCGCTTGCTGACCTGGAATGTTCAAAGCCGCATTGGGCCGCGTTTCGTTGCGCGCGGCCGGTGTGAGCACGGTTAAATACAGATCATCCAATCCCACAGGGCCAAAGTTCTTCAGGCCGGTGTCGTCGAAATACTTGCCCACCATGTCGAGCTGCTGCAACACGCTGTGACCCAAAATTGCTTTGGGGTTTGCGCCAAAGCCAGCACTGGCAGCGCCTCGGTCAGGGCCATCACAAAACTGGATGATGCCGTGACAGCGGTTGTTGGTGGCTTTGGGGTTCATGCCATCGCTCTCCATCAAAGTGAGGCGAGCAAAGTCATCGGGGGCAAAGCGGTGTTCTTGCGAGAGCTGAACAATCTTGTTCATCACGGCTTGTTTGTCTTGCGCGGGAATGAAACCTTTTTCAATGGCGCGATCAATGGTTTTTTCCAACACCACATTGCCACTGCGGTCTGACCGCGCGAGCAACTGCACTTGGGCCGTACCCGCCAAGGCGGTCGCGCCCATGGGCGTGTTGGTATTGAGGGTGTTGACATTCGCAGCAGGCGTCACCGCGGGGGCAGCGGCGGCAGCCACTGCCGCTTTGTTGGCTGCAATGGCTTGGTTGACCGCCTGCGCTTGTTGCAACGAGAAATTCAAACTTTCCAGGTTCAGCTGCTGACCTGGATGAATCATGTTGGGATTGGCAATGTTGTTCGAACGGGCCAACGTTTGCGCCAAACGCATGGCTTCGTTGTTCGAAATAGTCACGCCGCGCGAAGCCATTTGCTCGCGCACGATGCCGGTCAAGGTTTGACCCGAACGAACCGCGGTGTTCCATGCAGAGGTACTGCCCTCGGGTGCCAATGAGCCTGATTGGCTGGCACTGGCCATCGCGCGCGTGAAGGCGGGCGCGGTACGGGCGTACGCCAACTGGCTCCGTGGCAGCTTGGGCATGCCGGAGGCGTCGGTGGTGTTCACCTGAGGGTTATAGGACGGGTCGAGTCGCATGGAGGGCTCCGTTAAGTCGGTCCTTGAAAAAGTTGGCTTCGTTCTTGCATGAAGGGTTGGGTCTGAACAAATGTCAAAACATCAACACCGACCCGAATGACTATGCAAATGCTGTGCCTAAAAAATGCCGACACCCAACGCTTGAAGCGCTGGGGCTTGGCGCTGGCCGCATGCGTGCTAAGCCACGCCCAGCTTGGGTTTGCAGCCGATTCGCCGTCAAGCGACAGTGGTTTTGAGACCTTGCAAAAACAAGCCCAACAGTGGGCCAGCACACACCCCTCTTTTCGCGGAAAACAGGTGCAAGTGGCGCCTGTGGACCCACGCATCACGGTTCAAAACTGTCAACAAACCCTGCAGTTTGAGCACCCCTTTCCCAACCAACCTGCGGTTCGCGTGCGCTGTGCGCAACCGACTTGGCAGCTTTTCGTCAATCTGACAGCAGGCCCCACCGTCACACGTGACAACACATCAGGCCAAGTCCTCTCCAAAGTGTTGGTGTCGAAAGAACTGCTCAAGCGCGGCACGGTGATTTCCCCTTCCATGTTCAGCTACGCGGAAATGCCCGCGGCGGGCATGGAAAACCAACTCATTTCTGACACTCATTTATTAAAAAACATGGAGTTGGTGCGTGACCTCACGCCCAACACCCCCCTGCGTTCGTATGACGTGAAGACCGCTGTGTTGGTCAAGCGCGGACAAGAGGTTTTGGTCACAGCAGGCGAAGGACAAGGCTTTTCCATCACCATGCGCGCGGAAGCGTTGCAAGATGGTGGTTTTGGTGAACAAATTCGCTTGAAAAATTCTGAGTCAGGTCGATCACTCTATGGCGTGATTACCGGACCGAATGCTGCGAAAGTGAAGTGAAAAGTGGTATTTAAAAAATATTTCAAAAAAACTCTCAAGTTCTAGAATTTGGGGTCGATTGAAGTGTTGTGAAAAAGTTTTAGCCTGATCAACAGGTTGAAGAAAGTGAAAACATCATGAATGACGCAATTTCAAACTACGGTCGTATGACGCAATCGAACGCTGCCCTTCGCAGCGCCATCGACAAAGTCGAGAAACGAAGCCCTTCTGCTGCGCAAGCTAAGGAAGACTTGGCTCCGTCCATGGAGAAAGCATCTTCCGCAGGAGCAGATAAAGTGAGCTTGAGCAACGTCGCACAAAAAGTCATGGCACAGCCAGACTTCGACCGCTCCAAGGTTGAGGCCATCAAGCAGGCGATCAAGGATGGCAACTATCCTGTGAACCCACGCCGCATTGCCGAGAACTTTGTAGCCCTCGAAAAAATGATCGGTAATTGATCAGCGACTTGTCGCTGATTGATGGTTTTTTGACTGACATGACAACACCCGTCACTGACACACAAGCCTCCTCACTGGAGCAAGCTTTGGCTTTGGCGCAGTCACTGGAAAACATGCTCGAACAAGAGTTCGAGCATCTGAAAGTGCAAAACTTGGACGCTTTCGAAGCGTCGCAATCCTCTAAAAACGAGTTGCTCCAGCAGCTCGCGCAGTTGACTGGCATTGATGGCCCAGAGTCTGCGGATGCGCTCGGCCCCGAGTGGGACGGCTTCAAAGAACACATGGCACATTGCCGCAACATGCATCGCCGCAACGAAGTGCTGATTGTTCGAAAGATCGATGCCATCCGAGGCGCACTGCAAAGCATGCAAGTGCAAGACCCGACAAGTTCCGTCGAAATTTATGACCGCTTGGGCAAAGTCTCACGCGGCGGGCGACGCAGCGGTAGCCGAGGCTACGCAGAAGCGTAAACACCCCCCTCCTCTTGCCAGCCTGATTAGGCTTTTTCTGGCTTCTCATCCCCGGGCTGCATGCCCTTGAGCCAATACACCCACGCCAAAATCACAGCGACGGCGGTGAACATGTCTTCTGGAATTTCTTGGCCTACATCCAGTCGGCTCAACATGGCCAATAAGCGCGGGTCTTCGGCCACATACACGCCCTGCTTTTTAGCTTCAGCCACGATGCGGCGTGCAAGCTCGTCATCCCCTTTGGCCGTGAGCACCGGTGCTTTGTTGCGGCCGTATTCCAAAGCCACTGCTTGCATGTAGTGCTTGTCTGTCATACGCGGGTGTCAATCACACGGCCGTGCTCGGGCACGGGATGGTCTTCAACGGCCTCGGGACGAGGCGCGTTGTAGACCTGAAAACTGCCCATGCGCAAGCCCGCACCTTCGAGCTCATCGGTGAGTTCGGTGGCGTTGAATTTGGCCAAATCGGCCACGTCTTTGCGCAAGGCCCACATCGTCAAATCCACTTGCGCGTTGTTGCTTATGGTGGTTTTGAGCCACACCTCGCCCAGCACGCGGCTGTCGGTGTGCATGTTGACGACCAATGGATTTTTGGGTTGCCCAGGCTTGTTGCCTTTTTGCTCGAAGTGCAGCTCAACCGGGTCGGCATCGCGGAAAGGAAGGACCAAGCCAAAGTGCAAATCGCCTTTGTTCACGGTCTGGCCAGATTGCACTTGCGCCGCCTCCAGCTCATCCAGCGCATGCTTCAAGCTGTCTTGGGTGTCGACGCTGTCTTCTTCTTGCACGCGCGCACGCTCGGCCATGATCAAGCGCAGCAGCACTTTGGTGTTGTCAGCCACAGGCTCACCATCGGCCAAGCTGGCTTCTGACGACTTGGTGTGCCCCAAAATGAATCGCTTCAAGGCTTGCGGCTGCAAGCTGCTCATGCTCAAGCGCTGCACTTGGACACGTTTTTTAAGCTCACCCGCATCTTGCACTGGGGGTATCAAACTCTCCAACACACCTGGGCGCAACAGGGCGAGCAAGTTGCCAAATCCTGGCGGCTGAAACAGCAAGGTGTTTAGGCGCGTGGGCAGGTTTGGCATCGGCGCTTCTGGCCCCGCAAAATTGCCTGTGTGCAGCAGCTGCAGCGCCCACTTGCCCGCAGGCAGCAGCTGGGCGCGCAACTCCATCAAGTCACCTTCTTTGATGTACGGAAACAAAGGCAGGCTAAAGATGTGGTCGTTGAAGACCAGCTTCAGTTGATGGTCGACCATGCGCGCGGTGGCCTGAACCACTTGGCCATCATGCAGGCCCAGTTGACGCGCCACGGGCGCTTCCACATAGGCGGTGCGCATCTCCAAATGAATAGGCGCCACACGCGGAATCGCGTGGACGCCTTCAGGACCCAAGATGCTCATGGCGAGCCCCTTAGGGGAAGCGCACCCAGTTCTTGCGCTCGTTCATGTTCATGTCGGCGGTTGAATAACCGGCCCCACGCCCCATGCCGCTGTTGCCCGCAGATTGGCCTGGAACCATGTAGCTGCGCAACAAGTCATCGTGGTTCGGCACGTTCAACACAGCGCCCGCCATCAACGCACGGGGGGGTGATTTGGTGAAAGCTTGTGGGTTTTGCTGCACAAAGGCGTTGCGCAAAATCTCAACGCGCAAAGGGCTCTCGGGCATGGTCTTGCGAATCACTTTGTCCAAAGTGTCACCCGACACCACTTGGTAGGTGCCACGCGGTGCAGGGCTGGCGGCCCACGTGAGCAAGGGCGTCAATACCAACGCACAGCACAGCACAGCGCGGAAACGAAAGGTGGGCGTATTCATGGTCGGTTCTCCCGTCGATTTTTAGTATGTGTAAGGCCAAGCAACCCAAGCCCCATTGAATTTTTGTTTGCGTCCAGCCACTTGTTTGATTTCGGATTGGTAGGGCGTGACCGATTTGACTTCGGCCAACACCGCTGCGTCAAGCGCACCGGGTTCAAGCGTGTGGCGAGGCAACACAGAAGGGTCGGCGACCATGAGCTTGTCACCCACGCGCAGGCCGGCGTTGCTGCCCGCATTGAGCGACAAACGCCCGTTGGCTTGCTCAACCGCAAAGGTTTGAGGATCACAAGCCAATTGTTTGTCCAGCTGCTCCACCATGGCTGTGACGGCGCGGGCAATGGCCGCGTTGGTGTCGGTGTCCATCTTGGGTGTGCCATAGGCTTGGGTGGGCACGCTCGGTACCACCACCTCTTCGGCCACAAACCAACCTTGACGCTGCGCGGGGCCACTCACCTGCAAAGTCAACCCAAAGGCGGAATAGTCGTCAGACACGCCGCTCAAGGGCACAGGCGTCACGGTCAATTGCGCATGCCATTTCACATGCTCTTCGCCGTGGCCATGCACCAAACGGTCATACGTGCGCGGCTGCGCTTGGGTGCCGATCAGACGCCAACGCTCAGAGCGTGCGGCGGCCTGCATCAAACGTGTACGCGCTGCAAACCCGAGTTGTTGCGCGGGGTAGCGCTGCGCAGGGGCCAAGCCCGGCGATAAGTCCAAACCCACCGTCATCACTTGGCGCAACGGCGCTTTGGCTTGTGGGGCTTCGCAGCGGCCTGGCTTCACCACATCGACGTGAGCGACGGCCAACTCGGCTTGAGGCTGCTGCCCCGCGTCACGCGAGTATTGGGCCACTTGCAAATCACGGAGTTTGATTTCGGATGAGAACCGATTGAGCTCACGCAGTTTGCCATCGCCCTCCATCCAGCTGGTGGCGCTGACACGCGTGTTGGACTTCACGGCGGCCTCCACCATGGCGCTGCGAATGGCCTTGAGGCGCTCTTCGGCGCTCAGGTCTGCGGCAGCGACTGAAAAGTTGACACCAGCCCAGCCCAGTAAAGCTGCCAAAAACAGGTGTCGCGATGACAAAGTCCACATACGTCGGTTTTCTTCAACGCGGCTTAGTTGCGTCGGCTGCTCAAGCTGGCGATGTACAGGGCACGCAAGTCGTTGACCACATTGCGGTCGAGTGACATGGTGGTTTCGTAGGTGTCATCGCCCACGGGGGTGATGCTGACCAACACGGCACCATAAATCACACCTTCCACACGGGCGCGGAAGGTATCGCTCATCACCGTCATATCAGCCACAGTGGTGCTGGCATCGAGCTGCTGGCCGTAGACCTGTTCTGTCAAGGCGCGGTAAGCGTCAAGTTTGGAGGCACGAATGGCCAACAAACGCTGCTGCGCAGGGTTGCGGTGATTCTGAATACTAATGACCGCATACCCTGTCGCCACCAAAGTCTCACGCTTTTGGGTCATGGGGGTGATCATGTTGGCGCTGTCGTCCATGCGGGCCTGAGCGGGCATGGGCGGAGGCGTATTGGCACACGCGGTCAACAAAAGAGCGGAGGCTGTCACAGCCCAAAAGGTAATGCGGTTCATGTCTATGTCCTTGAGAGGTCTCCCCTTTGATTCGGCACCGACTCGGGCATCTTTAATCACTGACAAGACGAATACTTTTTCTGTCTTGTGGAATCTACAGAGTCGCAGACAATCATGTGTAGGAATTTTTGACATGAAACCCACGACAAACTTCATTGGCTCTAGCGAGTCAGCTGCCACCTTGCGCCAATTGGTTGCAACCATGGCCAACTCCAACGCCACAGTGATGATCACGGGTGAAAGCGGGACAGGCAAAGAGCTGCTGGCTCGGCTACTGCATGAGCAGTCGGAGCGTTGCGGCGCGAACTTCGTGCCCATCAACTGCGCGGCCATTCCCAAAGACTTGTTAGAAAGCGAACTGTTTGGCCACCGCAAAGGCGCATTCACAGGCGCGGTGGCCGATCGCATTGGTCGTTTTGAACTCGCCCACGGCGGCACCATCTTCTTGGATGAAATCGGCGACATGTCGCTGGACATGCAGGTCAAATTGCTACGCGTGCTGCAAGAGCGCACGGTCGACCCCATTGGTAGCACCCGCCAAGTCCAAGTGGATGTACGCGTAGTGGCCGCGACCCACCGCGATTTAGAAAACGAAATCGCAGCCGGTCGGTTCCGCGAAGACTTGTATTACCGACTCAATGTGCTGCCCATGGTCACCCCACCGTTGCGTGAACGCAACGATGACGTGCCTGAATTGTTGGCTTTTTTCGCTAAAAAATGCGCCAACTTTGGCAAGCAAGCCATCCGCTTCAAGCCCGATTTTTTGACAGCCCTGCAAAAGTACCCATGGCCAGGCAATGTGCGTGAGCTGTCGAACTTGGTCGATCGTTTCAGCACCTTGTACGCTGGCCAAGAGCTGGATTTGCGGGCCATCCCCCCAACGCTGTTGCCCAAGGGCCTCGTTTCGGCACAGGCCGAGCTGCAAGCTCAAGCCCCGTTGCTGGCCAAGCTGGAAATGACACCACCGCCCGAGGTGTTGGCCGAGATGGCCGACCAGCCCGAAGAGGAAGAAAACGAGATCGAAGGCATCATCATGCTGGCCCAAGGCATGCCGCAGCTGCCACCGGAAGGTCTGTCGCTCAAAGAGCGCATGGCGCAGATTGAGCGCAGCATCATCGAGCAAGCGCTGAGCCGCAACTCGGGCAATGTGTCACGCACAGCCAAGCTGCTCAACTTGCAGCGCACCACCTTGATTGAAAAGATCAACAAGTACGACCTGCGCTCGGCGGCTTAACCCGACGGCAGTCCTGTCAAAGGGTTGGCACCAAAAGAAAAGGCAACTCAGATGAGTTGCCTTTTTTGCTGTCTAAGCCTGCTTGGCGCTTAGTCTTGGTCGTTGTAGAGCACCGTGATACTCATGCGGCGGTTACGCGGGTCGCGCGGGTCTTTGGGGTTGAACGGATCGGTATCCGCCACGCCCTCGATGCGCGCGAAACGGCTTTCTTTGATGCCGCTCTTTTCCAGCAACGCACGGGTCACTTCGGCACGTTCGGCTGAGAGAGACCAGTTGTTGCGACCTTCTTTGTTATTGAAAGGCACGCTGTCCGTGTGACCGCGAATCGCAATTTTGTTTGGCATCTCAGCCAACGAGGCTGCAATTTCGCTGATCAAGCTCGACGCTTTGCCTTGCATGCTCATGCCGCCGCTGGGGAACATGGCGAAGTCAGCTTTGTCGATGATCTCGATGCGCAAGCCTTGCTTGTCACGTGTGACCGATACTTGGTCTTTCAAACCGCCGAGCTTTTTGTTTTCAGACAACTTTTGCTCGATCTCTTTTTCGAGCTTGTCAAAGTCGGCCTTTTCTTGGGCTTGGGCAATTTCTTTCTTCTGCTCAGGCGTCAGCTTGTCTGGGTCTGAGTAGGGGTTGTTGTTTTCTTGGCCGGGGTCAGTGCTGGGGTTGGGGCCACCTTCTGAGCGCGGTGTCAAACGTTCGAGCAACGCCGTTTGCTTGGCGGCAAACGGAAAACCATCGGGGTCGATGATGGATCGACCACCCAACACGCCGTTAGAGCCCGCCAACTGGCCAATGGCCACCAAACTTTGTGAGGTGGGTTTGAAGTAGTCGGCAATGCTTTTGCGCTGGTCTTCGTTCGATGCGCCCAACAGCCACATCAACAAGAAGAAGGCCATCATCGCCGTCATCATGTCGGCCAACGCGATCTTCCAAGCGCCACCGTGTGCACCGCCGTGGCCATCATCAATCACTTTCTTGATGATGATGACGGGAGCAGGTGCCGCTTCTTCTTTTTCTTTCTCTTCTTCCGCTTTGGCGGCTTCCGCAGCGGCAGCAGCCGCTGCTGCGGCTTCTGCTGCTGCCTTTTCGGCGTCTTCCGGCGCGGCGGCCGCGTCTTTTTCGTCAGCCATTATTTCCTCAACGCGTCAAAGAGTTCGCCAAAGGTCGGCTGCGCGTGGTGGTTGATACACACACGGGCCGCTTCAATGATCAAAGGAACGGGGTAGCCGTGCATGTTGCCGATGATGACTTGTTGCGCCACTTTGAGTGCTTCGCTGTCTTCGTCAATGATCTGCACCAAGCGCTTGCCAAAGGGTTCAAAAATACCGTAAGCCAAGAACACGCCCAAGAACGTACCCACCAACGCGCCACCAATCAAGGCACCCAGCACAGGCGGGGGTTGGTCAATCGCGCCCATGGTCTTCACCACACCCAACACGCAAGCCACAATACCCAGCGCAGGCAAGGCGCCCGCCAATGTAGACAACGCGTCCGCGTTTTGCATTTCACTGTGGTGATGGTGTTTGATGGATGCCGTCATCACGTCTTCCACCGCGTAAGGGCTCAAGGTGCCAGAAGACACCACCATCAAACGGATGGTGTCGCACACCAAACCGACCAAGCCGTGGTCGTGCAGCATCTTGGGACATTCACCGAAGATCGCACTGGCCTCTGGGTTCTCCACGTGGGATTCCATCGCCACTGCACCCTCAGCTTTCAAGGTCTTCATCAATTTAGAGATGACCGCGATGATGCCGATGTAGTCTTCCTTGTGGTAACGAGGGCCTTTGAGCACACGACCCATGCCGCCCCAAGCGCCCTTAAAAATGGCACCCGAGTTACCTGTGATCATGCCGCCAACGCCAGCACCACCAATAATGAACATCTCGAAGGGGGTGGCTTTGATAATGGGCGCCAAGCTACCGCCGGCGATCACGAAACCGCCGAACACGCAAATGAACAGAACGACCAAACCAATAATTGCTGACATCTAACACTCTCCCCAAGCAGGTGAGCGCACCCAAGTCAAAAACTTGGATGCGCCTCAAAATTGTCTCGCACAACCTGCAAGATTAACTGATAAATAAGCGAATTCTGCTGAAAAACAGAAAAGCGCTATCAGTTCATCATGCCAGCTGGACGGTTACTCGCTGGCACCAAGGAAGGCACGCCTTCCCAAGCATCGCGAATTTCGCGCATCAAACCATAAATCTCATCCAACACGGCCACATCGTTGTGGGCGTTGGCGTGGAACAAACGACGGGTCACGTAGCTGTACAACTCATTGAGGTTGCTGGCCAAGTCGCCGCCTTTTTCAAAATCCAAGGCACCTTGCAGACCAATCACGATGCGGCTGGCACGTGCAATGGCTTTGGACTTTTCATTGATATTCTTGTGTTGGATATGACCACGCGCTGCAGACAAACTCTCCAACAAGCCATCAAACAACATTTGAATCAATTGCACATTGTTGGCCGTGGCAACGCCGCTGCTGACTTTGACATCGCCGTAACTTTGAATGGCTCGTGAATTGGCTCGCATTTGATAACTCCTGTGTATTTCTTAGCGTACACAAGCAGTATCGGAAGTCGATGCGCAAACTTGAGCGACATGCGTCACGGGATGTAAAGAAGTCATCTTAGGCAGGCTTCACTTCTACGGCCGCATCTACTTCAGCCTGTTCAACCGGCAAATCTTCTGGGTGCATCACGGCTTCGACCGTCTCAGCGGCAACTTCTTGCCGCTGCTGATCTTCGTAGGCCTGCACATGTGCCAAGCCTTGCGCTAGCTCTTCAGGCGTGGGCGTGCGCTCATCGCTGTCTTCCAGCAAGCCTTCGCCGAGCATTTCTGGGCGGTTTGACTCATCCGTCAAAGCCAATAACGTATCGTCGGCCTCATCCGCAACGGGCACCACCTCAAACAAGAAGTCCGAGAACGGCACTTCGTTGGTGATGCTCACACGTTGGTACAACATGTCGACCACGCTGTCCACGGTTTGCTTCAAGCGCACCAAGGTTTCAGGCTCAGGGTCGTTGGCATAACTGCCAGCGAACTCCAAAGCCGCGCGGTAAATGCTGCCCAAATGCTGAGGCGGCAACCATGACTGGATATAGCCACGCACCGTGGAAATTTTGCGCATGGAACTGGGGACCTTGCTCTCATCGCCACCCACCTCTTCAAGTCCGTCCTTGAATGTGGCGGTGATGTGCTCTCGCAAAATCGGTTCGTAGTGCGGGCGCAAGGCGTCAATCATGCTGGCGTCAAAGCCGTCAACCTGTTTGCCATTCATGGCGTCCCAAAGCTTCTTGCCTTCCAATCCGGAAAACAGCAAGTCGCCAGGAATTTCTGCTTCAAACTCGGGCAATGCGGGCGCTTGAGGCTTAGGCGCTTCGTACATCTTGGCCAAGTGGTTGATTTTGTCGATGAGGTACAGCGTCAAGATCACCAGCAGCAACAAGATCCACGAGATCATGTTCATCATGAAGTTACTCATGCGCGTCTCCTTGCCTCAACCTTTTCGGTCTCGGCGCTGTTGTCCACCTTCAAGGTGCCGCGCAGCTTTTTGACCACCGACGACAAAATTTGACTCACGCGTGATTCGCTCACGCCCAAGGTTTCGCCGATCTCTTTGAGGTTGAACTCTTCCACGTAGTAGAGCTGCATGACCAACTGTTCACGCTCGGGCAACTGGGCAATCGCATCGGTCACCGCGTCCATGAACTCGGCTTCTTCCACAATCACTTCGGGTTGCTGCGAGCTGTCATCCGCAATCGTCATCACCTCTTCGGTGACCACTTCCATCGAGTACGTTTCAAAGCGTTTGGCTTTGCCGCGCTCTTTGTGAAACTCTTCCAAGTCTTTGCCCATGTACTCGGCGATTTCCGCCTGTGTGGGCGTGCGGCCCAACTCGGCCGCCAAGGCGTGCACGGTGGTGTTGTGTTCTTTGTTGAAGGCCACGGCCGAGCGAGGCAAGAACGACAAGCGTCGCACCTCGTCGAGCATGGCACCACGCACACGGCTGTGCGCGAAGTTTTCAAACTCAATGCCCTTGGTGGGATCGAAAGCGCGCGAGGCTTCGAGCAGGCCAATCATGCCCACCTGAACCAGCTCATCGAGCTCCATGAATGCAGGAATACGGGCCTTCAAGTGCAAGGCGACGCGCTTGACCAGACCCAAATGGGCCATGACCAACTCTTCGCCTTTGGGCTTGCAAGTGCCGTACATTTCGGCGGGGGTAAGGGCTCTCATGTGTCAGACGAACTGTTTTGCATCAGTCGCTCCATGAAGAATTGCAGACCACCCGAGGGGTGGTCAATCGGACGCAAGTGCGTGCATGCCTCGGCTAAGCGCATGTAGTCACGAGCGGCGGCTGTGCCAGGGGCGAGTTCCATCACCGACTGGTATTTTTTGAGTGCACGCAACACCATCTCGTCTTCTTCAATCGACGTGAGGTAATGCACCGACTCACCCAAGAAACGCACACAAACGTCGTTGAGTTTTTTGTAAAGCTTCCAGCCTTCAGACTGGCTCTTGACCATGTTGGGCAACAAGTAAATCTCGTCCAGGCCCATCTCTTTGCTCAAGATTTTGATGGTGCCGTAAGCATCGGCAATCGACGATGGGTCATCTTTGACCACGATGAAGCGACGTTGACAAGCCGCCAAGAACGACAGCACAGAAGGCGAAATACCTGCGGCCACGTCCACGATCAAATAGTCCACATCGTCCGCCAACACACCAAACGACTGCACGATGCTGGCCGCTTGGATGTCGCTCAGGCCCGCCAACTCTTGCATGCCCGAGGCACCCGGAATCAGCTTCACGCCTTGGCGGGTGGTGATGAGAATTTCTTGCAGCGTTTTCTGGCCGGCCAAGAAATGGCCTAAGTTGTATTCAGCGCGTGCGCCCAATGCAATTTGGGCATTTGCCAAGCCGAGGTCGGCGTCAAACAACATGACGCTGTGGCCCAGCTGCGTGAGCGCCACCGCCAAGTTGATGGAGGTGGTGGTTTTACCGACGCCACCCTTGCCGCTGGCGATGCCGATGACTTCTGTTCTACGTGTTTTACTCATGGGTCAAGCCTGTGGTTTCGGTTTTAAATTTGGCGGCAATTTGTGCCAACTTGGAAGAGGCGATGTCGTTCACAGCGGCATCGCGTGCATTTTGTTGTGCTTGTTCTTCAGTCTCAGGTAGTGGCAAGTTATCCAGCGCGCATTGCACCAAACCGGCCAATGACACGTCTTGCACCAAGTCAACCGTGCGGTCGCCGTGGCTGGCCACCGACACGCTCAAGGCTTTGTCAGTCAAGAACTGCAACAAGGCCCAAGGTTGAGTCGATTCATCGAGCTTGCTGAGCATCAAAGAAGTCCAGACATTGTCGACGTTGTCAAACACACGGCGAATGTTGGCAGCCGATGCGTCTGCGGGAATGACCGCGTGGCATTGCACGTTCAAATTCATGGCGCGAATTTCGGCCAAGCGTTCGTTCATTTGCACGCCAGCGGTGTCAATCAAGATGAGTTTGCGGTCGGCGTGCTCGTCGAGCAAGAGCTTCAACGTCGCGGCGTTGGTGGCGCGGAACGAATCCACGCCAGACTGCGCGCACAGCAATTGGGTTTGGTTCCAAGCGCCAGCACGCTGATCTTGGAAGCTGATGACCATGACTTTTTCGCTGCCGTGCAATTGCGCGGCATGTTGCGCCAAGCGGGCCACCATCATCGACTTGCCAGCACCCGATGGGCCAGCCACAGCGTGAATACCAGATACAGGAGTTTGGGCTTGTTCTTGCTCCACCGAGTGGGCCAATTGACGGCTCAAAGCGCCCATGGCGTCGGCCATGTTGTTGTGGTCTTTGATGTTGTCGATCAACAAGGCACGCAGCGCCACAGGAATCGGTGCGTCGTTCAAGGCATCACGCAAAGGCACCACAGCGGCGGGCAAAGGCATGCCGCCTTGTTGCCAAGCTGCCATTTGTTGGCCCAGTTTGAATTCACGGCGCAGCGAGTTGAGTTCTTCACGCACCAGCGCCACGATTTCACGGCCACGCAAGGTGTCGTGTTCTTCGGCAGCGCGTTGGGCAGATTCATCCACCGGCTGAGCCACCACTTTGGCGGCGGGCTTGGCCTTGGGCGCTGCGGCTTTGGGGGCCACTTCCACAAGAGGCTTGGCCACTTTGGTGGCTTGGCGCTCGCGTGCATCACGTTTGTTTTGATCGAGGGTCTGACCCAACAAGACATCAAACTTGCCGCTGGGCTTGCCTGGTTTGGTGAACTCAGACTTCACAAACGGATCGGCCTCCTCGGGTGTCAAAGGAGCCAAGTCCACGGCGACGATCAACTCGGTCAGGCCGTTGACTTGACTGCTCGAAATGACGAGCACGTCTTGGCCATATTGGGCCACGGCCTTTTCGTTGGCAACACGGATGTCGCGGGCAAGGATGCGTTTGAGTTCCATAGGGTCAGCTCACTCTGTCTTTGTTATTGGTTTACGGCTTATCGGGCTTTGGCGTCCACGGTGTGGATCACTTTGACGGCCTGATCGTCCGGAATTTCGCTGTAAGACAGCACAGTCAAATCGTTCACGCGGAATCGTGCGGCTTTGGACAGCCAGCCACGAATCACAGGAGACACCACCAACACAGCGGGGTGGCCCATGTCTTCAACGGTACGCGCGCCTTCGCGCAAACCGGCAAATAAGTTTTCAGACAAACCGGGCTCCATCACCACGGCTTGGCCAGGTTGGCTTTGCTGCAACACGTTGTGCAACAGCTGCTCCAAAGAGGGCTCCAGCGTCATGACTTGCAAACCGTTGTCGCTGTCAATCAGGCTTTGCATGATCATGCGGCCCAGCTTGGGGCGAACCATGGCGGTGAGTTGTTCGGGGTCTTGGGTACGCGTGCTGGCTTCGGTCAAGGCTTCTGCAATCGTGCGCATGTCACGAATCGAGACCGACTCGGCCAGCAAGTTTTGCAAGGTGCGAGTCAAGATGCCCAAAGACAACTTGCCGGGCACCAGGTCTTCCACAATTTTGGGCGACTTGGCGGCGAGTTTGTCGAGCAACTGTTGGGTTTCGTCGTGGCTCAACATTTCAGAGGCGTTCTCACGCAGCACTTTGTTGAGGTGGGTCGAGATGGCCGTAGCAGCATCGACCACGGTGTAACCGAGGGTGCGCGCTTGGTCGCGTTGCGAAGGTTCAATCCACACAGCTTCCAAACCAAAGGCGGGTTCGCGGGTGGCAATGCCTTCCAACTGACCATACACATGGCCAGGGTTGATGGCCAACTCACGACCGACTTTGACTTCACCCTTGCCACGCACCACGCCTTTGAGCACGATGTTGTAGGCGTCAGGATCAATGTTCAAGTCATCACGAATACGCACGGGTTGAACCAAAAAGCCCAGCTCGGCAGACAATTTCTTGCGCACGCCTTTGACGCGTGTCATCAGCTCACCGCCGGTTTCGGCGTTGACCAAAGGAATCAGGCCATAGCCAATTTCCAAACCAATGAGGTCGACTTGGTCCACATCGTCCCAGTCGAGTTCTTTGGGGGCGTCGGTCGGTGTGGCATCTTTTTCGGCTTGTTCAGCTTGCTCTTCTTGAACTTCGCGGGTGATGATCATCAAGCCCAGACCCGCCGAAGCCAAGGCCAAGGTGATGAACATCAAATGAGGCATGCCGGGCACCATGCCCAAGATCATCAAGATGACCGAAGAGATAAAGAGCGCGCTGGGGTTGGCCAACTGCACAGAAGCTTGTTCAGAGATCGATTCAGCTGTGGTCACACGCGTCACGATGATGGCGGTGGCGAGTGACAAGAGCAAGGAAGGAATTTGCGCCACCAAGCCGTCACCAATGGTGAGCAAGGTGTAAATGCGACCAGCTTCAGCCACCGGCAAATCGTGTTGAGCCACGCCGATGATCAAACCACCGACCATGTTGATCAACAGAATCAACAAACCGGCCATGGCGTCACCGCTCACAAATTTAGACGCACCGTCCATCGAACCGAAGAAGTCAGATTCTTGAGCCAACTCGGCGCGGCGTGTTTTGGCAGTCTCTTGGTCAATGATGCCGGCGTTCAAGTCAGCGTCGATCGACATTTGTTTACCGGGCATGGCGTCCAAGGTGAAACGGGCGTTCACTTCAGAAACGCGGCCTGCACCTTTGGTCACCACGACAAAGTTGATGATCATCAAGATCGCGAAGATGATGAAACCGACCACATAGTTACCAGCAATCACGAACTCACCGAAGGCCTGCACCACCTTACCGGCGGCGTGTGAGCCTTCGTGGCCGTTAACGAGCACCACACGGGTCGATGCCACGTTCAGCGCCAAGCGCAACATGGTGGCAAACAACAAGACCGTGGGGAAGGATGAAAACTCGAGCGGTTTACGGGTGCCGATGGCGATCATGATCACCACCAAGCTGCAAAGAATGTTGAAAGTAAACAAA
>Ga0213920_1000446_pt1 | contig 33364 bp, 40 predicted proteins | sample McNCre1117MG_FD_161054 | JGI IMG/M metagenome (GOLD analysis project Ga0213920, IMG submission 161054) | Freshwater microbial communities from McNutts Creek, Athens, Georgia, United States - 11-17 MG | ecosystem: Environmental > Aquatic > Freshwater > Creek | place: USA: Georgia | collected...
ATGGCTGCTTTTGGTGGTCGCACCGATATCATGAATAAATTGGCGCCACTAGGTAATGTTTATCAAGCCGGTACTTTATCGGGCAATCCATTAGCTGTTGCTGCTGGTTTGGCTAATTTGGACATTATTACTAGGCCGGGTTTTTATGAGAACTTAACAGCTCAAACGAAAAAATTTGTAACCGGTATGGCAGTTCGTGCCAAGAAGGCGGGTGTGACATTCTCAGTTGATAGTGTGGGCGGTATGTTTGGTTTGTACTTTGCCAAATCAGTGCCAACTTCTTATGCCCAAGTAACAGCTAGTGATATTGAAGCTTTTAAGCGTTTCTTCCATTTGATGTTAGATAACGGTGTGTACTTAGCACCTTCTGCTTATGAAGCAGGCTTTATTTCTATGGCGCATGATGATGCGGTATTGGATGCTATGTTCCTTGCTGCAGAAAAATCATTTGCTGCCATGTAAAAAAGCCATAAAGCTTAAGAGAACCGCCATTAAGGAAAATGAGCTAACGCAAATAAAGGTTGTTAGCTTAATTCCAAGGTCGGCAATAGATTTTTCAAGCTTCATTTCTACGATATCAATTTTATTATTTAGATTTGTTTCAATTAGGTGGATTTTTTTATCTAAGCTAATAAGATCATTTTTCTTAGCTATGTCCTCATAGGAGATATGTTCATGAAAACCGTCGGCAATCACTTCCGATTGGTTTTCGCTAAATCCTGCAGATCTAAGTTTTTTGGCGTATTTCAAAGAATTAAATTTCATACTAACTACCTGTGTAAGAAAAACATGAGGCCAATCATGACAGTTTGCACCCCAATGATGACACCTAACAATTGCATGAATAAAGTGTGAATGGATGTTGCTAAGTCTTCTTTAGTGGCAAGATGTTTAATCTCATCTTTAGTCACTAATTTCTCAATATCAAAACAGTCGAATGCTCCATAAGCAATGCCTCTAGCCTGATCTCTACTAAAACCCTTTGCTTCAAGAGACTCTGCATACTGTAATGAGTTAAATTTCATGTGAATGATTGATGAATGGTAAGTAAGTATCTTATACTTTTTATAAGTAATAAATCAAATCAACAAAATCATCACCTATTAAACTTAGGGGTATATGGATAAGATATTTGCGATTGGTGATGTGCAAGGTTGTGGGCAGCAACTGAAGCAACTCATTAAAAAATTACCTAAAGATGCCAAGATCATCTGTGTGGGTGATTTGGTTAATCGCGGCCCAGATTCATTAGGCGCTTTAAGAACTTTAAAGGCCTTGCAAGAAGCTGGTCGCGCAGAATGTGTTTTGGGTAATCACGACCTTCATTTATTGGCCCGTGATGCCGGTATTCGCGGCCCAAAATCCTTAGATACTTTAGATGACATCTTAAAAGCACCCGATCGACATGAGCTCATTGATTGGTTAAGACATCGTCCGATGGCTTTATATAGTGGTCAGGATAATTTCAATACCTTATTTGTGCATGCAGGAATCTTGCCACAGTGGGATATTACTCAAACTTTAGAATTGGCTCATGAATTAGAAAAAGTTCTACGCCATAAAAACTACGCTAAATATTTAGTTGATATGTATGGCAATACGCCTAATCAGTGGAATGATAAGTTGAAAGGCGCTGAACGCTTACGAGTGATTATTAATTCATTCACACGCTTACGTTTTTGTTCTGCTAAAGGTGTGATGGAGTTTGTGAGTAAGGAAGGTGCAGGCGATGCGCCACGTGGTTATATGCCTTGGTTTAATGTGCCAACCCGTAAAACTAGAGATGCCAAAGTTGTTTTTGGCCATTGGTCTACTTTAGGCCTATTGAAAAAGAAAAATGCCGTAGGGCTTGATACGGGTTGTGTCTGGGGAGGTCAACTCACAGCTATGTCTTTGGGGGAGAAGCCTCAGTTTATTCAAGTGCCAGGATTACAAAGGCCAGTAGGTTTGTAGATTCTTACTTCTTGATTAAGACTAATGCATGCAAAATAGGAGAAATTATGGAAAATTTACCAACTTTTTCGACTGTCTCCTTAACTGAATTTCGTGAGCCCAATAAGTTAATTTCAAAAGTGGGCAATCAGCCCGTTGCCATTTTTAATCGTGATGAGTTGATTGGGTATTTTGTTCCCAAGGGCGCTGTTGTTGATATTGAATTAGTTGATACGAGCAATCAGCAGATTGCTGAATTTTTTGATAAGCAATTGCCAAAAATTACTCATGTTTTGGATTATTTGAAAGATAAATAATCTATGGCCAAGTATGCCTTTTTAGCTCTAGTGTGGGTGACTGCTTTAAATGATGTGGTCTCTTTTTGGCGGGCTATCTTAATTTTTCAAATTGGTTTGAGCTTAGCTATCGATGTTCTTTAATTCATAGCTCGTGCTTCGACCACCAGCATCTGATTTTACGAGGACACCACGCTCTAATAAATCGGTGATATCTCTTAATGCAGTATCTGGAGAACACTTGGCAATAATGGCCCATTTACTGCTAGTTAGTTTTCCATCAAATCCATCAAGTAATTTATTCAGTAACTTAATTTGCCGATCGTTCATGGGCATTGCAGACCAGCGTTGCCAAAAAGTAGTTTTGGCCAGAGTTGTTGTGAGGGCAGCTTCTGCAACAAGGATGGCCGCTAGTAAGCTGCTCAAGAACCAGCTAAGCCAATGGGTCACATCCATTGTGCCCTTTTGTGTCTTCTCAAGTAGGTCATAGTAATTTTTACGATCACGCCCAATTTGCGCCGATAAGCTATACAAGCGCTGCATGGATCCGTCAGCTCGGGCTAATGCCATATCACCAATGGTCCGAGCGATACGCCCATTACCATCGTCAAAGGGGTGTAGTGTGACAAACCAAAGGTGAGCTAGACCAGCCTTAATCATGGGATCATCTTGCTGATCGACATTGAACCAAAGTAAAAACTGCGCCATCTCCGCTGGTAACAGTGATGCTGGAGGTGCTTCAAAGTGAATCTTTTGACGATTGATGGGACCCGAAACAACTTGCATCGCTCCTAAAGTATCGTTGCGCCAAGTGCCGACTAATATTTTGGATAAACCACTTTGGCCTGTTGGAAAGAGGGCAGCATGCCAAGCAAATAGGCGTTCTTGCGTTAATTGTTTTTGATGGTACTGTGTCGCATCCAGCACCATATCTACAACCCCTTCGACGTGACGATCTGCGGGAGCTAGGGCTCCAATATCAATACCTAATCGCCTGGCAATTGATGAGCGAACTGAGTTTTGATCGAGTATTTCGCCCTCAATCTCGCTGGTTTTGAGGATATCTTCAGTGATCACGCGTAAAGATTCTTGATCGCGTAAGTTTATCCCCACATGTTGTAATTGTCCTTGTAGCCGTCCTTGAGCTTGGTAGGCCTGAGTCAATAAACCTGTGAGTTGTTTGATGTCATATTCCCACTGAGGCCAGTGGGAATCTTGCCAAATGTAGTTTTTATATCCGCTATTCATGCGGAGATTATGGGGTGCAATTACCGAAAAGTCAATTATTCTCCGCATTTATTGCGGATTAAATGATGCTAATCACCGCAAGAGGATTTTCTAGACTAGAAGCTTTCTTTTTTGACGACTGCATACCGAATCAAGGTATTTTTTCTGGCTTCATCATGTTGAATAATAGGACTTGGGTAGTCTCGCCCTAAACGAATCCCTGCAATATCCAATTCGATATCACCCGCTAGCCACGGTGCATGAATTGTTTTTTTTGATAGTTTAGATAGTTGCGGTAAATATTTTTTAATAAATTTACCCTCTGCATCAAATTTTTCAGATTGAGTGATGGGGTTAAAGATACGGAAATAGGGTTGTGCATCGCAACCGCTGGAAGAAGCCCACTGCCAACCACCATTGTTGGCCGCAAAGTCGAAGTCGTTAAGATGGTCAGCAAAGTATTGTTCGCCCCAGCGCCAATCAATCCCTAAGTCTTTCACTAAGAAGCTAGCAACCACCATGCGTAAACGGTTATGCATATAACCACTTTGATTGAGTTGATGCATCGCGGCATCCACTAATGGATAACCTGTCTGACCTTCACACCAGGCTTTAAATAATTTCTGCGCTTTAGGGCCGCTTTCCCAAATAATCTTGTCGTAATCAGGCTTGAAAGATTCATGCCCCATCGTGCCATGAAATAAAAATGTTTGTTTCGATTTGAGTGGTAAAGGTGCTAAGCGTGGGTGATTACTTAAAATCATGAAATAGAAATCACGCCAGATAAGTTCAGATAACCAAATAGTCGCTCCCATGCTGCCGGCTAACATACGAGCATGTGCTTCACGCACTAAGGCTCGAATAGAGATGGTGCCAAAACGTGAGTGCACGGATAAATAACTAGGACCTTTGACTGCAGGAAAATCTCTAGTGGCGTGGTAGTGATCGATGCGATCTAAGAAATGCTCAAAAAATTTGGAGGCACCTGACATACCGGCTGGTAAATAAGATTCAATATCTGTGGATTCAAACCCCATGGAGGTCAGTGATGGAAGCGCGAGATCTAAAGCTTTAGGAATGGGTGCAAGTCTGCCACTGTCTAAATCAACTGCATGAGCATCTAGATCAGAAGGATCTAACTTCTTAAGCCAAGCATTCTTGTAAGGGGTGAATACAGAAAATACTCCACCTTGCCCAGTCAAAACTTCTTTATTTTCAAAAATGACATGATCTTTGTAACTATGAAAATCAATATTATTTTCTTCAAGCGCTAAAGATACTTGGCTGTCTCGTTCAATCGCAGCTGGTTCATAGTCTTTATTGGTAAAGACATAATGAACACCTAATTCAATAGCTAATTGGGGGATGATGTCCCTTGGTTTTCCGTGGCGCACAATGAGGCCGCCACCTTTACTGCGAAGCTCACTATCGATTTCTTGAAGAGATTGCCAAATGAAATCTACCCGACGGTCTTTTTTGAGTCCGCGTTCTAATAAATAAGACAAGATATCGGTATCGAAGACAAAAACCAACCAAACTTGTTGGCAAGTTTTAAGTGCCATACGCAGTGCGTGATGATCGTGAAGTCTTAAATCACGTCGTAGCCAAACTAAGCCTTTGGTTTGATGATTGTTTGACATGAAACCTTCAGAAGTTAAAGATGTAATAAGAATTTTATTAAGCTGTAATTAAATAACGTTCGCCGTTTGCGATAGGTCGTAAATGGCGTTGATGTTTTTCCATAGTTACCAAACCATAATGTGACATGGTTTTCAATGTGCGTGATAGATTGCCTTGTTTTCGGCCAGTCAGATCTGCTAATTCAGTGATAGATGCTGGACGTGCTGTTCTAATAACCTCTAAAAGAGCTCTATTCTCATCGCTGAGCACTTGCGACAGTGATCTCATAGAAGTGAACCAAATTTTTGGATCTGTTGGCTTTGGTTTTAATTCACCTTTTGCAATCGCCAAAACGCGCTCCCGTATCTTGGCTTGTGGTGCGATACCAATTTTTATAACTTTCATTTTTCCCTCACTACTTTTAAGACAAGGTCTACTTCCGTAAAGAAATCGGACAGCAATTGATGTGTATTCTTAAATTCATAGTGAACACCTAGATCTGTTGCGTGTCGATGTTTATGATCAAAAGCCATGCGTTGCCCTGAATATTTTTTCCCTTTTACTTTAATGTTATGTGCATTGTCATAACCTAAAATTCTTTCACCATTTGGTTTATGTAGAGTCAGCGCATATCTAATTCCATGGGGGATGTGAGCTGTTACTTCAACTTGCCAAGCTTCAATTTTTATCCAATAACCATCTTCTTGATCAAGTATTTGTTCGTGTAAATCAAGGAGTGTTTGTATGTTATCGCTATTCACCAATAAAGTATATCATTTGATGATATATGTTGAAGGGCATATATCAATAACCACATGAAAATATTGGATATTTTTATTTTAAAAATATCATTTCTAATATTTATTGTGATTCGGTTTTGTTCTCTTTCTTCGAATAAAATATAGGTATGACCGAAAAGACACTGCACGCCAATGATGCTAAACATTTAGCCAATCAGTTTTTGATAGCGATGCCAGGTATGGTCGATGAAACCTTTTCTGGTACGGTGGTTTATCTATGTGATCACACCACTAATGGAGCGATGGGGTTGGTGATTAATCGACCAACAGATATCGACCTAGCGAATGTTTTTGAAAAAATTGACCTTCAGTTGGACCTTCAGCCTTTGGCTCAAAAACCTGTTTATTTTGGTGGGCCTGTGCAAAGAGACCGTGGTTTTATCTTGCATGAGCAAAAAAATACGGATGATTACAGTTCGTCTTTAAGGGTTCCTGGTGGTTTGGCGATGACGACATCTAAAGACATCTTGGAAGAAGTAGCTACAGGTGCTGGCCCAGATCGTTTCTTGATGACTCTAGGTTATGCTGGTTGGAGTGCTGGTCAGCTCGAAGATGAAATCGCTCGCAATGGTTGGTTAAATATTCAAGCTCCAACCAGTGAGATGGCTCAAATTATTTTTGAAACACCGAATGAAGATAAGTATGACAAGGTATTGGCTTTGCTAGGGATTGATGCGAATTTCTTATCCAGTGAGGCTGGGCACGCTTAATGTCGATAATTCAAGCAAATCCAACGATCTTGGCCTTTGATTATGGTGAAAAGCGTATTGGCGTTGCGGTTGGTAATACTGTCACCAAAACTGCTGAACCTTTAACCATTGTTCAACAAAAAAACCAGGATGAGCGCTGGAAGACTATTGAACAGATCATTCATGAGTGGCAGCCACAATTATTGGTGGTTGGACTGCCTAAGCATCCTGATGGGGCTGAGCATGAAATGACCTATAAAGCCAAGCGGTTTGGCAATCAATTACAGGGAAGATTTCAAAAGCCAGTAATTTGGGTGGATGAACGTTACACCTCGGTCTCTGTGGATGGTGGAAACGATGCCTTGGCAGCCCAATTAATCCTTCAGCAATATTTAGCTAGTTAAGTGCCATTGATTTGTATGAGTTTTTTATAAAAATATATGTAAATCAATTTTTAAAAAGTTGATTTACATAATTATTGATATAAAATAGACGCATGATTAATAGACATATCACCACAACGCTTTTGCGTTTGGCTAAAAGTTTTCCTATTCTAGGGGTAACTGGTCCACGGCAATCTGGCAAAACAACGCTTGTTAAAAAGTTGTTTGGCGATAAACCCTATGTCAGCTTGGAGGATCCAGATCAGCGGGCATTTGCTCTAGAAGATCCTAAAGGTTTCTTAAAAAGATTTGAAGGTGGTGCGGTATTTGATGAGGCACAACGATGGCCAGACTTATTCTCTTACTTGCAAGGGATGGTTGACGAAGATAGACAAGCAGGAAGATTTATTGTCACAGGTTCTCAGCAATTTAGTTTATTAGCAGGCATTACTCAATCGTTAGCTGGCCGTATTGGCATGAGTCGTTTGTTACCGTTGCAATGGTCGGAAGTCAAAGACCTTTCAAAAATCCGTATCGATTTGGATCAGCAAATACTTAGAGGAGGCTACCCGGCGATTTATACAACTCATCAAAGTCATAATGGAAATCTTGAAGCTTCTCATGATTGGTTTGCTAGCTATATCACCACATACATCGAGCGAGATGTTAGGCAATTGATTAATGTGCAAGATATAGGTCTCTTTCAAAGATTTATTAGGTTATGCGCTGCTAGAACAGGGCAATTGCTGAATATTGAAGCGTTGGCAAACGAAACTGGTATATCTGCTTCACGAGCAAGGGCTTGGTTATCTGTATTGGAAACCAGTGATTTGGTGTATTTATTGATGCCCTATCACCGTAACTTTGGTAAGCGTTTAGTTAAATCACCAAAACTATATTTTGTTGATACGGGTTTGGCTGCATGGTTACTCGGAATTAGAAGTACTGAGATGTTAAATATTCACCCGATGCGCGGCGCGTTATTTGAAACTTTTATTGTGATTGAACATCTGAAAGAACGCTATAACCAAGGTTTAGCACCTGATATTTATTTTTGGCGAGATAGCAACGGTTTGGAAGCTGATTTGGTTTATGAGACGATAGAAGTGCTTGAGGGACAGAGTGTTTCAAAGCTACAAACTATTGAAATTAAATCAGGTACTACAGTCACTAGTGATTATGTCAAAGCAGGTAAAAAATCAGGTCGATTTGCTGGTGATGAGGCTGCTCAATTAAAATTAATCTATGGTGGTGATGATAGTTTTGAGCGATCTGGCATATATTTCACCAGTTGGCGAGATCTTTTAAGTTAACAAACCGACTATTCAATTATTCAATAAAGTAAAGACGATCATGAGTGCTGAAAATCTACCTCACATTCCTTTTGCGGAAGACTTATATCAAACGCTTTTGCAGCAACTAAAACAACAACAGTCTTTGGGTAATAAATTTGAACTAGCTGGTTTAGCAAGTGGTGGAGCTTGGGTTGCAGAGCGTTTAGCCAAAGATTTAGGCTTGCCTCTTTATGGTGTGATTAATGTGTCGTTTCACCGGGATGACTATGCTGAAAAAGGCGTCAAAGCCTTCAATAGTGCAGAAGGTATGTCGACCAAGTTACCCTTTGATGTAGAGGGTGCTCATGTCATCTTGGTAGATGATGTTTTAGATACGGGGCGCACGGTTCGTGCAGCACTTAATGAACTATTTGATTATGGTCGGCCAGCTAAAGTGGATTTGGCAGTATTAGCAGATCGCCATAGAAGACAGTTGCCAGTCGATGCTACTTTTAAGGGTGCAAAAGTGAGTGTGGCAGATGACCAAATTTTGGTTCTAGATCAGGCAGATGATGGCCAGTTTTTGTTTACAACGGAAACAAAATAGAGAAATCGAGCATTGCAAAAATCAAAAAAAATAATAAAAAATAGAGCCAGAAAAGACTAAAATACCTGCCTAAGATGACAAAAATCGCTAAGATCGTTAAGAGTGCCAGCCAACTCCAGCTCAATGAACAAGGTGAGTTAACTCACTTACTCACCTTAGAGGGATTATCCAAAGAACATATTTTTCACATCCTAGATACGGCCAAACAGTTTGTAGCAGTTAGTGAATCTGATCGCGAAGTGAAAAAAGTACCGCTACTGCGCGGTAAAAATGTTTTTAATCTTTTCTTTGAAAACTCTACTCGTACTAGAACCACCTTTGAGTTGGCAGCTAAGCGTCTTTCGGCCGATGTTGTGAACTTGGATATCCAAACTTCATCGACGGCGAAAGGTGAGACCTTACTTGACACCATTGATAACTTGGTGGCGATGCAAGCAGATATCTTCGTGGTGCGCCATAAAACCACGGGGGCTGCTGTTGAAGTAGCAGCTCATGTGCCACCCCATGTACATGTGATTAATGCGGGTGATGGTACGAACCAACATCCAACGCAGGGTCTACTTGATATGTACACCATGCGTCACTTCAAGGAAGATTTCACCAAGATCAAAGTAGCCATCATTGGTGACATTGTGCATAGCCGTGTGGCTAAGTCGAATATTCATGCGTTAACAACTTTGGGGTGTCCAGAGATTCGAGCGATTGGACCTGAAAGCTTATTACCTAAAGATTTGAATATGATGGGCGTCAAAATCTATAACAATATCGAAGAAGGTCTAAAAGATGTTGATGTAGTGATGACTCTTCGAATCCAAAAGGAACGCATGGAAGCCGGGCAAGTGCCTGAGGGTGATGAGTTCTTTAAGCAGTGGGGTTTAACCTCAGAGCGTTTAAAACTCGCAAAACCAGATGCCATCGTGATGCACCCAGGGCCGATGAATCGTGGCGTAGAAATTGACTCTGAAGTAGCAGATGGTCCACAAGCAGTTATCCTTAAACAAGTAACTTTTGGTATTGCTGTGCGTATGGCCGTGATGTCGATTGTTGCTGGTAATTAATCACTTCATCACCGGTTAGTATGGGGCTATGTACAAATAGGCTTGACCTTAGGTTTTTAGAAATTTTTTAGTAGATTTATGTTAATACTAAGTTTAAGTAAATAGTTTATTGATATCAATCTGAACCTCTATTTAGCTAGCTATAAAAAGGACTAATTCTCATTTGGAAGACTAGGAAGTGCTACTTTAGTTAGCCTGAATCAAGCTCGATAAGCATAGCCTTACCAGCTGCAAGGCCTTCTAAGCTGTCATTCATACATATTTTCTAGCTCCAACTATGAGAAAATACTTCTAATTATTAAATAGATAGAAATTATTCAAATCATGATTCTAGTAACGGGTGGTGCAGGCTTTATTGGAGGTAATTTCGTTTTAGATTGGTTGGCTAATTCTACTGCTGAAGGTATTCTTAATCTAGATAAGCTCACTTATGCGGGTAATCTAGCAACCCTGCAATCACTTGAAAAAGACTCTCGCCATATCTTTGTACAGGGTGATATTGGTGATTACGAATTAGTACTCTCTTTACTCAAAAAGCATCAAATTCGAGCGGTTGTGAACTTTGCCGCTGAATCTCATGTGGACCGCTCCATTCACGGCCCTGGTGACTTTATTCAAACCAATGTTTTGGGCACTTTTAATCTTCTGGAAGCGGTACGTGCCTATTGGACAGGATTGCCAGAAAAAGACAAGCAATCGTTCCGTTTCTTGCATGTATCTACCGATGAAGTGTATGGCTCTTTATCACCAACAGATCCTGCCTTTTCAGAAACAAACGCATACGAGCCAAATAGCCCATATTCGGCATCAAAAGCGGCCTCAGATCATTTGGTTCGAGCTTGGCACCACACCTACGGATTGCCAGTATTAACAACCAATTGTTCCAATAACTATGGGCCGTACCATTTCCCCGAGAAATTGATTCCTTTGGTAATTCTCAATGCTCTAGCAGGTAAATCTTTACCTATTTATGGCGATGGCCAGCAAATACGTGATTGGCTTTATGTCAAAGACCATTGCTCAGCTATTCGCAGGGTATTAGAGGCAGGCAAGTTAGGTGAAACCTATAACGTCGGTGGTTGGAACGAAAAGCCCAACCTAGATGTAGTTCACACTATCTGCTCTATATTGGATCAATTAAGACCAAAAGCTGATGGTACAAAATACGCATCTCAAATTACCTATGTCAAAGATCGCCCAGGTCATGACCGTCGTTATGCCATTGATGCTACTAAACTAGAGCGTGAGTTGGGATGGAAACCTGCTGAAACATTTGAAACAGGTATTCAGAAAACTGTACAGTGGTACTTGGATAACCAAGCATGGACGGAAGGTGTTCTCACTGGCTCTTATCGTGACTGGGTGAAAAAACAATACAACTGATTGATGATTACAAGTAAGCTAACAGTTTCTTAAACGGATCTCATCTTATATGTCCTACTCCTCTTTTGAACTACTAGATCACAGCAAGCCTATCCTAGTATTTGGTCGTGATGGACAGGTAGGAAAAGCATTACAAGTTTGCTTACGGGATTTAAAAATACCGGTGGTATTTCTAGGTAGATCTGATTGTGACTTATCCAATGAGGCATCCATTAGAGATGTACTCAATCGTTATCAGCCACAAGTCATCATCAACGCAGCAGCATATACGGCTGTAGATAAAGCAGAAGGTGAACGTGAACTAGCTTTTGCTATTAATGCTAAAGCACCTCAAGTCATGGCTCATTACATTGCTAATGTATCTCACGGTGTATTTGTTCATTACTCAACGGATTATATATTTGCAGACACGAAGCCAACAGCTTATGTAGAAACAGATGCAACAGGTCCAATGACGCAATTAAGTGTGTATGGACAAAGTAAATTAGCCGGTGAACAAGCTATTGAAGAAACTTTTAATTTAGCCCAAGATTCTGGCCATGTGAGTTATCAAGATAAATTTTCAAGATATTTCATTTTAAGAACTTCTTGGGTCTATGGTGATGGCGGTAATTTCATTCGAACCATGTTACGTTTGGCGGGTGAGAAAGATCAATTAAAGGTGGTGGCTGATCTAATAGGAGTGCCTACATCCGCACAATGGTTGGCAGAGGTGGGTATTCAGATAGCAGGATCAAGAGTTGAATCTGGTATTTATCATGCAGTGCCTGATGGTGAAACCTCTTGGCACGGGCTTGCTGTATTTGCTATTGAAATCGCCGCATCAGCGGGTGAAGGCATTGAAGTGAAATCAGAAAATATATTGCCGATTCCAGCTACCGAGTACCCATTACCAGCTAAACGGCCGTATAACTCTCGGCTAAGTAACCATAAGTTAAAGCAAGTCCTCTCTCAGATGGCATTTACTGGGCAGTATCCCCATTGGCAAGAACAAGTAGAAGCTTATGTCAAAGAATATGTAACAGACTCTCTAAAGAGTTAACACATCAAAATCTCAAATATTTAAAAGATTTCAATTAAAAAAATAAAAAAACAATTATGACTACACAAGCTAATAACACGCACCGTAAAGGCATCATCCTCGCAGGCGGTTCGGGTACACGTTTGTATCCAGTTACTCAGGCAGTTTCTAAACAGCTAATGCCTGTTTACGATAAACCGATGGTGTACTACCCATTAACCACATTAATGTTAGCTGGCATTAAAGATATATTACTTATATCAACACCACAGGACACGCCACGTTTCTCTGAATTATTAGGTGATGGCTCTCAGTGGGGAATAAGCATTCAATATGCAGTACAACCTTCACCAGATGGTTTGGCACAAGCATTCATCATTGGTAAAGAGTTTGTAGGTAACAATCCATCTGCTTTAGTGCTTGGGGACAATATTTTTTACGGCCATGAGTTAGTTAATCAATTGCATTCAGCGAACAATCAAACTTCAGGTGCCACTGTATTTGCTTATCATGTGAACGATCCTGAACGTTATGGTGTTGTAGACTTTGATGATTCATTTAAAGCCTTATCAATTGAAGAAAAGCCATTAAAGCCAAAGAGTAACTATGCAGTAACTGGCCTGTATTTCTATGACCAACAAGTGTGCGATATCGCTGCTAATATCAAACCTAGTCCTCGTGGAGAATTAGAAATTACCGACGTTAACCGTAAATACCTTGAACTTTGCCAATTGCAGGTTGAGATCATGGGGCGGGGTTATGCTTGGTTAGATACGGGTACACATGATTCTTTATTAGATGCAGCAGGTTTTATTGCTACATTACAAAAGCGCCAGGGTTTAATGGTTGCTTGCCCTGAAGAAATTGCCTATCGCCAAGGATGGATTAGTGCTGAAGATGTTCTTAAGCTAGCTGCCCCACTTAAGAAAAACGCATATGGCCAGTATTTGGAAAAAATGCTCACAGAAAGAATTTAATGCCTATTACAGTAACTCCAACAGCTATTCCTGATGTTTTAGTCATTGAACCTAAAGTGTTTGGTGATGACCGTGGCTGGTTCTTTGAATCTTTTAATGAAAAAGATTTTTCTGCTGCTGTAGGTAAATCAGTAAATTTTGTTCAAGATAACCACTCATCTTCTAAAAAAGGTGTTCTCCGTGGTTTGCATTACCAAATGGAACAAACGCAGGGGAAATTAGTTCGCGTTTGTAGGGGGGCAGTATTTGATGTGGCTGTCGATCTACGTCAATCTTCCAAAACTTACGGTCAGTGGGTTGGGGTTGAACTTTCTGCCGAGAATAAAAAACAGATATGGATTCCCCAAGGGTTTGCCCATGGCTTTCTCGTGTTATCTGAAGAGGCAGAGTTTTTATACAAGACTACGGATTATTGGCATGCTGCCAGTGAACAATGCATTGTCTGGAATGATCCAAGTTTAAATATTCAGTGGCCAGATATTGAAGTAGGGCCAATTGTAAATCTCAAGGATACTAATGGGCTTAGTTGGATAAAAGTAGCTAAATTCGAATGAAAAATCTTATTCTTAAATACAAAGCAGCTAGCTTATTGATTTTAAGCACAGTCATACTTTTTATTGTCCCTATCATCCAACTTCTTTTATTCAACGACTTAATCTACATAAATGGAGAAGATGAGTATTCATATTTGAATTACGAGTTTGCCAAAAAAAATCTAAGTCTAACAAGACTCACATCTTTTGCTATTGTATTTCTTCAGGAACATGGATTAAATGGTTCTGAAATAAATTTATTAGGAGATATGTTGTGCATATTAGGAATGGCAGTTCTCATTTTTAAAATAATTAAAATAACTGATGGTAGAGCAGATTTGAACCAAAAAGTAATATCAGTAATAGCATTTTTAGTAATTCCAATATTTCTTAGCGTAATAAATCCGATACATAAAATTCTAACCAAACTCATATCTAGCTTTGATTTTCTTTCGTTTTATATTGTTTTTAATCACTCGTCATTTCCTGTTTATTTAAGAACCCCTGAAAGTCAAGTAAGCATCTTAATTTTGATGGTAATGCTATATCTCACTCTTAGATTTAGGTATGGTTGGTTATTTTTCACTGCAATCCCGATTCTTTATTTTTTTCCTGGGATATATTTTATTTCTATATTGGCTACCTTTTATTTAATTAAATTTGTTAGAGGTAAGTTGAATAGAAAATTTTCGTTATATGAAATATTTATAATATTTTTATTGTATATTTTTCTTGGTCTTGGAACTAAATTTCTTGCACTAAATTTTATGCAGCCAAGGGATTTTATATTTAATAGATATCCACTTTTCGGATTAAATGAAATATACCTTTTAGGCTTATTATTTTTATTAAAAAATTTTTATAAATGGGATGAAATGGCTGAGAATTATAAAATAATTGTTGAGTCTATAGTTATTGGAACTTTAATTATTTATAATTTAAATGTTATTAGTGGGTTAATAATTCAGCCTCAGCATTTTGAGATGGAGGGAGGTTTAGCATGTGCAACTTTATTTTTAGTATTTTTCAACTTTGGAAAATTAAAAAGACCTAATAATTTAAGAAAATATACTAATATTTTAATAATATTGCTTTTAATCACCATTTCTTTATTCTCTTATACTTCAGTAAAAAAGCATATAAATCTACTACGAGATCTTGAGAAGGTTAAAATAATTGATAAAAAATTTAATTTTTCTTCAATCGATAAACAAAAATATGTTTTTTTGTCTGACATTGAATTCTCAAGTATTTATTCAGGCTTATACCTGAATAAATCAGGCTATTTTTTATCAGCTATTGAGCCAGCTTTTCTAGATAATAAAGAATATTACGCTAATTTATTGTTATTAAAAAAAATTATTTATAATAATGATCAAGAAAATAAAATTTGGATTAAAAAAATAGATCAGCTTTTATATTTTTATCAAACTAACTGTCAGAATTGGAGTGAATTCTTGGTTCTTAGGCGTGGTTATTTGAGCCCTAAATCAAATGACGTTCTAGTTGATGATAAAAAAATAAAAAATAATTTTTACTTAATTGATATTGATAGTTCAAGATTGAGGATTGTCGATGATTTGGTAGCAAAATAATAAATTAATCAAACGAAAATTGTTATAATTAGATTAAATATTTTTAAATTATTTGAAAATAGCTTATTTGAAATTTACCTTTATTTTTAGTTTACGTGTTTTAAATGTTGATTTAGATGCTTTCTTTTGTTATTCCTGTTTATCGATCTGCAGATGCTCTTTCTGAGCTCTATCGGCGGATTTCACAAATATGTATAAAAAATAATAATCATTTTGAGATTTTATTTGTGGAGGACTATGGTGGAGATCATTCATGGGCTGTTATTTGTGATTTATCAGCTCAGGACCCAGCTTACCAAATTTTCAAATCCCGAGGCGAGAGGTAATGAAGAAAGTCGCCATCTTGCAGTCCAACTACATACCGTGGAAGGGCTACTTCGACATGATTGCAGCTGTCGATGAATTTATTCTTTATGACGACATGCAGTACACGCGCCGCGACTGGCGCAATCGAAACCAAATCAAAACGCCCCAAGGGGTTCAGTGGCTCACGGTTCCCGTGCAGGTAAAAGGTAAGTACCACCAAAAGATCAGAGAAACTGAAATTGACGGCACCGACTGGGCTGCCGCTCATTGGAAAGCATTGGTACAGAACTATCGCCGTGCTCCCCATTTCTCTGAAATCGCTTCATGGTTGGAGCCACTCTATCTTGAACAGAATTTCACTCATATTTCGCAACTTAACCGTCGTTTTATCGAAGCCATCTGCAATTACCTGGCAATAAAAACTACCATTAAAAGCTCGTGGGACTACACCTTGCTTGATGGGAAGACGGAGCGACTTGCTGATCTGTGTGTGCAAGCAGGTGGCACCGAGTACATCTCAGGACCAGCTGCTAAGGACTATGTTGATGAAAGGGTTTTTTCGGACTTGGGGATTAAGCTAACGTGGTTCGACTACGCCGGATACCCCGCATATCTACAGCTTTGGGGTGAATTCACTCATGGCGTTACGATCCTTGATCTCCTGTTTAACTGTGGCAAGGACAGTCCTCGATACATGAGGTATGTGGCATGAAGCTTTCAATAGTCGCAACCCTCTACCAGTCTGCTCCTTATATCAACGAATTTCATGAACGTGCGACCGCAACTGCAAAGCAACTGGTTGGCGATGATTATGAAATTGTGCTTGTGAATGACGGATCACCGGACAACAGCCTGGATTTAGCTATCAGACTCACCGAACAGGATTCACATGTTGTTGTGGTTGATTTGTCGCGCAACTTTGGTCATCACAAGGCGATGATGACTGGCTTGGCGCACGCCAAAGGAGAGCTAGTTTTTCTCATCGATAGTGACCTTGAAGAGGAGCCGGAGTGGCTACTAGCATTCGCGCAGCAGATGAAGCAAGAGCGCTGTGATGTAGTTTACGGGGTCCAAGAGCGTAGAAAAGGAAACTGGTTCGAGCGTTGGAGCGGTCAGTGGTTTTATCGTTTCTTCAAAGCGCTCACGGGACTTGCTTTGCCAGAGAACGTTGTGACCACTCGGCTGATGGGGAGGCGCTATGTTGACGCACTGTTGCGTCATCAGGAGCGCGAAGTTTTTATGGCGGGCCTATGGCACATCACCGGTTTCGACCAGCGACCGCAGGTTATCAAGAAGCACAATACCAGTGAAACCACTTACACCTTTCGCAGAAAGATGTCGTTGCTGGTCAACTCGGTGACATCATTCAGTAATGCTCCACTGGTCAGCATTTTTTACATCGGCGTAGCGATCTCACTGTTTGCACTAGCCTACATCGCGTATCTGGTTTCGCATTGGCTATTTCTTGAAAAACCCATGAGCGGATGGACTTCAGTCATGGCCTCTATTTGGCTCCTTGGAGGCATGGTCATCTCTTTTATCGGCGTCGTGGGTATCTACCTGTCCAAAATATTCTCTGAAACCAAGCAGCGCCCCTATACCATCGTGAGGCAGATTTATGCAAAACAACAAGACTAGCCTGCTCGATGAGGTGGCAACGTACTACGCTGAAAAACTTGCGGAACATGGTGATACGCCTCGCGGGGTCGACTGGAATGGTGAAGAAAGCCAGATGCTCAGGTTTGCGCAATTGTGCAAAATCATTGACTCGAAGACGACTAACTTTTCCCTGAACGATCTGGGTTGCGGTTATGGCGCCTTGCTCTACTATCTGCGAGACAAGCACGCAGCTTGCACATACCTTGGGGTGGATGTTTCCCACGATATGATCAAGGTAGCAGAGCGACGGCACGCTGCTGCCGATCGAGCTCGTTTCATCACCTCAGCAGAGCCAGACGAAGTGGCTGACTATGGCTTGGCCAGTGGTATCTTTAATGTGCGCCTGGGTCGATCGGATGCAGAGTGGTTTGATTATCTGCAGACCACCTTGGACGTTCTCGACCGAACCAGCAGTCTTGGATTCGCGTTCAACTGCCTGACCTCGTACTCAGATGAGGACAAAAAGCGCGACTATCTTTATTACGCAGACCCATGTCGCTTGTTTGATTTGTGCAAACGTCGCTATTCCCGTCAGGTCGCATTGCTTCATGATTATGGTCTTTATGAGTTCACGATTCTGGTGAGGAAGATGCCATGAGAAAACCGCTTGTAATTTTTGGCTCTGGCGACATCGCGCAACTCGCACACTACTACTTCAGTACGGATTCCAATTACGAAGTCGTTGCCTTCACTGTAGATGCAAACTACATCAAGGAATCTGAGTTTTGCGGTTTGCCGGTTGTTGCGTTTGAGGATGTCGCTAAAAACTATTCGCCAGATTCCTATGATTTTTTTGTTGCGCTGAGTTACTCGAAACTGAATGCCGTTCGTAAAGAAAAGTTTCTCGCGGCAAAGGAGATGGGCTACAAGCTGGTGAGCTTCATCAGCTCGCGTGCAACCGTGCTCAATGAAGGAAGAATCGGCGAAAACTGTTTCATTTTTGAAGACAACACCATTCAGCCGTTCGTCACGATAGGTAACAACGTGACTTTGTGGAGTGGTAACCACATCGGTCATCATTCAGTGATTCATGATCACACCTTCATTGCATCGCATGTGGTCGTCTCTGGTGGGGTCGAAATTGGCGAACAGTGTTTCGTCGGGGTGAACGCGACATTACGTGATCACATCAAAATTGGGGATAGATGTGTTGTCGGCGCTGGAGCGCTGCTGCTCGCAGATGCGGAACCCGAAGGTGTCTATATTGGCACAACTACCCAGCGATCAAAGGTGCCCAGTATAAGGTTGAGAGGCATATGAAGCACTGCTGGCGAAAACTTGGGCAGATCTATTGTCCGTCAGGTCATAAAGAATGGATGCATTCTCACGCTGCTGTGCCTATTGCGGAGCATGTCCAAGGGAATATTTTTAAGATCTATTTCAGCTCAAGGAATAAAGATAATCAAAGTTTTACCGGGTATCTGCTAATAGACATAACCCGACCGCAAGAAGTCCTTGAGTTGTCAGACAGACCAGTGATCGGCCCTGGTGCTTTAGGTGAGTTCGACGATAGTGGAGCAATGGCGACTTGGCTTGCCAACCACGACGGCAAGCAATTTCTCTACTACATTGGATGGAATCTGGGTGTAACGGTGCCTTTTAGAAATTCCATCGGTCTTTCAATAAGCGAGCATGGTGGCGAATTCAAAAGATATGCCGCAGGTCCAGTTGTTGATCGTTCGATGACTGAGCCTCACTTTGTTGCCAGCTGCTGTGTCTTACCTGATCAAGATAAATGGCGAATGTGGTATCTATCCTGTACCGACTGGAAAGTACGGAACGGAAAGCCGGAGCACCGATATCACATCAAGTATGCTGAATCAGTCGATGGAATCTCGTGGAGGCGGGAGGGGGTTGTGGCGATAGACTATTCTGATGACTCGGAATATGCCATTTCTAGACCTTCTGTTATTCGGGATGGGGGCTGCTGGAGGATGTGGTTTTCTCATAGAGGTTCTGCATATCGAATTGGTTATGCTGAGTCACCAGATGGCATCCACTGGAAGAGGCTAGATGCTGATTGTCGAATTGATGTTTCGGAATCCGGTTGGGATTCTGAAATGATTGAGTATCCTTTTGTGTTTGACCATGATGGATCTCGATATATGCTTTACAACGGCAATGGTTACGGGAAAACAGGGTTTGGTTTGGCTGTTCTCGAGGGGTGCTCATGAGTCGCTATTTTGACTATCTGTACATCTTTGCCACTTTGGGATTCACAGTCTATGGGCAGCTAATTCTCAAATGGAGAATTGCACAGTTTGGTCCGCTACCCGCAGAGTTGGTTGATAAGCTCAAATTTCTCCTCGGGCTTCTTTTAGATCCTGCGATATTTTCAGGGTTCGCAGCTGCATTCCTGGCATCTCTTGCATGGATGGCTGCCATGACGAAATTTGATTTGAGTCATGCTTACCCCTTCATGAGTCTCAACTTCGTCGTGGTATTGCTGTTAAGTGGCTGGCTTTTAAATGAACCCATGACCATGCAAAAAACACTAGGGGTTGGGTTGATTGTCCTCGGCACCGTGGTGGCGGCACGTGGGTAATGAAACTGGCCCATTGATGAAGTTGACTTATCGCGGGGCTCTGATTCTCTATGCACTTCTTTTCGTTGTGCTTATCTGGCCGTATTGGCTTACCTTTCCGATGTTTCCAGCCGTATGGTGCTGGGCAGCAGCGGCATTGTGGTCTGTTACTCGCTTGGCGAAATGCCCGGATATTTTGGGGTGGGGTGTATTGATTTTCAGCAGCTACAGTCTACTGATGACCGCATACCCACAGCCAGTCGTCTTTCATGCCTACTTGCTCGGTGGCTATGGCCTTTGGTTGGCTTTCCATCAGCTTCGCATCAGCTGGCTTGCGCTTGCTGAAACCGATCACGGTTGGCAAGCCGCTCAGTCCGTGGAGGTCAATGGAGTGTTTCAGGGCGTGTTGTTGCCTCAAGATACTCGCCGAGTGCGCCTTGAATTCAAGCCTCTTGCCCGGTACGCCTGGATTGCATATGTTTTTTGGTTACTGCTGCTCTTGCTGGCAGGTTTTAAGTCCTGGTAGGGGAATCGACGAAAGGCCTTGGAGAAAATATGAAAAAGACAAATAACCGAATCCCATTCAACTGGCCTCACATGACAGGCAAGGAGTTGTATTACATCGCGGAAGCGCACTTCAACGGCAGTTTGGCAGGCGATGGGCCTTTCACCAAGCGTTGTCATGGCTGGTTGGAGGAGCGGACTGGATGCAATAAGGGCTTGCTTACCCACTCTTGCACGGCGGCACTCGAGATGGCTGCTTTGTTGTTGGATATTCAGCCCGGGGACGAGGTCATTATGCCGTCGTATACTTTTGTTTCGACCGCCAATGCCTTCGTACTTCGTGGAGGTGTTCCCGTATTTGTCGATATCAGAGAAGACACGCTGAATTTGGACGAGCGGCTGATTGAGTCCGCCATTACGCCGCGTACCCGTGCGATTGCTCCCGTTCATTACGCGGGAGTGGCGTGCGAGATGGATACGATCATGACCATCGCCCGACAGCATGGATTGAAGGTCGTTGAGGATGCAGCGCAGGGGGTGATGTCAACCTACAAAGGGCAGGCGCTGGGTAGTATTGGGGACTTGGGAGCCTACAGTTTCCACGAAACAAAGAACGTGATCTCTGGGGAAGGAGGTGCGCTGCTCGTCAATTGCCCCGACATGAGCCTTCGTGCAGAGATCATCCGCGAGAAAGGTACCGACCGCAGCCGGTTTTTTAGAGGTGAGGTTGATAAGTACACCTGGCAAGAGGTGGGGTCGTCGTTCCTGCCAGGAGAGCTGATTGCCGCTTTCCTTTGGGCGCAACTTGAAGAAGCAGATCGAATAACCAAAGAGCGGCTGGCTAGCTGGCAGCGTTATCACGAGCTTTTGGAACCGCTGGAATCCAAGGGAATACTGAGGCGCCCGATTGTTCCAGATGACTGTGAGCACAATGCCCACATGTATTACGTTCTACTGGCGCCGGAAATCGACCGTCAGAAGGTCCTCGATGCGTTCAAGCGCAACCAAATCTGGTCAGTTTTCCACTACGTACCCCTTCACTCATCCCCTGCCGGTAAGCGTTATGGTCGGCCGCATGGCGACTTGGATGTCACCAATCAGCAGTCTGAAAGGCTAGTCCGTTTACCGTTGTGGGTTGGCTTGTCGGATGAGCAGCAGGACCGAGTTGTGGAGGTGCTATGCAATGCTTCTGCCTGAGCTTGCTGGAAGCAAAAATCTCATAAATTCCGTCGGAGTCACATTTGCCAGCCTCGGCGCATTTCTAGTTTGGCGTTACCTGACGGAATCAATTTTGCAGACAAAGAAGCCTACCTGCGTGGAGAGGGGCTTTGACCGTTCCCGATCCGATTCAGGATGACATCAAGCGGTTAATGCGCTCGATTATTTTGTCAAAGTTAGGCTTGGCGATGATTTTGTTCGGTGGGGTACTTCAAGTTGTCAGCAGTTCAGTTTTATCCGAAAACCAATTATTCCAGATGATTGTGTTCATAATGCACATATGTATTACTTACTTTTGCCCAACCTTGAGCAACAATCAAATTTTATTCTTCATTTAAAAAATATTGGTATTAATGTAGTGTTTCACTACGTTCCCTTGCACTCCTCACGAATTGGTAAAACTTTATCTAGAACTCACGGTGATATGACTCAAACTAACAAACTGTCAGAGTGTTTGGTTCGATTACCATTGTGGGTTGGATTAAATGATCAAATAAATAATGTAATTTACAAAATAGAGTCGACGCTTCGGAAATAATTTACTCTCTAGGTATTTTTAAATCCACCTAAATGAATTATTTTCTCTAAGCCCATGAATTGATATACCGAATGTATTAACCTCAGCGTCTCTCCAAATTTTATCTTGTCTTTTACGTTGAGCTTTTTTAAGCTTTCTTTCAATCCACGATTGATTGAGGAGTTTGTAGTTGTAACGGTTAGCTAAGCCATCGTTTTGTTTAAGACCACGTTCTTGCTTCATAGCTGATTGAGTGATTGAACCATAATGATGTAACCAAGAAGCTCCTGTCATACCTGTTTGAATCCCCGATTTTAGAAGTTCATTAAAAAATAAGGTGTCTTCATAGCCTAATAATTTTGGTACGGGTTGGAAATATCCCACATCCATCCAAACAGACTCATGAATAGCTAGGCATACAGCATGTTTCCCACCAATACGATGAGAGTTTTTCATTTTGGTTGATGCCGTTTTTTCAAATGACTCAAAATCATAATCAAGGACACCTTCAATAAGCGCTGGGCTGATAACCTTTAACCCCAGATGTTCTGCTGTACCAATAAGATTTTCAATCCAGTTATGGGAAACTAAGACATCATTATTCATAATGATGGTCCATTCTGCCTGGAGTTCCAGGGCGCCTTGGTTCCAGGCTACACCACAACCCAAGTTGGCTTGGTTGAAAATACGCCCACCTAGAGGTAATGTTTGTAAGTAGTCTCTTGTTGCATCTGTAGACCCATTGTCTATAACTACTAGACGGTCTAGTGGGGTACCATGCTTAATCATGCTGTCAACACACAACTTCGTGTATTCAACTGAGTTATAGCAGGCAAAAGTTAATGCGTAGCGATTTGGATTCATAGGATAATTATCTCATTGATATTGAGGGCTTTAAAACATGAAATCTCGGGTTTATGACTGTTTTTGTTATTTTAACGAGGATATGCTGCTTGAACTTCGTTTTGAAACACTTTGGGAGCATGTAGATTTCTTTGTAATTTCTGAGGCCTCATATACACATGCTGGAGCAGCTCGTGAAACCCACTTTAATTTAGAACGTTTTCAGAAGTACGCCTCAAAGATAAGATATTTCAAGTTAGACGAGCACCCAGCTGGGCCTAATGATTTTTGGAAAAATGAAAATTTCATTAGGAATAACCTAAGTAAAGGACTTTTTGATGCAAAGCCTGAAGACCTTATTCTTATTTCAGACTTAGATGAAATTCCTAATCCTAAAAAAATTTCTGAATATAACCCTCGGTATTTAAGGGGAGATTTTGATCAAAGGTATTACAGTTATTTTTTGAATAACTATTGGTTGGGTGATGTGGATGTAAAAGGAAATATAGTTCCTAATAGTAATTTGTGGAGAGGCACAAAAATAACAACATATGAACACTTTGTTAATTTCTTTTCATCCAATTCAACGAGTGTTCGCTCATATAAATCATCTGGTTTGTTGAGGTCTATGAAAAGGGCTTGGTTCAGACGATTTAATGTGCAATTAATTAAAGATGGCGGTTGGCACTTTACTTGGGTCTTTAATATTGAAAATATTATTAAGAAGATTGAAAGTACGGCACACCAAGAGTTTAATAAGCCTGAATATAAAAATCCTGAATATGTTAAAAACATGATACTAAGTGGCAGAGACTTTCATAAGCCTAAAGCACGTTATCAAATTAAGAAAATTGATGAGCAATTTCCGGAATATTTAGTTAAGCATAGAGAAATATTTAAAGAATTCATAGCTGATCATGATTAATAGCGTTTAATGTATTTTTTTGCCCAAAATATAGGTTGCAGTATCCATGGAAAGCTTGTGTAAGTAAGTACTCGTAGCTTTAAGTTAAGTGGAGTATTCTTTTCTTCGATGCAATATTTAATTTTTAGTAGAAAATTATCAGAGTCGAATAATTTAATAGAAAATTGAGTTGATGAGATGTCCTTTGAGAGGTAAATTTCTAGATCTCTATATCCAGGATGATTTTTAGCATCATTAAGCAATTGAAGTAAGTACGTTAATTTATTTCTAAACCCAACTTCTAGCTTTCTTTTCTTCTCATACAAATTTAGATATTTTCTAAGAGTGACGCCACCTCTACGGTGCTTAACTAGCGCCTCAGGAATGGTATGAGCACCATTGCCTAAAATGGATCGAAATACCATGACATGATCTTCTGCCGCCAATTTTGGATTAAGTGGTGGGAATTGATTAATTAGACGTCTTGACCAAGAGTGGCTGCTCCCAAAAAAATAAGGTTGCTTTTTCATCCAGGCATCAAGATCTACGTAACTTTCCAATGCAGATGTTCTTTTGATGCCTAAAATTTCACCATTAATAGCCATGTCATACGCATCAGTGGCAATTAAGTCTGGTTTTTTTTCTAATGCCAACCATTTTTCTATAACTGCCTTGCATCGATTAGGTAGCGAAACATCATCGCCAGCAGCTGCAAAAATAAACTCCCCTTCACAGTGAGAAAGTGCTTGATTAATATTACCGCACAGGCCTAGATTTTTTTGATTAAAAACGAGCTTAATTTTATGTGGTCCGCAATACTGAGTTAGTATTTTTTGGATGATATTTCTGGTGTTATCCTTTGACAAATCATCTGCGATGATAATTTCTAATGGCGTATAAGTTTGGGCTAGTAGGCTATTAAGTGCCTCAGCAACAAAGTCTTCTTGCTGGTAAGTTAATAATATGACTGAAGCCAAAGGAAAGTTTTTTTGTAAAAACACAATTAATATTTTATTATTTAGTTTAGCTGATGAGGTTGCTGTTTTTTCGTGGAAATCTTTAATGTTTTGCAAGCTTCTTTAATAACTTGAATGACCTCTTGAACTTCATCCATAGACATCACTGGGCTAATCGGTAGACTCAAGACATTCGAGTGTATTTTTTCGGATATGGGTAAAGTTCCAATGCCCATGTTAAGACTAGCATAGGCAGTTTGTAAGTGCGGTGCGATAGGGTAGTGAATGAGTGTTCCAATCCCTTTGCTTGATAGGTATTCAGCGATTTCAGTTCTCTGTGGGTGTGAAACAACGTACAAGTGCCAGGCAGACTCAGATTCTGGAATATTCTCAGGTAATTTTAGGCCTAGATCGCTTAGTTCTTCAGTGTAAATTTTTGCAATTTTATTTCTGACAACGTTGTCACTATCTAAACTCTTGAGTTTGATACGTAAGAATGCACTCTGTAACTCATCTAAGCGAGAGTTAAATCCAATAACATCATTTTTATATTTTTGATGTGAGCCATAATTACGGAGTGCTTTAAGCTTATCTGCCAATTCCCTATTATTCGTTGTGATAATGCCGCCATCGCCAAGAGCACCTAAATTTTTCCCAGGGTAAAGGCTAATGCCAGCGGCATCACCTAGGTTGCCCATCCGTTTACCTTTATAAATAGCACCTTGAGCCTGAGCACCATCCTCTAGGATTTTTAGATTATGTTTTTTAGCTATTTGATTGATTGCATCCATCTCAGCAATTTGCCCATATAAATGAACTGGGATAATTGCTTTGGTTGAAGGCGTAATTGCTTGTTCGATTAACTCTGGATTAATATTGTAGGTATTAAATCTGGGCTCTACTGGAACAGGTTTTGCACCTACATGCGTTACTGCAAGCCATGTGGCAATGTAAGTATTAGAGGGAACAATCACCTCATCGCCTGGCCCTATATCCCATGCTCTTAATGCTAGGCTAAGTGCTTCCAACCCGTTTGCAACACCAATGCCAAATTGGGTACCGCAATAATCAGCAAACTCTTCCTCAAATCTTTTTGTTTGTTCACCTAGTACTAGCCATCCACTTTCTAATACTTCATCAAGAGCATTATGAAAATCTTCACGAAAACGTAAATTGATTTTTTTTAAATCAAGAAATGGAATAGTCATAGATTGAGACTTTTAGATATTTTTGTAGGCCAAAAACTCATTGTAATCTCTGATGTAGTCAGAGGCTTGGTAAGGATGAGAGGCTAAAACTACTAAAACAGCATCAGAACTATATTTGTACTGTACCCCCCATACTCCTGGCGGAATGTATAAACCCAGTTCTGGTTGATTTAAAGTTACTTCTGATTGATTTTTCCCATCATCAACTAAGACGGAAACTGATCCGCTAACACTTATTAAGAATTGACCACATTCTTTATGGGCATGTTCACCACGAATTTCTTTATTGGGTACGCCAAATACCCAAAAGCAACGTTTAGCAACAAACGGTAAATCTTTCCCAAACTCAGCAAAAGATAAATCTCCGCGTAAATCTTTGATTCTTGGGAGATGAAATAGCACTGCACCAGTTTTGCCAATATTTGTTTTTTGAATGCTATTGGTTTGGGGTAGTGATGGTACTGTTGTTGGAGTAACTTTTTCCTTTTCTTTATTGGAATAACCAACGATTTGAGCTGGGTTGCCAACGACAATCGCATTAGGTGGAACGTCTTTTGTAACAACGCTACCAGCCCCAATCATCGCATTTTCAGCAATCGTGATGTTGGGCAAGATAGTTGCATTTGCCCCAATGCTGGCACCTTTTAATATTTTTGTAGTACTAAATTTTTCGGGATATTGCTTGCTGCGGGGAAATGGATCATTCGTAAAAGTTACATTTGGACCAATAAAAACATCATCTGCTATCCGGATCCCATCCCATATTTGAACGCCGCATTTAATTGTTACTCGATCACCTATCATTACATCTGATTCAATAAATACATGATCACAAATATTGCAATCCTGACCAATTTCAGCATTGGGCAGAATATGTGAGAATGCCCAAATTTTAGTTCCATCGCCAATTGCTACATTTTTTTCAACTATTGCATTTTGATGAATGAAGGTAGATGATTTTGTTGTCATGGAGCTCTCGCTAAGAATTATTTGAGTTTATTGAAAAAGAAGGTTAGCGTGCGATAAATTCTGTCATTTTTTGACCAAACAATAAATATGCAGAGTTAGAGAAGTGAGTATCGTTTGGAGCATATAAATCTTTTATATTTTTTTTCGTGGATTGAAGTAATAAATAAAGATTGGGCCCTAATTTTCTCTTCTCAAGATCTTCCCAAAATTCTCCAGAAATCTCTCGTTGATACACAGACGATTTGTTAGGAACAATTACCCAAATGGTTCGATAACTCCTCAATCGCTTTTTAAGCGTATCAATGTCAGCAAGCGATTTTTGGCCAAGGATTGGCTGGCTATAGTCTTCATGGAAAAACAAACCATATTTGCACAGCTTATTACTAAAGTAATCACAGCCATCTTCAAGCGGGTAGATATGAGTTTCTTTGGATTTATAGTTGTGTAGTTTTGGGTAGTCTTGACTAAATCTAATGGCTACTGAATGGTAAATGGTTTGCAGTCCCGCAATGAATTGCCCATGAATGTTGAACTTTAGGTTTATCTGATATTTTAATGGATTAAACTTGGAGATTCGATGGGTATCCATAGGAATATCTAGCCCAATTTTGCAGTTAACTGATTTTTCAAATTGGCGTTCTGCCACTCGTTCTATGGACTCAATAATGATTGTATTGCCATGAAAACCGCTGGCTTGAAGCTTCTGTGGAAAGTCTTCGCAAATTTCACCTATCTGTGACCATAAAAGAGTGCTTACTTTGATCTGAGATTGAGTTAAAACACTTTGCCAATGCAAGCTCTCAGAAAAGCTATCCCCAATAACTAATACATCGGCTTCGTTGATTGGACTAGAAACCAACAAGTCTGGACTAATAACGGGTTGTTCTATTTGCCCACCAAAATCAGAATCCATCCATTTCCCAATGCGGGTTAAATCACCTTGGTAATTTGTAAAAAATAAAGAACTCCAAACTAGTGGAATGGAAATGAAAAAAAGTATGCCAAAAATCATGCATGCTTTTTTAATGGAGGGAGAAGTTTGATTCATCTTAGAACTGGAAATATAAGAATGGGTTATAGCTTCCCACTTGATTGATGCAATACATCATCAATAAGAAAATGCCAATCGACAAACCATATAGCTTTGTTTTAAGCGAAATAAATTGCATTCTTTGATTCAGTTTCATCAAGCCTTCTTTGATTTGATGGCTTGGTTGTCCAAAGTAAATGATGACAAAAGAAGTGATCAATAGGTTATATAACTGGGATGCTTTCAGGTGATGAGAAAATCCCCATTCAATCTTTAAATGGGTAAATCCATTCATACCCAGTAAGCCTTGATAAACCGGTGAAATTTGGGAGAAGTGATCAACTCTAAATAACACCCAAGTAAAACAAATGATAGAAAAAGTCATAAGCCAAAAAAATGGTTTGTGATACTTACTTGTAAAATATTGACTAATTGATAGTTTTTGCCAAGCATGATTTAGGCTTAGTAAGCTACCATGAGCAAACCCCCATAGGACAAATGTCCAGTTGGCCCCATGCCAAAGACCACCTAAAAGCATAGTGATCATTAGATTCAAATATCTTCTTGCTGTGCCATGCTTATTGCCACCTAAAGGAATATATAAATAGTCTCTTAAGAAAGTGGACAAGGAGATATGCCATCGACGCCAGAATTCAATGATGCTCGTTGATTGATAGGGGGCATTAAAGTTAATCGGTAAGGTAATGCCAAATAAAAGAGAGATGCCAATAGCCATATCGGTATAGCCCGAGAAATCAAAGTAAATTTGGAAAGTGTAGGCTAAGGTGCCAAGCCAAGCATTGGCAAAACTAGGGCTTGATAAGGCTGTGATGCCGTTAAAAAAGCTATCTGCGTACTCCCCTAAAGGATTAGCAATGAGAATTTTTTTAGCTAAACCCACGGTGAAGATCAGTAGGCCTGTAGCAATTTTTTCGTAGTTCAGGCGGTAAGTCTCGGCTTTTGCAAATTGGGGCATCATTTGTGCATGATGTAGAACGGGGCCAGCTATTAAATGAGGGAAGTAAGTCACAAATAATAGATAGTGGATGAAGTTCTTTTCTTTAACTTTTCCTTGATAACAATCTACTAAAAAAGCAATTTGTGTAAAAGTAAAAAAAGAAATCCCAATCGGTAAGGCAATATGAAGTGGTGTGAGGGTTAATTGATCTGTTTTTTCTAATAGCTGATTGATATTGCCAATGAGAAAGTTAGCATATTTAAAAAAACTTAAAACAGATAGGTTAAACAGCAGGGCAGCTACCAAGACCCATTTTTGTTGCCCTTGGGATATCTTAAGGCCTAATAAATAATTGATAGCAATGGATGCCAATAACAGTGGGACAGAATAAGGATTAAACCAACCATAAAAAATTAAAGAGGCTAATCCTAAAAAACCAGCAGCTAGTGCATGATTTTTTTTGCTGATGGCGAAAAACGCCACAAAGACAATGGGTAAATATGCAAATAAAAATTCGTAAGAATTAAATAGCATAGATTTATTTGATTAAGCCTTTTTCATGAACTCGGACTTTAACAACATGCTTTGACCGTCGACTTTGCAATCGATATCGTGATCCCCATCAACTAGACGAATATTTTTAATCTTGGTACCACCTTTGATCACTAAAGAAGAGCCTTTGACCTTTAGATCTTTAATGAGCGTGACCGTATCGCCATCATTCAAAATATTGCCATGAGCATCTTTGTGGACTCGGGCTTCTTCTGCTTCAGGCGCTGCTACTTGAGCTGGCCATTCATGAGCACAATCAGGGCAGATGAAGTTGTCCCCATCCGGGTAGGTGTTATTCATGCCACAAACAGGGCAATTAGGTAATGTTGTTGTCATGCCACCATTGTAAACGGTGGCATGGGTACTCACTAGATGATTTCTGATGGATGGGATGAGGTATTTTTCATGATCTTTATTTTAATCTTTTCTAACTGAGTGGGTGGAGGTGATTCACTGGGGGAATGAGATGACGCCATGTTTCCTGCTGGTTTGTTATCCATTAAGGGTTGGATGGAAAATTCAGGGGTGCTGATGCTTAGGGCTAAACGAGCACATTGCTGCATGCTTCTAAAGCGCAATAAACGTCTAGGTATTTCTAACCATAAAGAGCTTTCTTGCTTCAGTTCTAGATAGTATTCTCTAACGGTGATGGGGATGACCCGATCCTGTCGGTAGATGGTGCAACTGATCCATTGTGGTACCCCATCGATCAGCTCTTGAGCTTCTTGAAAATCAATGCCGCAAAAAGCGGGATGCTGATTAATAATTTTCATCCAGCCATCCATGGTGATGTGCGGAACCCATCTTCCGTTTTGATAATGAATCGTGATATCCCCTAATAAAGGATTAATTTGATAGTGCTGGGTGATATATACCACCTGCTCTTTAAGTGTTGCTGATGGTTTTCCATATTGTGACCACCAGCTATCAAAAGCTGGCATGGGTGTTCTCATGCGTTTAGCTGTTTTATTTTCTGAAATATTTCTCTGAGTTGGGTTATCTAATACGTGATCTTTAGTTAATTGACTCTGGTTATAGTCGTACCTATTGTTGGAATCTGATGGATGGGCAGATTCAGTATTGGGCGCGGCCTTATTTAAGTTGGGATTTGATGGACTCATGGCAACTCCTTAATGAGTAAACGGCGGCTATTTTCTTGAGTGATTTGATAGGGCGCCAGCCAGTCGGGATGGTCAAGTTCTAATTGTTTATAGTTTGTTTTAATCGAAGGCTTCGGTGCTTTCCAGGTTGCCACGGTGCGACCTTGGTAGGTGAGGGTGTCGGCTTCTCCTAATGTTTGCATCACGCGTTGTTTGATATCAGAAGACATCGCTTCTTTTTCTTTGATGATGGCCTGTAGGTCGTGGTAACGCCTCAGATCACTCATGACCAGGTCTGGTGCCTCAATACTTTGAGCGACATCGGACTGCCGGTACAGTTGTCGGCAGTCTTCCTCGGATCTAGGTAGAGGAGGAATATTCAATAGGACATGTTCTTGCCAAAAATCGATAGCTGTTTCTAATAAGAGGGCTTCTAACTCTGGATCTTGGTGCAAGGTGTAGATCCTAAAGTCATTGTTACCAATTAAGACGGCGACATCACAACTCTTACTATTGGCTAGCATCATGTACCAAGCACACTGCACAAAATAAGCCATGGGTATTTGATCGCTACCAGGTTCACCCCAGAGATGAGCTTGTTGAGGATGGGTTGTTTTACATTCCAAAATTCGCAGGGCAGATTGTGTTGATCGAGTATCAATGACCCAGCGATCCACGTGCCCCATCAAATACTCATGTTGCTCATGCACCAGTGGTGTTGGATCAATGTGTGTGCGACACCCTGTAGCTCGTTCATATTCTTGAGCGACGAAATCTTCAGCAAATTTTCCAAATCGTAAGACCAAGTTATCTGCTTGTGATGTCATGCGCTGTGTTTTTTCTAACCAGACATCCACGGCTGAGCGATAAGGGGATAGTCCCAAGATAGCTCCCATATCAGAGCCACCTAAGAACATGGAGCGATCCCAAGGAATTTCATCTTCTGAGAGATCTTCTCTACTAGATCCCTCGGATGAAGGGGTGGTGGGTATGGGTTGATGCTTATCGGAGTCAGTTGGGTAAATTGTGGTGATAGGACTAATAGGATTCATGGAGTTAACTGAATCAACAGAGTTAATAGAGTTAATAGAGTTAATGGGATCCATAGGATCCATAGGATCCATAGGATCTTCTTGAATGGTATGCATCTAAACCTCGCTGGATATTCATGATTGAAAAAGGGCGGTTTGCCCTGACCTAGGAACCCTTGTTTTGATGGGCTTCCTTACTTAGCCGTAGCAGGGTGTAGTGGCATTCCTGCACATCAGCTAAACAAAGCAGCTCAAAAAAATGAGTTCCTAGTTATTAGCCGGCTTGGTGCAGGTAAAAAATTACTCATATAAATCAATTGGTTATTAATATTTAATCAAATATCTGTCATATAGGTGGGTTCTTATTTGCATGTTAACGTGTGATGTGTATAATACACATCACACGTTAACATGATCAATCATGCTGACAACACAACTGATACCCATGAGGAGTCGCTATGCATTACCCCGTATTGATTGAATTGAATGCCAGTAAGAATGTTTCAACGGTTGATGTGCCTGATCTATCAAGGCAGTACCAATTTGATGGCACCAATTTAGATGAAATATGGACCCAATTGACTTACCAAGTTGAGCAAGCAATTGGTGAGTATTTATCAATGAAGGAGCCGATTCCTGAGCCGAGTCCTATCCATCACTTGCAAAAGACCAAAGCAAGTGGCGATGGTATTTGGGCACTCATAAATATTTCAGAAGATTTTTTTATGGATGAGATTGAGCGAGTCAATATCACCATTTCTAGAAAAATATTAGCTTTATTAGATAGTCATGCCAAGCATAGCTTTAAAACTAGATCAGCCATGATTGCCCACATGGCCTTAGTGTATGAAGACCCTAACAATAGATAAAAACAAGGAGACACCCTATGAATCAAGTTGCTCAAAAACAAACCGGTCCTAAAACCAATCAAGGCAAAGCCATATCCTCTAGAAATTCATTGAGCCATGGCTTAAGTTCTAGAGCCATCCTTTTGCCTTGGGAGGATGAACTTGATTATGAAAGGCATCGAGCCAAGGTTAAAGCTAGTTACCCTGTCGATGTGGCAGCTCAGGAGGCGGTTGTAGAGAGTATTGTGCAACTGCTGTGGTTTCTGGAAAGAAATTTAATTCTGATGAACAAACTAATGGTGGCTGAGCAAGGTAGACCAATTACAGAGCTTGAAATTGATCGTGAAATTGGTAGTGTCAAGGTGAATGGTCAAAGTCTTTTTGACACGATGAACATTACCAGAGTCTATAAGAAGGATGCTGAGGTTTTGAAGTATGAGGAATCTGAAAACATCTTATTAGGTATTAAATTATGGCGATTACATCAAGCAGGTCAGGATGTTGCATTAGAGAAGATATACAAACACTTAAGTTCAGATCAGCAAGTGATCATGCGAAGCATTAACTCCAATGATTTTGTGTCCATTGATCGAGAGTTGGGTCAATTTGAAAAAAACGCTTTGGACTATATAAAAAATCATCCACATTGTGGGTGGATTTTGAGGGCTATCGAGGCCATTCAAAATAAGCGAGTGATGGCAATCCAGACAAACCAAGATTATCAACGCCATCATATTCGTCAGGAAAGATTATTAGAAAAAGCATGTAAGTACTATTTTGAATTGAGGACAAGTCATATCGATCAATTGCAGGATGTGGCACCCAAAAATTTTGTGGGGGTG
>Ga0213920_1000447_pt1 | contig 33358 bp, 32 predicted proteins | sample McNCre1117MG_FD_161054 | JGI IMG/M metagenome (GOLD analysis project Ga0213920, IMG submission 161054) | Freshwater microbial communities from McNutts Creek, Athens, Georgia, United States - 11-17 MG | ecosystem: Environmental > Aquatic > Freshwater > Creek | place: USA: Georgia | collected...
AATCGGAGTGAAGCCATGAACACCATGACCTACAAAAACTACATTGCTCGCATCGAGTTTGATGAGCGCGACAACATCTTTGTTGGCCGCGTTTTGGGCCTGCGCAGCATCATCAGTTTTCATGGTGAAACCGTGTCTGAACTTCGCCACGAGTTTGAAGTGGCCATTGACGACTTTTTGAACGACTGCAAAGCGCAAGGCATCACGCCCGAAAAGCCCGCATCAGGCAAGCTCATGTTGCGTGTGCCGCCTGAAACACATGGGGCTGCTTTGGTGGCTGCACAGGCGGCGGGGAAGAGTTTGAATCAGTGGGCGACTGAGGTGTTGCAGTCCGCTGCGCACGTTTAAATACACCACCCCATATCCGCAGGCAACGCCTCCAGTTGCCGCAGCTGCGCAATCGCCTCCGCATCGGTGCGATACATGTGCAGCCCCGCATGCGCTTGCAGGCAGCCTGCGCGGCGCAGCACGGTTTCTACCGGTAGCTTCATGCCGCTGATGTGCAGGCTTATGCCGCGCTCGCGCAGCATGGCTTCTAGTTTTGCGAGGCTTTCTACACCAGTGGCATCGATGCGGTTGATGGGCAGGGCAAACAGGCACACATGGGCCACGTTGGGGTGCTGGCTAAGGTGCTCCATCACCGTGCGTTCTAGCGTGCTGGCGGCGGCAAAGTCCAGCTCGGCGTCCATGCGCAGGGCATAAAGGTGGTTGGCCAAAGGGGGCAGTTTCCACAGATGGCGGTCGCGCAAGCTGCCATCGGCGTGCAGCCCCACTTCAATGATGCGCGGGTGCAAGCGCGTGTGCAAAAAGTGACTCAGGCCCATCACCACACCGGCTAGTACGCCCCAATACAAACGCGGGGCTGAGAGCAGGGTGATGACAAACGTCACCACGGCCGTGGCTGCCTCAACGCGGTTAATTTTGTACAGCTGCACAAACGCGTGTGGCTTGATCAGCCCCATCACTGCCGCCACCACGATGGCCGCCAGCACCGACTGCGGCACGGGGTGCAACATGGAAGTGAAAAACAAGAGGATGACCAAGATCACGGCCACCGACACCAAAGTGGCCCAACTCGATTGGGCGCCCGCATACAAGTTCAGCGCCGAACGGCTGAAGGATGAACTGGTGGGGAATGCACCGCACAGGCCTGAAGCCACTTTGGCGAGGCCTTGGCCAATCAGATCTTGATCTTGGTCCCAGCGTTTGCCGCTGCGGTCGTTGTCCACCTTCGCACTCGATGCGGTTTCTAAAAAGCTCACCAGCGTGATCACCAGTGTGGGTAGCACCAATTGCTTGAACACTTCCCAATCCATCATGCTGGGCACAAACAACGCAGGCAAACCTTGCGGCAAGGCGCCCACCACCGCCGTGCCCGAAGCCTCAAGCCCCAACGCCCAGCTCAAACCCGCCGCGCCCAACACCACCACCAAGACGGTCGGAAACGTAGGGCGCCAGCGGCGTGCTAACACCAGCAACACCAAGGTGACCAAGCCAAACACCAAGCTGGCCCAGTCCATGCCTAAGCCGCTCAGCAGCGTTGACCAACCCTGCTGAAACCCGAGCAACGCCGGTAGTTGCGACGAAATGATGAGCACGCCCGCGCCTTGTGTGAACGCCATCAACACCGGCGAGCTGACCAAATTCAACAGCCAGCCAAAACGCGCAAAACCCAGCACCACTTGCAACAAACCCGTCATGAGTGACAGCCACACCGTGAGGTTGATCCACGCTGCACTGCCCGGTTCTGCCATCCCGCTGAGTGACGCCGACACCAAAATGGCCGTGAGCGCCGTGGGCCCCACCGACAAACGCTGCGATGCGCTGAACAGCACCGCCACCAATGCCGGCAGCAGCGACGCATAAATGCCGGTGATCAGCGGCATGCCCGCCAGCGCCGCATACGCCACACCTTGCGGAATGACCATCAGACCGACACTCAAGCCTGCGAAGGCTTCGCTTTTGAGCAGGTGTGAGGTGGGGCGTTGCCAGTTTAAGAACGGGAGCCAGTGTTTCAGGTGGTGCATGTGTTGATCGTAATCGGATGCACGTTGTTATATCAGCGTTGAGGCATGTCTTTGACGGAATAGCCCAGACTCACGGTGGCGTCTTCGGGGATGGGGGGCATGGTCGCGTGCCAGTCTTCCCACGCTTGACGCATGGCTTGCAAGCGTTCGGGTTGGCGGCCCCCGAGGTTGGCACGCTCACGTTCATCGGCAGGAATGTTGAACAGGTAGTCGTTGCCGTCCACGCGCAAATACTTCCAGTCGCCATGGCGCAATGCGCGTTGACCGCGGTGGTTCATGCGCCAGTGCAGGGGGCGATCAAACTGGTGCGAGGCATCGCGCAGCACCGATGCGAGCGACACGCCGTCGAGTGGGTATTGGGAATCTGGCGTGGCGCCACCGAGTTCCAGCATGGTGGCTGACCAGTCCATGGTCATGCAATGTTGTTGGCTCACACCGCCGGGGGCAATCACGGCGGGCCAGTGGGCGATCCAAGGCACGCGAATGCCGCCTTCGGTCAAGTCCATCTTGCCGCCCACCAAGGGCCAGTTGTCGCTGAAACGCTCGCCGCCGTTGTCGCTGGTGAAGACGACCAAGGTGTTGTCGAGTTGGCCGGTGCGCTCCAGCGCTTGCATGAGCCAACCAATGCCTTCGTCCATGTGATGGATCATGCGGTGGTAGGTGTGAATGTTGCCGCCGTGCAGGTGAAACAAATTGCTTTTCACCTCTTCGGCCAAGGCGTGGTCTTCGCGTGTTTCCCACGGCCAATGGGGAGCGGTGTAGTGCAGGCTCAAAAAGAAAGGCGTGTCTTGCGCCGCACCTGGGGCCATGCGCTCCACATAGTCCACGGCACGTTTGGACAACAGGTCCGTCAAATAGCCTTCTTCTGGATGCTCTTCTTCACCGTTGTACAGATCGTGCGTGCCATTGCCGCTGCAATGGCTGAAGTAGTCCACGCCACCGGCCATGGGGCCGTAGAACTCTTCGTAGCCCGACTTGAGGGGGCTGAACGAAGGGGGGTAGCCCAAGTGCCATTTGCCAATCAAGGCGGTGCGGTAGCCACTGGCTTTGAGCAGCGATGGCAAGGACGGGTGTTCGGGCGGCAAACCCAGCGTGGTGCTGCCTTTGCTGCGGCTGTTGATGGGTTCTTCGGCCGCACCGCGCAAGCGGTATTGGTAGCGTGCCGTCATCATGGCGAAGCGGGTGGGCGAGCACACGGGGGAGTTGGAATAGCCTTCGGTCAAGCGCAGGCCGTTGGCGGCCAAGCCGTCGAGTACCGGAGAGACGGGGCCAAATTTGGCATCGCGGCCGCCGTAGCAGCCGAGGTCGGCAAAGCCTAAGTCGTCAGCGACGATGAAGATGATGTTGGGGCGTTGTGTCATGGGGCGTTTATTCGATGTGCATGCCAGTGGCTTTGATGATGGGGGCGTAGCGGTTGCGCAGGCCTTCAAGGCGTTGTGCAGCAGCGGTGCCTGTTTCGGCTTCGATGACCAAGTCCAAGCCATCTAAGCGTGTTTTGATGTCAGGGCGTGCCAAGGCGTCAGCCATGCCTTTTTGCAACATGGCCACCACCTCGGGCGGCGTGGCCGTGGGCACCATGGCGATGTAGAGCACTTCCAACGACAAGTCTTTCAAACCCAATTCGGCCACGGTAGGCACCTCGGGTGCGAGGGGGGAGCGTTTGCGGCTGGTCACGGCCAGCGCATTCATCTTGTCGGCTTTGACGAAGGGCAACATGCCCGGTGTGGCGAGTACGCCGCCATCGACTTCCCCTGAAATCACCGCCGTCACCGCGGGCGTGTTGCCTTTGTAAGGCACATGGGTCACTTTGACTTTGGCGGTGTCGCCCAAAATCTCTGCGGCTAAATGGCCGGGGCTGCCGTTGCTGCCCGAGCTGAAGGTCAAGCCTTTGCCACGTCCGCGTGCGATCAAGTCGTTCATGGTTTTGATCTGCGTGGCTGGGTTCACACCAATCAACAAGCCCGACGATGCAATGATCATCACGGGTTTGAGGTCGTTCACTTTGTAGGGCATGCTGGTGTAGATGCTTGGGTTGATGGTGAACGTGGTGTCGATGCCGATCAACACCGTGTGCCCATCGGGCGCGCTCTTGGCCACCAAGTCTGCGCCTAAGTTGCCACCCGCCCCCGGGCGGTTTTCCACCACAAATGGTTGTTTCAGGGTTTGCTGCATGGCTTCGCCCAAAGAGCGGGCCAAGATGTCGGATGGCCCGCCCGGTGGGAAGCTATTGATCAATTTGACGGGTTTGCTTGGAAAGTTTGGCGCTTGCGCCAAAGCCGCGGCAAACGGGCTGATGCAGGCCATGGCAAGCGCCAAGCTGCGTAGGAGTGTGGGTGTGGTTTTCATAGGGTGTTGACGTGGTTTTTCCAGCGAGACGCCGGTGACTAAGTTGGCACTGTTGGAGTCACTGGCTTCGTAGCCCAGTTTCAGCATGTATTTTGAGCACTAGCCTGTCTTGCGCGTGCGCCAGGTGCAGCGGCGCCAAACTGGCGAGCTATATCCAGCGGAGGAAGTGAGATTTGAATTTCATCGTGCGCCAGTGGAGGTTCGGAACCTTCACAATGTAGGCGCTAGCCCCTTGATTGTTCTAATCAATTGCTCTCCTCGGAAACCCTGATGACACAACGCACACCTTCCCAGCGCCTCGACTCTGTCGATGACTTGCTTTTGTTTCGATTGGGTCTGTTATCGGCTGACGCGGGTGCCATGGTCGTGCGCTTGTGCGAAGGGCGTTACGGCATCACGCGTCGCGAATGGCGTGTGCTCGGGTTGCTTTACGGACACGAAGGCATGCCTCCGTCCACGCTGGCTGAGCGCGCGCATTTAGACCGTGCGCGCACCTCGCGTGCCATCACCACCTTGGTTGAAAAGCAGCTGATCATGCGAACCACAACGCCTTCCGATCGACGTGGCGCACGGTTGACGCTGACGGCAGAAGGTTTGCGCCTGTACCAAGAGCTGATGCCCGAGGTGCAAGACATCAATCGCCGCATTTTGGGCGTGTTGTCGCCCGAAGACATGGTGCAGTTAGACAGCTTTCTCGCGCGCTTGCATGTGAGTGCCCAAGCGCTCAAACACCAGATCGAGCCTGATTTGCCCAAGACTTACCGCTTGCGGGGGCGCAAGTTTTCAGGAGATGCCTCGTCGTGCTGACCTTGTCAGCTTGGTCCTTGAACCGCCTTGTTGCCGTGGCGTGTTGGTGGTTGAGCACGTCTGCGCTGGCGTGGCAGGGCATGGTCACACATGTCAGCGATGGCGACACGGTGTGGGTGCAGCCACTGCAAGGCGGCGAGGCCCAAAAAATACGTTTGCTGGGGCTTGATGCGCCCGAGGTGTGTCAAGCGTGGGGGCCGCAGTCGCGCGAGGCCTTGCATGGGGTGTTGCAAGGGCAGTTGGTGGAAGTGCAGGGCCGTTACCGCGACACCTATGGTCGTTTGCTGGCGAACATCTCACGCCAAGGGCACGACGTGGGGGCGTGGATGGTGGCGCAGGGACACGCTTGGTCTTCGGGTTACCAACGCCGTGCAGGCCCATATGACGCGCTGCAGTTGCAGGCGCAGAGTCAGCATTTGGGGTTGTTTGCCGATGGGCGGGCGGTGCTGCCTCGGGTGTTCAGAAAGCGGTTTGGCGGTTGCCACTGAGGGCTTTGACGCGCCGCATGCGCTGCGCGTGTGACGCCTTGGCTTTTTGCGGAGGCTGGCGCGTCAGTGGCTTTTTCCGCAGACCGGGCAGCTCGGGTTGCGCTTCACCCGCATTTCATTCCATTCCATACCGCGACCATCCAGCATTTGCAAACGCCCGACCAAGCGCGAGCCGATGCCTGTGATGAGCTTGACCGTCTCCATGGCTTGCATGGTGCCAATCACGCCCACCAGCGGTGCGAGCACGCCCATGGTGGCGCAGCGCACTTCTTCGGGCGCGGTGTCTGGCGGGAAGATGCAGGCGTAGCAGGGCGATTGCGCGTCGCGTGCGTCATACACCGCCAACTGACCATCCATGCGAATGGCGGCGCCCGAGACAAGGGGCACTTGGTGCTTCACGCAGGCCGCGTTGACTGCTTGGCGTGTGGTGAAGTTGTCGCAGCAATCGACCACCACGTGCACGGTGGGCACCAAGCGGTCGAGTTCGTCGGCGTCGAGTTTGTGGGCCAGTGTGGTCACGCGCACTTCGGGGTTGAGGGCATGCATGGCTTGGGCTGCTGACGTCACCTTGGCTTCACCAACGCGGTCGGTGCTGTGCGCAATTTGGCGTTGCAAGTTGGTCAGATCGACCGTGTCGTGGTCAGCGATGGTGATGTGGCCCACGCCTGAGGCTGCCAAGTACAGCGCGACGGGCGAGCCCAAGCCCCCCGCACCGACGATCAACACATGGCTGTCAATGAGTTGCTGCTGCCCCTCGATGCCCACCTCGTCGAGCAAGATGTGGCGCGAGTAGCGCAGCAGTTGGTCGTCATTCACCGCAAACCCACCTGTGGCTTATTTGTCTTTTTTCTCGGCAGGACGCTCGGTTTGCGTCTTGCTGGCCAACACGGGCTGGCCTTTGAGCTGCTTGAGCGCTTGTTGCAGTTGGAAATCTTGCTCGCTGCCAAACTCAGGCGGGCGACGCTCGCTGTTGGGCTTCTTAGACTCTTCTTCCAAGCGCTTCATGGCTTCTTCGCGGGCCTTTTCTTTCTCTTTTTCTTTGGCAGCGTCTTTGGTGTCTTTGCCTTGGCCGCTTTCCAAATGCTTGTCTAAGTCGGCTTCACGCATGCGCAAAATGGCGAATGGGCTGCCTTCGGCGGTGTCGTCGAGCAACACTTCAGGCACGATGCCTTTGGCTTGGATGGAGCGACCGCTTGGCGTGTAGTAACGCGCCGTGGTGATTTTCAACGCTGTGTCTGCACCCAGCTGACGCACGGTTTGCACCGAGCCTTTGCCAAAGGTTTGGCTGCCCATGATGGTGGCGCGTTTGTGGTCTTGCAGGGCGCCCGCGACGATTTCGCTGGCCGAGGCCGAGCCTTCGTTCACCAACACCACCAAGGGGACAGTGCGGTAAATCCCTTTGGTCGCTTGGTGCAATCGGGCAATCGGGTCATTGCCGCTGGTGCGGCGGTAAAACTCGGGTGAGGCTTTGTAGACAAACTTGCTCTCAGCCAATTGACCATTGGTTGACACCACGGCCACGTTTTCAGGCAAGAACACGGCGGACACGGCCACCGCAGCATCTAACAAACCACCTGGGTCGTTGCGCAAGTCCAGCACCAAGCCTTTGAGCTTGGGCTCTTGTTTGTAAATGTCTTCGAGCTTTTTGGCGAAATCGTCCACCGAGCGCTCTTGGAATTGGCTCAGGCGAATCCAGCCCATGCCGGGCTCCACCACTTTGCCTTTGACGCTCTGTGTTTTGATCTCTTCGCGAATGATGTTCACGGGGAACGTGCGGTTTTCGTCTTTGCGGAAGATGGTCAGCAACACTTTGGTGCCGGGCTCGCCACGCATGCGTTTGACCGCGTCGTTGAGCGAGAGCCCTTTGACCGCGGTGTCGTCAATTTTGGTGATCAAGTCGCCGGACTTCATGCCCGCACGGAAAGCGGGTGAGCCTTCGATGGGCGACACCACTTTGATCAAACCTTCTTCTTGGGTGATCTCAATGCCCACGCCCACAAAGCGACCGGTGGTGCCTTCGCGGAATTCTTTGAAGGTCTTTTTGTCGTAGTACTGCGAGTGCGGGTCTAGGCTAGCGACCATGCCAGTGATGGCGTCGCTGATGAGTTTTTTCTCGTCCACAGGCTCGACGTAGTCGCTCTTGACCATGCTAAACACGGCGGCGAGTTGCTGCAGCTCTTCCAGCGGTAACGGTGCCATGTTGGCGCGTGCCGTGGTTTGCAGCGAGACGGTGGTCAGTGCGCCGGCCAGCGCGCCGACGGTGATCCAACCTGCGATCTTGAGTTTGTGGCTCATGTTGCCCTTGAGTGTTGACGTGATTTGCGAGAGGCTCAATATACAACGCGCCTTCACGGCGCGTTGGTTGACAGGTCGATTAGGCTTTGCCTTGTGAGGCCACTGCGGCCGCGGCTTTGGCGGCAGCTTCGGCATCGCCCAAGTAGTAATGGCGAATGGGTTTGAGGTTTTCGTCCAATTCGTACACCAAGGGGATGCCATTGGGGATATTGACGCCCACGATCTCGTCGTCACCGATGTTGTCGAGGTACTTCACCAAGGCGCGGATGGAGTTGCCGTGTGCGGCCACCACGATGCGTTTGCCAGCCTTGATGGCGGGGGCCATCGACTCGTTCCAGAACGGCATGACCCGTTCGACGGTGTCTTTCAGACATTCGGTCAGCGGCACTTGCACGGGGTCGAGCTTGGCATAACGGGGGTCGCTGCGCTCGCTGCGGGGGTCGGTAGCTTCGAGCACAGGTGGGGGGGTGTCGTAGCTGCGGCGCCAGATCAGCACTTGTTCGTCGCCGTATTGTTTGGCCATGTCGGCTTTGTTCAGGCCTTGCAAACCGCCGTAGTGGCGCTCATTCAGACGCCAGCTTTTCACCACGGGCAACCAAGTGCAGTCCATCTCGTCCAAAGCGAGGTAGAGGGTGCGAATGGCGCGTTTCAAGACGCTGGTGTAGGCCACGTCGAACTGAAAACCTTCGGCTTTGAGCAAACGGCCCGCCGTTTTGGCTTGTTCGATGCCGGTGGGGGTGAGGTCAACATCGGTCCAGCCGGTGAAGCGGTTTTCAAGGTTCCAGGTCGATTCGCCGTGGCGGATTAAAACAAGCTTGTACATGGTGTGTGAAACAAAGTCAGTGAAAGGTTAGCCATGATTTTAGAATGCGGGGCTGACACGAATTTTTCTAACCCCCCTGAACTGGATTCCCCGTGAAATTTATTCTCGATAACTGGATGTTGATTGCTGTGGCACTCGGCAGCGGCTTCTTCTTGGTGCTGCCTGTGGTGCAAGGTGCTGCTGCAACCGGTATTTCGCCCAATGAGGCGGTGCAGTGCATGAACCGTGAAAAAGGCATCGTCATTGACGTCTGCAGCGCTGAAGAATTTGCGGCTTCGCACATCAACGGCGCCGTGAACGTGCCTTTGGACCAACTTGAAGGCCGTTTGGCCAGTGTGGTCAAAAACAAAAGCGTGCCTTTGATTTTGGTCTGCGCCGCCGGTTCGCGCTCTAAGCGCGCCCAAGCTGTGGCTCAAAAACTGGGCTATGAGAAGGTGCATTCTTTACAGGGCGGACTCAAAGCTTGGAAAGAAGCTAACCTTCCTCTCTCCAAAGCCTAATTACCTCTGAAAGACCTGCATGCAAGCCGTCAAGATGTACACCACCGCCGTTTGCCCCTATTGCATCCGTGCCAAACAGCTGTTGACCGCCAAAGGCGTCGCCCACATTGAAGAAGTGCGCATCGACACCGACCCGCAAGCGCGTGCCTACATGATGGAAATCACGGGGCGCCGCACGGTGCCTCAAATTTTCATTGGTGACACCCATGTGGGCGGTTGTGACGACCTGATGGCGCTCGACAGCCAAGGCGGTTTGGTGCCTTTGTTGCAGCTTTAAGCTGACATAATTCAGCTTCCCGATGGGTCGCCCGCTTCGGTGTTTTGCCGACGCGGGTTTTTTTATGCACTTGGAAAAGAATAATGTCTGACGAACAACAAACTCCCGTATTTCAAATTCAACGCGTCTACTTGAAAGACATGTCGTTGGAGCAACCCAACTCGCCCGCCATTTTGATGGCCCAAGAGCAGCCTTCTGTGGACATCCAGTTGGGCGTGGGCATGGAACAAGTGGCGGATGGCATCGTTGAAGTCACCGTGACAGCTACTGTGACCACCAAAATCCAAGACAAAACCGTGTTCTTGGTCGAAGCCAAACAAGCCGGTATTTTTGAAGTGCGCAACCTGCCCGAAGACCAAATGGGGCCCGTCATTGGCATCGCTTGCCCACAAATCATTTACCCCTACTTGCGCGGCAACGTGGCCGACATCATCCAACGCGCGGGTTTCCCACCTGTGCACTTGGCTGAAATCAACTTCCAAGCCATGTACGAGCAACAACAGCAGCAACAAGCTGCCGCTGCGGTTCAGTAATTTCAGACCTAGGCTGTTGCGATGAAGATTGCCGTGCTTGGCGCTGGTGCTTGGGGCACCGCCTTGGCCATCAACGCAGGCGCACACCATGCGGTGACCTTGTGGGCGCGCGATGCGTCCCAAGTGCAAGCCATGCAGGCGGAGCGTGTGAACACGCGCTACCTGCCCGGCTTGCCGTTCACGGCCGGTGTGCAGGTGTCTTCAGAAGCTTTGGGCCCATGGCTGGCCGAACAAGATTTGGTGGTCGTGGGCTCGCCCATGAGCGCCTTGCGCGGCATGCTGACGCAGTTGGCGCCAATCTTGGGCGATCGAGTGCCTGTGGCTTGGCTGTGCAAAGGCTTTGAGGCTGCGCAGCCCGAGGCCTTTAACTTGGATGCTTCGCACGCCAGTTCTGCACACCCAGATGCCTCGCCGATGGGCGTGGGCTTGATGGCCCACGAAGTGCGCGCACAAGTCGCCCCTGTGTTGCGCGGTGGCGCATTGAGCGGCCCCAGTTTTGCCCAAGAAGTGGCACGCGGTATGCCCACCGCCTTGGTCGCTGCCAGCAGCGATGCTGCGGCGCGTGATGCGATGGTGCAAGCCTTTCACAACCCCAGCCTGCGCGTGTACGCCAACGACGACATCGTCGGCGTCGAAGTCGGCGGCGCTGTGAAAAACGTGCTCGCCATTGCCACCGGTTTGTGCGATGGCTTGCAGCTCGGGCTCAACGCCCGTGCAGCCTTGATCACCCGTGGTTTGGCTGAAATCACCCGTTTAGGCGTGGCCTTGGGCGCCAAGGCCGAAACCTTCATGGGCTTGTCGGGCTTGGGCGATTTGGTGCTCACCGCCACCGGCGACCTCAGCCGCAACCGCAAAGTGGGCCTCGCCTTGGCCCAAGGCATGACTCTGCAACAAGCCGTGGACTCACTCGGTCATGTGGCCGAAGGCGTGTACTGCGCCCGCACCGTGGTGCAACGCGCCCAAGCCTTGGGTGTGGACATGCCCATTGCCCAAGCCGTGGTGGCTTTGCTGGATGGCCAGATTTCGCCTGCACAGGCGGTCGCTGTCTTGATGGGGCGTGGGGCTAAGGGCGAGTAAGCCGCTCCTCGTTTATGCCAGCCGCGCTATCTGCGTGCTGGCGTTTTCAAGATGCGCCGCGAGTGCATCTATGCATACTTCAAAGTCAGCGCTGAACTGCTCATTCGCCCGCAGTGCGGTTAGGTAAGTTTGTGCCATCGCTTGGGCCGTGCGCCAATGGTCGTTGCGCACGCTCGCGTGGAGCTGAATTGCGGGTACGGTATTGGGCAATTTGCCGCTGCTGCTGGGGGCGAATGCCATAGGCGTCATGTCATAAGCTGGCGCGATGTTGTAAGGGCGCCCGTGCTCTGACACGAATGACAAATTGCCACTGTGCATGTCGGTATTGCCCGTGAGTGAGCCAAACGCCCACAGGACTTCGGCCCCTTGAACGGCTTCGGCGGTGACAGCGCCAAGTGCCGCCAGCCGCTGCACCACCACAGGCCAAGGTTGATGTGCTGCGCCCACAAACTCGGCATCCAACGCAGCCAGCGACACGACGGCCTTGCGCCCCAGCGTGCCCACGCGATCAAAGCGCGTCACCTCTAAAAAGCGTTGGCCTTCAAAGTCCACCACCGCCGTTTGGGCAGCAGCGACACCTGCTTGCCGCAAGGTGGTGAGCGCCAAGTGCTCGGCCAATAGCAAGTCACGCCAGCGTTGGCTGACGGGGCTGTCTAGCGTTTCGCTGAACTTCACAATCACATGCGTAGGGCCATTGTCTGTGTCGACATAGGCACTGAACTTGGGTTGCTCGCCACCCGCAAACGAACCGGGCCACACATTCACTAACGGACCCTGCGAAGCACCCACAGCCAAGCTGGCGTAGCCCGTGGCTTTGTCGGCTTGGGGCTGAGGTGTGGGCTGGGGCATAGCAATGAATTTGTCGCGGGCGATGCTGCCCAACAGCAAATTGCCCACCAAATCGTGCCCATGCACCAGCAACGCACGCAGCGCGTGGCTGTCGGTCCACTCTTTCAGCGTGCTGGGCAGCCCCAACGCCGCGCTGAAGCACAGGGCATAAGCGCGGCCTAGGTAGCCTTGGGGCCGCATGTCTAGCAGCCACCAAGGCAGGCCGTCGCTGTGCACCTGCAGCCCATCGGCCTGCGTGAACACAAAGCCATCGGGCCGCACCGGCGTGAGCACGCCCAGTTCTTTCAACTTGCCTTCGACATCCACACGAAACACCGGTACATCGCCAAATCCACGGCTCGTGTCGCGCAGCACATAGCGCGTGCCTTTCTTCTGGCCTATCTTCATCACCTCGCTGCCCATCGCCGCCAGCGCTCGTGTGGCTGTCGGCCGGCTGATGCCCATCTCTTTAGCCATCTGCGTGCCCGACTTGGGGCCTGCGGCTAGGCGCAAGCGTAGGAGTTCGGTGTGGATGGGCATAGGGTGATTGAATTTAAAAATGAATTAAAAATCGGAAGAAATATCAGAGATAATTAATAAAACTTAAGATTTGTATTAAATAATTTTTTACCTTCTTAATGTTTTATTTTAAATTTTATCCAACAAGATTTCTTATGGCGAAGTCAGGCGGAAATTTCAAAAATCAGTAATCAACGCATGAAATCAATTTTTAAATCGAAGCCACTCGTTGTAGCATTTTTTTTGCTCATCGCAATTATGGATCCTGCAAAAGCGCAGTACATATGGCGTATGGATGCAAGATCTCCGGCGGGGCCAATTGCACAAGTGGCATTACCCGACAGCGGAACAAAACACCGAACATCTTTCTTGGCATTCGAATACGCAAGGAACTGCGATCCAATCTTCTCTATTGTGGAAATTAGTGGCCCTCGTTTAGGCACACCATTGGGTCAATCAGTGCTGAAAAATTCCAAAATCGGAGTGTTGCTCAATGGTAAATCTTACAGCTGGCATGCAGCTATAACGAACTACGATAATGGGTACGAAGCTGGATTTGGCGTAACCAATGAGCTATTTTTGCAATTATTAGTGAATCTTGATTCACTTGTGTACGTCACGCCTTCAGGTGAGCGGATTTCACTTCCATTAACTGGTTTTCGTCAAGCCGTGCAGTCTGCGTTAGATGTATGCAGAAAACGCGTAAATTAAAATAATTATTTTGAATCAATATCAATTCTATCAACTCTTTGCCATTGTGATGGCCAGTGTTGGTGCTTTATAGATGTCGAGTGCCATCAATTGCTATGTCATTAAAAAATTTCAAGATCAGTAAAACCAATATATTTTCAACTGTCTAAGGTAGCACTGGTCGTAAATAAATGATGGACAAGAAGCCCAAGTAAAACCAAGCGAAAACGGTTTTCGGTGATTAATGTATCAACGGTGAAGAGTTAACCTGTAGATAAAGTACAAACCGATTCCATTTGATTCTCAAACCTCCAAGTTATCAATCAACCGCGTCTTCCCCAACTTAGCCGCACCCAGCACCACCAGCGGTTCGTCACAAGGCCCGGTGAGCGGCGATAAATCATGTTGACGGCGCACCGTCAGATAGTCAGGTTGCCAGCCACGCGCACGCAGCGCTTGCATCGCAGCGGCTTCGATCGTCGTCACATCCAGCACGCCAGCCGCATTGCCTGCACGTGCCGCAGCCGCCAAGCCCTTCAACGCCATCGACAGTTGCACGGCTTCCGCACGCTCTTCGGTGCTCAAGTAGCCATTGCGTGAGCTCAGGGCCAAACCGTTTTCAGCGCGCCGCGTTTCGCCGCCAATGATCTCGATGGGCAGCGCCATTTGCTGCACCATGCGGCGGATGACCATGAGTTGTTGGTAGTCTTTTTTGCCAAAGAACGCGATGTCGGGCTGTACGCAGTTAAAGAGTTTGTGCACCACGGTGCTCACGCCCACAAAGAAGCCGGGGCGGAAGGCGCCTTCCAAGATGTCGGCCAGGTCAGCGGGAGGGTGTACTTTGAACACTTGGGGTTCGGGGTACAGGTCTTTTTCAGAGGGCGCAAACAACACGTCGCAGCCGTTGGCGGCGAGTTGCTCGCAGTCGCGCTCGAAGGTGCGGGGGTAGGTGTCGAAGTCTTCGTTGGGGCCGAATTGCAGGCGGTTCACAAAGATGCTGGCCACGGTCATGCCGCCTTGCGGGGCGCGGGCGTCTACCGCTTGGCGGGCCATTTGCATCAAGTCCAAGTGGCCTTGGTGCAGGTTGCCCATGGTGGCCACAAAGGCGCGCAGGGCGGCGGGTTTCAGGGCGCGACGGAGGTCGTCAATGGTGTGGACGATGTGCATCTGTGTTTACCAAGCGTGTTCAGCGTTGACAGGGAAGCTGCCGTCTTTCACGGCGGCCACGTAGGCCTCCATGGCGGCTTGCACACTGGGGCTGCCGGTCATGAAGTTGCGTACAAATTTCGGGTTTTTGCCGAGGTTGATGCCCAACATGTCGTGCATCACCAGCACTTGACCGGCAGTGCCATTCCCCGCGCCAATGCCAATGGTGTGGCACCGTGGCAGGTCGTGGGTGAGTGCGGTCGATAGGGCTTCGGGCACCATTTCCAGCACCACCATGGAGGCACCGGCGTCTTGCAGGTCTAAGGCGTGTTGGCGCAGTTGGACCGCCGACTCGCCACGGCCTTGCACACGGTAGCCACCCAAAGCGTGCACGGTTTGCGGTGTCAGGCCTAAGTGGGCGCACACGGGGATGCCACGCTCGACCAGAAAGTGCACGGTGTCGGTGGTCCAGCCGCCGCCTTCGAGCTTGACCATGTGCGCGCCGGCTTGCATCAACACGCTGGCGCTGCGCAAGGCTTGCTCTTTGGACTCGTGGTAGCTGCCAAAGGGCAGGTCGCCAATGATCCATGTGGTGCCTTGCACGCGTTGCACGCCACGCGCCACGCATTCGACGTGGTAACGCATGGTGTCTAAGCTGACGCCCACGGTGCTCGACAAGCCTTGGCAGACCATGCCCAGCGAGTCGCCCACCAACAGGCACTCCACGCCGGCGGCATCGGCCACGGCGGCAAAGGTGGCGTCGTAGGCGGTGAGCATGGTGATTTTTTCGCCACGTGCGCGCATGTCGTGCAAGCGCGGCAAGCTGATGGGTTTGCGGGCCGACACGGGCGAGGCCGGTGGCAAGGTGCCGTAAGGCGATGCGTTTTGACTTTGGGGGGCGTTGCTGGAGTTGCTCATAAAGGATGCGGCCAGATGCCAGTCGTTGAGGTGTGGGCGCGTTAGCTCGGCGTGTAGGCCAAACGCACGTAAATGGGCGCAAAGGCCTCGGCTTGCGTGATTTCGATCAGGGTTTCTTTGCCCAGTTCAAGCAGCGCGATGAAGGTGACCACCAACACGGGCACGCCCTGTGCGGGGTCAAAGAGTTTCTCAAACTCGACAAAGCGTTGGCCTTGGAGTTTGCGCAGCACGATGCTCATGTGCTCGCGCACCGACAGCTCTTCGCGCGAAATTTTGTGGTGCTGAATGAGCTTGGCGCGCTTCAAAATATCAGCCCACGCCTGCTGCAACTCCACCACCTGCACGTCGGGGAAGCGCGGTTGCAGCGATTGCTCGATGAACACTTGCGCCTTCAAGAAGTCGCGGCCGTATTGCGGCACTTCGTTGAGCTTGGCGGCGGCCAGCTTCATTTGCTCGTATTCGAGCAAGCGGCGCACCAGCTCGGCACGCGGGTCTTCAGGCTCTTGGCCTTCAGCCACCTTTTTGGGCGGCAGCAGCATGCGTGACTTGATTTCAATCAGCATCGCGGCCATCAGCAGGTATTCGGCGGCCAGTTCTAGGTTGCGGCTGCGAATCTCGTCCACATAACTCAGGTACTGGCGCGTGAGCGCCGCCATCGGGATGTCGAGGATGTTGAAGTTTTGCTTGCGGATCAAGTACAGCAGCAAATCCAATGGGCCTTGGAAGGCTTCGAGGAAAACTTCCAGCGCATCGGGGGGGATGTACAAGTCCTGCGGCATGGCGAACAAGGGCTCGCCATACAGGCGGGCCACGGCCACGTTGTCGATCACCTCAGGCATGGCGGAGGCAGGTTGTGCCTCGGCGGTGGGCAGGGTGATGTCAGCAGGGTTCACAGCGTGCGCTTAATCGGAAGGCTTAGGTCAAGACCGAAGGTCTTTATGCGTTCGTTTGGTAAACGTAAGGCTTTTGCGCCACGCGGCCGGCTTGCAGGTCTTGCTGCACGTCGCGGTTCACTTCTTTGTCCCACAGCAGGGCGCGGCCATCGCGTTGCGCTTGTTCCAAGCCAGGCTTTTGGGCTTTGAGCTGTTCGATGAACTGCGTGGCTTCAGAGGTGTAGTGGTCGCGTTGAAAGATCGACATGGTGAGGGTTCCTAAGAGAAGAGGTGAATTTTAACGATGCAGGCTGCACGGGTCCTGACGCGTGGCTCAGGTTGTGGCCAAGGCAATGCCTTGGGCCAAGTCAGCGGCCATTTCGGCATGCGAGGCCTCGCCCACCAAGCCGCTGCGTTGGGCAATGTCCAGCGGCTGGTGGGCCAAGCCACACAGCACCAAGCGGCGTTGTTTTTTGTGACAGGCACGGGCCAAAGACAGCAAGGCATCGACGCCCGAGGAGTCGATGTAGATCAGGTTTTTCAGGTCCAGCACCACCGCGCGGGTGGGTAAGTTTTCTTCCACGGCCTCCACCAACTTCACCGCGCCAAAAAACAATGCGCCGTAAAAGCGGTGCGCTTGCACGTCGTCGCCCAGCCCCGCCAAGGCGGGCTGGTCTTGCGCCGACACGGGTTCGGCGCGGGTGAGGTTGGAGATGCGGTAGATGAAAGTCAGGCACGCGGCAATCAGGCCCACCTCGACGGCCACGGTCAAATCGACCACCACGGTCAGCAAAAAAACCGCCAACAGCGTGGCGCGGTAAGGCATGCGGTATTGGCGCAGGTGCACAAATTGGCGCCATTCGCCCATGTTCCACGCCACGAACATCAAAATGGCCGACAACGCCGCCAACGGCACGTTGGCCGCCAAAGGCGCGGCCACCAGCATCACCACCAGCAAGGTCAAGGCGTGCACCATGCCCGCGATGGGGCTGTTGCCGCCGTTTTTCACGTTGGTCACGGTGCGGGCGATGGTGCCCGTGGCGGGCATGCCACCAAAAAATGGGGTGACCATGTTGGCAATGCCTTGTGCCATCAGCTCTTGGTTGGCGTCATGGCGGTCGCCATAGGGGCTGTCGGCCATCATTTGGTCGGCAATGCGCGCGCACAGCAGCGACTCAATCGCGCCCAGCAAGGCCAGCGTGGTCGCCGGAATCAACAAAAATTTAGCGGTTTCCCAGCTGAACGTGGGCCATTCAAAGGCGGGCAAGGTGTTGGGAATGCTGCCAAAGCGTGAGGCGATGGTTTCTACATTCAAGTTCAGTGCTTGGCTGGCCAGCGAGGCCAGCACCAACACCAAGACAGAGCCGGGCACCACGCTGATCTTTTTGGCGTGCGCGTGTTGCTGACTGAGCTTGGGCATCACAAATTGCCACACGACCAGCAGCCCCAAACAGCCGCAGGCCAGCGCCAAGGCTTGCAGGTTGAGTGTGCCGAGGTGTGAGGCCAGCGTGCGCAAAATGCCAAAGAAGTCGGCGGGCATGGCTGTGACGCTGAGCCCCAAAAAGTCTTTCACCTGCGACACCATGATCAGCACCGCAATGCCGTTGGTGAAGCCAATCACCACGGCGACGGGGATGAACCGAATCAAACTGCCCAAGCGCATCACGCCCATGGCAAACAGCATCATGCCTGACATGACGGTGGCGATGATGAGGTTGGCCAAGCCATAGCGTTCCAATATGCCGTACACGATGACGATGAACGCCCCCGCAGGCCCGCCAATTTGCACGCGACTGCCGCCCAAGGCTGAAATCAAAAAGCCCGCCATGATGGCGGTGAACAAACCCGCTTCCGGCTTGAGGCCCGAAGCAATGGCAAACGCCATGGCCAGCGGCAGCGCCACCACGCCCACGGTGACGCCCGCGCCCACATCTTGCACAAAACGCGTGCGGTTGTAGCCCTGCAAGGCATCGAGCAAACGGGGACGGAAAAAAGAAAAAGAAGCCAAATTCATCGTTGCAACCTATCTTTGACGTCGTCGAGCACGGGGCGCAAAGCCACGGTCCACAGCAACAACGCCAACGGCAAGGTGGTGATGTAGCCCCAGCCCTTAAAGCCCAGAGCCCCCACCACGCCGCCACAAAAAAAACAAGCAATCAACAACGCTTGAAGACGCAGGCGTTGACGGTTGGCACGCACTTGGGGCACGCCTTGTGCCGAGGTGCTGCTGCGGTTCACGTAAAGTAACTTGCCCAACTCAATGCCAAAGTCGGTCACCAAGCCGGTGATGTGCGTGGTGCGAATTTCGGCATGGGAGATTTTGGTGATCACCGCGTTTTGCAAGCCCATCATGAAGCACAGCAGCATGACCGTGAGTGGCAAAAATACGCTGGCAAAGCTGCTGATGGCCGCTCCAAACAAACCAAACACCAAAAGGGCCAAAGATTCCAACAGCAAGGGCAAGCTGTAAGCGCTGGCGAGATGGCGGCGCAGCCCCCAATTCACCAACACGGCGGTGCTCATGGCACCTGCCACGAAGGCAATCAAACTGCCCACGCCCGTGGCGACCAAGTCGAAATGCCCCAGCACCAAGTCGTCAGCCACCGAAGACACCACGCCCGTCATGTGCGAGGTGTAACGTCCGACGGCTAAAAAACCACCCGCATTGGCCGCACCCGCCACAAAACTCAACACGGCCCCCAACTTGACGTTGGCTTGGTTCGACCGCGCAATGCTGGTCCAGCCGTGGATGAGTGGGAACATGCCGACTCAGTGAATCCGCATGCCTGGCTTGGCACCTGGCCATGGGTGCAAGACGTGAATACCGGGTTCGACTTTCTCGTCCGCGTGGCTGGCGGCGAGCACCATGCCTTCGGAAATGCCAAATTTCATCTTGCGTGGGGCCAAGTTGGCCACCATCACGGTGAGTTTGCCCACCAAGTCTTCGGGCTTGTACATGCTGGCGATGCCGCTGAACACATTGCGCGTTTTGCCTTCACCCACGTTGAGCGTGAGGCGCAGCAGTTTGGTGGAGCCTTCCACCGCTTCGCAGTTGACGATTTCGGCGATGCGCAAATCGATCTTGGCAAAGTCGTCGATGCTGATGGTGGGGGCGATTTCTTCGCCACCGGGGGTGACTTTTTCTTCCACCACGGCTGGGGGTTCAAACAAGGCTTCGAGTTGTTCGGGGGTGACGCGTTGCATGAGGTGTTTGTATTCGCCGATGACATGGCCCGCGCCTAGCGTTTGCGAGGCACTGCTGAAAGACATAGGCTCAATGTTGAGGAAGTTTTCTACTTGTGTTGCCAATGATGGCAACACCGGTTTGAGCATGCAACTAAGCAAGCGGAAGGCTTCGATGCAGGTTGTGCAGACCTCTTGCAAACGCACATCCATGCCCTCTTTTTTCGCTAACTCCCAAGGCTTGTTCGTATCGACGTAAGCATTCACACGGTCAGTTAGCAGCATGATTTCGCGCAAAGCTTTTGCATACTCGCGCTTTTCGTAGCTGTCTTGGATTGCAGGTAATTCACTTTGCAAAGAAGTGATCAACAGTTGCTCTTGATCGGTTCTCGCGTCAGTCTTGCTAACGTTGAGTTCGGCCAGGCGTCCTTCAAAACGCTTGGTCAAGAAACCCGCCGCACGCGACGCGATGTTGACGAACTTGCCAATCAAATCGCTGTTGACGCGCAGCATGAAGTCTTCTGCGTTGAAGTCCACATCTTCGTTTTTGTTATTCAGCTTGGTGGCCAAGTAGTAGCGCAGCCACTCGGGGTTCATGCCGAGGCTGAGGTACTTGAGCGGGTCAAGGCCCGTGCCACGGCTCTTGCTCATCTTCTCGCCATTGTTGACGGTGAGGAAGCCGTGCACAAACACGTTGTTGGGCGTTTTGCGGCCGCTGAAGTGCAGCATGGCGGGCCAGAACAGCGTGTGGAACGTGACGATGTCTTTGCCAATGAAGTGGTATTGCTCCAGCTTGTCGTTGGCCATGTAGGCGTCGTAGTTCTCGCCGCGCTTGTCGAGCAAGTTTTTCAGTGAAGCCAAGTAGCCCACGGGCGCGTCGAGCCACACATAAAAGTATTTGCCCGGCGCGTCTGGAATTTCGATACCAAAGTAAGGTGCATCACGCGAAATGTCCCAATCGCCCAAGCCTTCACTGGTGGTGCCATCGGGGTTGGTGCGCACAGTGAACCACTCTTTGACCTTGTTGGCCACTTCGGGCTGCAGCTTGCCGTCTTGGGTCCACTTCTCTAAAAACGCCACACAGCGAGGGTCAGACAGCTTGAAAAAGAAGTGCTCTGAGCTTTTCAGTTCAGGCTTGGCGCCCGACAAAGCGGAGAAGGGGTTGATGAGGTCGGTGGGGGCGTAGACCGCGCCGCACACTTCGCAGTTGTCGCCGTACTGGTCGTGGGCGTGGCACTTGGGGCACTCGCCTTTGATGAAGCGGTCGGGCAAGAACATGTTCTTCTCGGGGTCGAAGAACTGGTCGATCGTGCGGCGCTCAATCAGCGAGCCGCCTTCTGATTCGGGGATGTCGCGCAGGTCACGGTAAATCTGGCGGGCCAGTTCGTGGTTCTCCGGCGCGTCGGTGCTGTGCCAGTTGTCAAACTGGATGTGAAAGCCGTCCAAATACGGCTTGCGGCCTGCAGCGATATTGGCCACAAACTGCTGCGGGGTGATGCCTGCCTTCTCGGCAGCAATCATGATGGGCGCGCCGTGTGTGTCGTCTGCGCCCACGAAATCTACCTGGTGGCCCTGCATGCGCTGGAAGCGCACCCAGATGTCAGCCTGGATGTACTCCATGATGTGGCCGATATGAAAGTTGCCGTTGGCGTAGGGCAGGGCGGTGGTGACGAAAAGCTGGCGCTGTGACATTTAGAACAAGACCTTTGAACAAGGGGGTGGATTTTAGTTCCTGCAAAATTTGGCCATGAACCTCCCCAGCTTTGACGAATTCAAACAAACCTCCTTGGCCGCTGGCTTTGACGAAGTGCTGGCCCGCGACTGGGCGCCGCACACCGTGTTGGCCACCCACACCCACCCGTTTGCCGTGCAAGCCGTGGTGACGCAGGGCGAGATGTGGCTGACCGTGGATGGCCAAACCCAACACCTGTTGCGAGGCTCGACCTTTGAGCTGGCCCGTGATGTGCCCCATGACGAGCGCTACGGCGCGGAGGGCGCGACGTATTGGGTGGCGCGCAAAAACGGCTGATCCGCACGCAGTCGCGGGGATGACCTGTGTTTTATGCGGTCAAACGCACCGCGCTAGACTTGAGCGCAATTCCTATTTTTAGAACGAAGAAGCTTTTATGGCCCTGAACGAACAAAACCTGACCGCCGCCCTGCAGACGGTCATCGACCCCAACACCGGCAAAGACTTTGTCACCACCAAAGCGCTCAAAAATTTACAAATTCAAGGCGGCGATGTGTCGTTTGATGTGGTGTTGGGCTACCCCGCCAAGAGCCAAATTGCAGGTTTTCGCAAAGCGCTGATTGCCGCAGCCAAAGGCGTGGCGGGCGTGGACAACGTGTCGGCCAACATCACCATGAACATCGTGGCGCACGCGGCTCAGCGCGGCGTGGCCTTGTTGCCGCAAGTGAAAAACATCATTGCTGTGGCCTCGGGCAAGGGTGGCGTGGGCAAAAGCACCACCGCCGCCAACTTGGCTTTGGCCTTGGCCGCCGAAGGGGCCAGCGTGGGCTTGCTCGATGCCGACATTTACGGCCCCAGCCAGCCCATGATGATGGGCATCGAAGGCCGCCCCGAGAGCACCGACGGCCAAACCATGGATCCACTCGAGAACTACGGCGTGCAAGTCATGTCCATCGGTTTCTTGGTGGACCAAGACGAGGCCATGATCTGGCGCGGTCCCATGGCCACCCAAGCGTTGGAGCAGTTGCTGCGCCAAACCAATTGGAAGGCGTTGGACTATTTGATCGTCGACATGCCCCCCGGCACGGGCGACATTCAGCTCACGCTGAGCCAGCGCGTGCCCATGACCGGTGCGGTGATCGTCACCACGCCACAAGACATTGCGCTGCTGGATGCCAAAAAAGGCATCAAGATGTTTGAGAAGGTGGGCGTGCCCATCCTCGGTTTGGTCGAAAACATGGCCGTGCACGTCTGTACCCAATGCGGCCACATCGAACACATCTTTGGCGCCGATGGCGGCAAAAAGATGGCGGAGCAATACAACATGGACTACTTGGGCGCTTTGCCCTTGAACATGCAAATCCGCCTGCAAGCCGACAGCGGCAAACCCACGGTGGTCGCCGACCCTGACGGCGATGTCGCAGGTATCTACAAGGCGGTGGCCCGCCAAGTGGCGGTGAAGATTGCGGCCAAGGCCAAAGACTTCTCCAGCAAGTTCCCCAGCATCAAGATTTCTAAAGACACCTGATCGTCGGTTTTCTCGGCTTCTCACCCGCAAGCGCGCACGTGTTTGCGGGTTTTTGCTATCTGCACTATTTTGCAGTTCAGGTCGAATTTGCATTAAAGTGCAGCCATGTCTTTTTCCGACGACGACCTGTCCCGCCATCCGTTTCTCACCACACTCGGCGAGCGCGTGCGCACCTTGCGAGCGCGCCGCGGCCTCACGCGTAAAGCGGTGGCGCAGGCGGCGCGGGTGTCTGAGCGGCACTTGGCCAATTTGGAGTCAGGCACTGGCAACGCGTCCATCCTGATCTTGTTGCAAGTCGCGCAGGCGCTGCAATGCACGATTTTTGAGCTATTGGGCGACGTGACCACGTCTTCGCCCGAATGGCTGTTGATTCGTGAATTGCTTGAAAAGCGCAACGAAGGCGAGTTGCGCCGCGTGCGTCAGCAGATTGGCGACATGTTTGGCACCCACGGCGACGAGCGGGCACGCAGCAACCGCATCGCGCTGGTGGGCTTGCGCGGTGCAGGCAAAACCACTTTGGGTCAGCGCTTGGCCGACGACTTGGGTTTCCCATTCATCGAGCTGAGCCGCGAGATCGAGAAGTTTGCCGGTTGCAGCATCAGCGAAATTCACAACCTTTATGGCACCAACGCGTACCGCCGTTACGAGCGGCGCGCTTTGGAAGAGGCGATTCAGATTTACCCCGAAGTGGTGATCGCCACACCCGGCGGCTTGGTGTCCGACTCGGCCACGTTCAATGAAACGCTGTCGCATTGCTTCACGGTGTGGCTCAAAGCGGCGCCCGAAGACCATTTGGGCCGCGTTGCCGCGCAAGGCGACATGCGCCCGATGGCGGGCAGCAAAGAGGCGCTGGAAGATTTGAAGCGCATTTTGGAAGGCCGCTCGGCGTTCTATGCCAAAGCCGACCTCACCTTTGACACCAGCGCCCAGCCGCTGGACGACAGCTTTTTGGCGCTGCGCACCCAAGTGCGTCAGGCGCTGAAGCTGCCGCTTTAAGTTTCCTCAAGCCGTTTTTCCCAGCCCTGCGACGGGTTTGTGTGGCCATGCTTGGCGCTCTCACACCTGCTCCGGCATAGGCATATTCCCTAACATGCACAAAAATGCAGTTGCAATATTTGGAATATGCAATATGATGCACATCAGGGCGATGCAGAGACAGCACGCCACGATCCAACGCCAAGCCACCCCTTCTGGAGATTCCCATGAGCCAAGCCACCACCGTCGACTACCAAATTGACCCCAGCCAGTACAAGCACTGGTCGGTCAAGTACGAAGGCGAAATCGCCACCTTGCAACTCAACATCAACGAAGACGGCGGCATTCGCCCTGGCTACAAATTGAAGCTCAACTCGTACGACTTGGGTGTGGACATTGAGTTGTACGACGCGTTGCAACGCATCCGCTTTGAGCACCCCGAAGTCAAGAGCGTGGTGGTGACCAGCTTGAAAGACCGCATCTTCTGCTCGGGCGCGAACATCTTCATGTTGGGCCTCTCGACCCACGCTTGGAAAGTGAACTTTTGCAAATTCACCAACGAAACCCGCAACGGCATTGAAGACTCTAGCCGCCACGATGGCCTGAAGTTTGTGGCTGCGGTGAACGGCGCTTGCGCGGGTGGTGGCTACGAATTGGCCTTGGCCTGTGACGACATCGTGTTGGTGGACGACCGCTCTTCCAGCGTGTCGCTGCCTGAAGTGCCCTTGCTCGGCGTGTTGCCTGGCACTGGCGGTTTGACCCGCGTGACTGACAAGCGCAAAGTGCGCCACGACCACGCCGACATCTTCTGCACCAGCGTGGAAGGCGTGCGTGGCCAAAAGGCCGTCGACTGGCGTTTGGTGGACGAGATCGCCAAGCCCGCCAAGTTTGCAGAGGCTGTGCAAGCCCGTGCCCAAAAATACGCCAGCAGCAGCAAGCGCCCAGGCGCTGCTGCGGCAGGCAAAGGCGTGACGCTGACACCGTTGCACAAAACCGTCACGGCTGACGCCTTGACTTACGAGTACGTGCAAGTCGCCATCGACCGTGCCAAGCGCACCGCGACCTTCACGGTCCACGCGCCTAAAGCGGCGGTGCCCACCACGGTGGCAGGCATCGAAGCTGCGGGCGTGAACTGGTACCCGCTGCAAATGGCCCGCGAGTTGGACGATGCCATTTTGAGCATGCGCACCAACGAACTCGACATCGGCACTTGGCTCTTGCGCACCGCAGGCGATGTACAACTCGCCTTGGACTCAGACGCCGTGTTGGCCCAGCACCAAGCGCATTGGTTGGTCAATGAAACACTGGGCATGCTGCGCCGCACCTTGGCCCGCATCGATGTGTCGTCACGTTCTTTGTTCGCGTTGATCGACGAAGGTTCTTGCTTTGCTGGCACATTGGCTGAGTTGGCTTTTGCCGCCGACCGCGCTTACATGTTGGCTTTGCCTGATGCGCCTGAAAAAGCGCCCAAGTTGGCCCTGAGCGAACTCAACTTCGGTCACTTCCCCATGGTCAACCACCAGTCACGCTTGCAGCGTCGTTTCTACGAAGAAGTCACGGCCCTCGACAACGTGCGTGCTGTTGTGGGTCAGCAGTTGGACGCTGACCAAGCCTTGGCACTGGGCTTGGTCACCGCTGCGCCCGACGACATCGATTGGGCCGATGAAATTCGCCTCGCCGTCGAAGAGCGTGCGGCCATGTCGCCCGACAGCTTGACCGGCTTGGAAGCCAACTTGCGCTTCTGCCAAAAGGAATCGATGGAAACCCGTATTTTTGGCCGCCTCTCGGCGTGGCAAAACTGGATCTTCCAACGCCCCAACGCCGTCGGCGAAAAGGGTGCCTTGAAGGTCTACGGCAAAGGCGAAAAAGTACAGTTCGACCTGAACCGCGTTTGATGTTTTGACGTTGTGCAGCGCGGTGCCCGGTGGTCCGCGTTGCAACCGAACTTTGACCCCACCGTTGCTTTTTAATTTCTGGAGACTCTCATGTCCGGTATCAACTACAGCGAAAAAATTCCTAACAACGTCAACCTGTCGGAAGACCGCACGTTGCAACGCGCCCTCGAACAGTGGCAGCCCAACTTCATCAACTGGTGGGACGACATGGGCCCCGAAGGCTCCACCGACATGGACGTGTACCTGCGCACGGCCGTCAGCGTCGACCCCCAAGGCTGGGCCCAGTTTGGCCACGTCAAGATGCGCGACTACCGTTGGGGCGTGTTCCTGAACCCCGGCGAGCAAGACCGCAAGATCCATTTTGGTGACCACATCGGTGAAAAAGCCTGGCAAGACGTGCCTGGCGAACACCGCGCCAACCTGCGCCGCATCATCGTGACCCAAGGCGACACCGAGCCCGCATCGGTCGAGCAGCAGCGCCACTTGGGCTTGACCGCCCCCAGCATGTACGACTTGCGCAACCTGTTCCAGATCAACGTCGAAGAAGGCCGCCACCTGTGGGCCATGGTGTACCTGCTGCACAAGTACTTCGGCAAAGACGGCCGTGAAGAAGCCGATGCCCTGCTGCAACGCAACAGCGGCAACGAAGACAATCCCCGCATCTTGCAAGCCTTTAACGAGAAGACACCTGACTGGTTGAGCTTCTTCATGTTCACTTACTTCACCGACCGCGATGGCAAGTTCCAGTTGTGCGCTCTGGCCGAATCCGCGTTCGACCCTCTGGCTCGCACCACCAAGTTCATGTTGACCGAAGAAGCGCACCACATGTTTGTGGGCGAGTCTGGCGTGAGCCGCACCATCCAGCGCACCGTCGATGTGATGAACGAACTCAAGACCGACGACGTGGGCAAACTGCGCGCTGCGGGTGTGATCGATCTGCCGACCATCCAGCGTTACATCAACTTCCACTTCTCGGTGACCATCGACTTGTTCGGCGCTGACCAATCGTCCAACGCCGCCACCTTCTACAGCTCGGGCCTCAAAGGCCGCTACGAAGAAGGCAAGCGTGCAGATGACCACGTCCTCAAGGGCAACAGCTACAAGATCTTGTCGGTCGAGGGCGGTAAGTTGGTTGAAAAAGAAGTCCCCATGCTCAACGCTTTGAACGAAGTGCTGCGCGACGACTACATCACCGACTCCAAAGGCGGCATCGACCGTTGGAACCGCGTGATTGCCAAGGCCGGCATTCCTTTCACGTTGAAGGCGCCGCACAAAGCGTTCCACCGCAACATTGGCTCTTTGTCGGGTGCCAAGATCACGCCCGATGGCGAGGTCGTCACCGACGAACAGTGGATGGCCCAAGTGGGCGAGTGGTTGCCTTCTAACGAAGACCGCGCTTATGTGGCCAGCCTGATGGGCCGTGTCGTCGAGCCAGGCAAGTTCGCCAACTGGATCGCGCCACCTGTCATGGGCATCAACCGTCAGCCCGTGGACTTCGATTACGTCCGTTTCAACTGAGTTAAATTTGTGCCATGAACGCCACCACCGAACTCATTCAGCAGCATCTGATCGATCCCGAGATCTGTATCCGATGCAACACCTGTGAAGCCACTTGTCCGGTGGGGGCGATCACGCACGATTCCCGCAATTACGTGGTCATTGCCGACAAATGCAATTTGTGCATGGCCTGCGTGCCACCTTGCCCCACGGGCTCGATCGACAACTGGCGCAGCATGCCCAAAGCAGCGGCGTACAGCATCGAAGAGCAATTGACGTGGGACGAGTTGCCCGCAGCGTTGACCGAAGCGGAGTTGCAAGCGGCAGGTGTGTCGGGCGATGCCTCTGCTGAGCCACAAGCGAGCGCACCTTCTGCTGCATCTGCCAGCGCCACACCCGGTGAGGGCGAGGCCTTCAACTCGGGCGCCTTTGGTGCGAGCACACCGCCTTGGTCTGCCGCGCACCCGTACACCAATTTGCATGGCCCCAAAGCGCCTGTGACCGCCAGCGTGGTGGGCAATGTGCAGGTCAACGATGCAGGTACCGCCAACGAAACGCACCACATCGTGCTCGACTTTGGCAGCATGCCGTTTCCCGTGTTGGAAGGCCAGTCGATTGGCATCATCCCGCCCGGTGTGGACGCGCAAGGCAAGCCTCATCATGCCCGTCAGTACTCGATTGCCAGCCCACGCAATGGCGAGCGCCCTGGTTACAACAACCTGTCGTTGACGGTCAAGCGCGTGGTCGAAGACCACCAAGGCAAAGCGGTGCAAGGTGTGGCGTCTAACTTCTTGTGTGACATGAAAACGGGTGACACGGTGCAGGTGATTGGCCCCTTCGGTGCCAGCTTCTTGATGCCCAACCACCCCAAGTCGAACATCGTCATGATTTGCACGGGCACCGGCAGTGCGCCCATGCGCGCCATGACCGAGTGGCGTCGCCGCTTGCGTGCCAGTGGCAAGTTTGAAGGCGGCAAGCTCATGCTGTTTTTTGGGGCCCGCACCCAAGAAGAGTTGCCTTACTTTGGCCCGTTGCAAAAATTGCCCAAAGATTTCATCGACACCAACTTCGCGTTCTCGCGTACCGCCGGTCAACCCAAGCGCTACGTGCAAGACCTCATGCGCGAGCGCAGCGCCGATGTGGCGGCCTTGCTGAAAGACCCGAACACGTATTTCTATGTCTGCGGTTTGAAGAGCATGGAAGAGGGCGTGGTCATGGCGTTGCGCGACATCGCCAACGACGCGGGCTTAGGCTGGGACAACGTGGCTCCCGCTTTGAAGCGCGAAGGGCGCTTGCATTTAGAGACGTATTAACCCCAGCTGAGGCGCAGGGCGGCGGGGGCCGGTACCATTGCCCCCCTATGAATCACCGTCCCAGTTTGCAAGTTGCTGTTGTCATGCGCCGCGAGCGTGTGCCTGGCGCCATGAGCCGTTGGCAAACTTGGCGTTGGGTGCTCCACGATGTGTTGGGCCACGACCTCACGCCGCACGAAGAACACTTTGGCACCGCACCGCGTTGTCTGCGCCAGACCGAGGACGAGCAGTTGTGGCTGCACCCCGGCTTCACCGTTGAACTGTTTAAAGACGATGCCGAGGGCTACTACCTCAACAGCACCACGCCCGCGCCTTGCTGGTTTGTGCTGTGGCGCATGGAAGAAGAACCCACCCTCAGCGACGAGGTGATGGCCGTGCCCACCATGGTCAGCCTGAGTTACCACGATGCAGGCCGCTGGCTAGATGCCCAAGAAAACGTGGACCAAGTGCCCGCCCCATCTGAGGTGGTGGCTTGGATGAATGCATTCATGGACGAGCATTGGGTGGTCGAGGCCAAGCGCCGCAAACGTCCCGACAGCTTCAAACCCTTGCAAGACAGGTTTGGCAATCCTGCCTCGGTGAGCACCGACAAAATTCGCGGCGGTGGCATGGGCGGCGGCAACCGCGGAGGCACGGGTCATGGCCAATGACGAAACGCCCGCTGGTTTTTTAAGCCGCTGGTCGCGCCGCAAAGCCGAGGTGCGCGAAGGGCGTCCGCCGGAAGAGCCCGCACCCACAGCGCCGCCAACTCCGCCTCAGGCCAAGCCTTCAACACACACCGCGCCTGGTCTTGCCGCTGCTCCAGAGCAGGCTGTGGCTGCGCCTGCTCCGACCATGGCGGATGTGCAAGAGCTCACGCCCGAGTCCGATTACGCGAACTTCATGGCCCGCGATGTCGCCCCCGATGTGAAAAACGCCGCCATGAAAAAACTGTTCAGCGACCCCCACTTCAATGTGATGGACCGCATGGACATTTACATCGACGATTACAGTCAGCCCGATCCACTGCACGCAGCGATGCTGCGTCAGATGACCAGTGCCAAGTTCTTGAATCTTTTTGAGGACGATCCCCAAGAAGCGGCCGAGGCCAACCTGAGTGACACCCCGCCTGCAGGGGGAACTCAAGTCGTGGCACAGTCCGTCCCTGCTGAAAAAAATTCCAACCTTGAACCACCCACGCATGACCACGCTGATTTGCGACTGCAACCAGACCCAACCGCTAGACCCGAAGGCCCTGGGTCAAAGCCTGTCTGAGAACCTCACGCTGCACACCGCGCTGTGCCGTCGTGAAGCGGGCGCCTTCGTCAAAGCCGTGCAGGGTACCGACGATGTGGTGGTGGCTTGCACCCAAGAACAACGCCTGTTTGGCGAGTTGGCCGTTGAGGCGCAGGCCAAAACCTCGGTCATCAAGTTCGTCAACATCCGCGAGACGGGTGGATGGAGCCGCGACGCGCAAAACGCCAGTCCCAAAATAGCGGCGCTCTTAGCGGCTGCGCATTTGCCCGAGCCCGAGCCTGTGCCCGTCGTCACATTCAAAAGCGCCGGGCGCTTGCTCATCATCGGTGAGCTCGACCGTGCCGAGCAATTGGCAGGCTTGTTGGCCGATCACTTGAACATCACGTTGTTCACCCAAGGCCCCGGCGATGCGGGTGGCGCACAAAGCCGCCGCTATCCCGTGCTGGGCGGACATGTTGTGCGTCTGGATGGTTGGTTGGGTGCCTTCACACTCACTTGGCAGCGCAGCAACCCGATTGACCTGGATGTCTGCACCCGATGCAATGCGTGCGTGGCCGCCTGTCCAGAGCAAGCCATTGGCTTGGACTACCAAATCGACAGCGCCAAGTGCAGTGCACACCGTGATTGCGTGACAGCGTGCGGCGCGATCGGTGCGATCAACTTTGATCGCCCAGCTGCGACGGAAACCGCAGAGTTCGACTTGGTGCTCGACTTGCGCGCACACAGCGCGTTCAACCGCCATGCCTTGCCGCAAGGTTATTTCCGCGATGCGAGCGCTGCCAATTTGTTGCGCTTGCGCGAGCTGGTGGGTGAGTTTGAAAAGCCCAAGTTCTTTGCCTACAAACAAAAACTGTGCGCACACAGCCGCAATGAAAAGGTGGGCTGCAACGCGTGCGTGGACATTTGTTCTGCCGAAGCCGTCAGCTCCGACAAGTCGCGTCAGCAAATCAAAGTCAACCCCAACCTGTGCGTGGGCTGCGGTGCGTGCACCACGGTGTGCCCCACCGGCGCGTTGACGTATGCCTATCCGCCTGCCAGCGCACAAGGACAACAACTCAAAACCCTGCTGAGCACCTACCAAAAAGCCGGCGGCAAAGACGCGGTGATCTTGTTGCACAGCCAAGAGGCGGGCCAAGCCTTGGTGAACGAGCTGGGACGTGCCGCGCAACTCAAGGTGGCGCATGGTGTGCCCGCGCATGTGATTCCTGTGTCGTTGTGGCACACCGCCAGCTTGGGGCTCGATGTATGGCTCACCGCCTTGGCTTACGGTGCGGCTCAAGTGTTGGTGCTGCACACCGCCGAAGAAGCGCCGCAATACGCCGACGGCTTGCAAGCGCAAATGCAGCAAGCCCAAGCCTTGCTCGAAGGCCTAGGTTACGCCAAGCCAGGCCAGATGCCTGTGCAGTTGTTGCACGCCACACAAGCCATGGCCCTGGACGCCGAGTTGCAGCGCCTCACCACAGGCAAACAACGCTTGAGTTCTTCCGTGCCCTTGGCCACCTTTGCCGTGACGGCCGAAAAGCGCAGCACCTTGGGCTTGGTGGTCGATCACTTGTTGGACCATGCGCCGGTGCTGAAAACAGCCACACCCCCGCAAGCCTTGGCGCTGCCTTCAGACGGCGCGCTCTTTGGCACGGTGGAGGTCAACAAAGACAGTTGCACCTTGTGCATGAGCTGCGTCAGTGCCTGCCCAGCCCAAGCGCTGCAAGACAACCAACAATCGCCACAGCTGCGTTTTGTAGAAAAGAACTGTGTGCAGTGCGGCTTGTGCGTCAGCACCTGCCCTGAAAAAGCATTGAACCTGGTGCCACGCATGCTCTTGACGCCGCAACGCAAAGAAGTGCGTGTGCTCAATGAAACCCAACCCTATGGCTGCGTGCGTTGTGGCAAGCCCTTTGGCACGCTCAAAGGCATTGAAGCCATGATCGGCAAACTGGCGGGCCATTCGATGTTCCAAGGCGCCGCGTTGGAGCGTCTCAAGATGTGTGGCGACTGCCGCGTGATCGACATTTACTCTGCCGGCGACGAGCAAAAAATCTTATGACCGAATCTCACCTCTCCTCTGCGCTTGATGAAGAGACGGCGCGTGCCGAGCTGTATGGCTTGATCGCCGAGTTGTTTTATGCACCGCCGCGTGCCGAGTTGCTGGCGCAATTGCGCGTCGCTGCCACGGATGCACCTGCTGCCGGTGGATTTCTGGAAGAGCCTTGGCGTCAACTCGTGGGCGTGGCCCGTGAGATGGACGACACGTCGATTCAAAAAGAACACGACGCCTTGTTTGGCGGCGTAGGCAAGCCTGAGGTGTATGTGTATGCCTCGCATTTCTTGACCGGCTTTTTGAATGAAAAGCCCTTGGCCCAATTGCGTACCGATTTGGCCGCATTGGGCCTCACTCGTGATGCCGCCACCATGTCTGAAACCGAAGATCACGTGTCTTATGTGTTCGAGGTCATGCGCTTTTTGGTGGCGGGGGACGATGTCTCGGTGTCCAACCTCACGCAACAGGCCAAGTTCTTTGCGGCGCATGTGCAGACTTGGTTGCCTGCTTTGTGTGATGCCGTGCAGGCCAATCCGCGTGCACGTTTTTATGCTGCATTGGCTGAACTTACGCGCGCCTTTGTCAGCGTGGAGACGCAAGGCTTCGATTTGCTGGCGTGATGCCAACGCCGTTCGTTTTGATGAGTGTTTCGTAGGCGTATCTACCTAAGCTAAAAGCGTCGGTTAGGTGACAGCGAGATGTTTTTACGTATTGAGCTGGGACTCAATTCCTTTACAGTATGCAAAGTCGTGCATAAGAGCGATTTCAAGAGGAGCTAGACATGAAAAAAGACCAATCCCAAACAGCGCCATCGCGCCGTGGATTTTTTATGGGTGCAGCCGCAGCCGGTGCTGCAGCCGCTGCTGTCACGGCGTTGCCTGGCATCAACGCTCCTACAGCTGAACTCAACAAACTTCCCCCCGCGCCTGAAAACGGCGGCGGCTACAGCTTGAGCGAGCACGTCAAACGCTATTACCAGACCACCCGCGTCTGATCAGGAGCACCGTATGTTGTTGACCCGTAAATCTGATTCTTCTTCCAGCAAAGCCGCAGGTTCGGCTTTTGTGGATCGCCTGCAACGCGGCTTGTCGCAAGCTTTGCCCACGGTAGACCGTCGCGGTTTTCTGCGTCGCTCTGGCTTGGGCGTGGGCGTCGGCTTGGCTGCCACCCAACTGAGCTTGGTCAAAAAAGCTGGAGCCGCCAGTGCTGCGACTGGCGACGGCAGCGGCAAGTTGGAAGTCAAACGCACCGTGTGTACCCACTGCTCCGTGGGTTGCGCTGTGGACGCTGTGGTTGAAAACGGCGTGTGGGTGCGTCAAGAACCTGTGTTCGATTCCCCCATCAACCTCGGCGCCCATTGCGCCAAAGGTGCGGCCCTGCGTGAGCACGGTCACGGCGAGTTCCGCTTGCGTTACCCCATGAAGTTGGTCAACGGCAAGTACGAGCGCATCAGCTGGGAAACCGCCTTGGACGAAATCAGCGCCAAGCTGCTGGAGTTGCGCAAGACTTCAGGTCCAGACAGCGTGTACTGGATTGGTTCTTCCAAACACAACAACGAACAAGCCTATTTGCTGCGCAAGTTTGTGAGCTACTTCGGCAGCAACAACTGCGACCACCAAGCCCGTATTTGCCACTCCACCACCGTGGCCGGTGTGGCCAATACCTGGGGCTATGGCGCGATGACCAACTCCTACAACGACATGCAAAACAGCAAGGTCGCTTTGTACATTGGCTCCAACGCGGCAGAAGCGCATCCCGTGTCCATGTTGCACATGCTGCATGCCAAAGAAAACGGCTGCAAGATGATCGTGGTCGATCCACGCTTTACTCGCACGGCAGCCAAGGCCGACGAGTACG
>Ga0213920_1000448_pt1 | contig 33349 bp, 37 predicted proteins | sample McNCre1117MG_FD_161054 | JGI IMG/M metagenome (GOLD analysis project Ga0213920, IMG submission 161054) | Freshwater microbial communities from McNutts Creek, Athens, Georgia, United States - 11-17 MG | ecosystem: Environmental > Aquatic > Freshwater > Creek | place: USA: Georgia | collected...
TGTATTCGGCACCCGTTTGGCCGGGTGTGCCAGAGGCTTGAGCGATGTTGCTGCCCGATTCCACCAAACGCAAGACCAAGGGGGCCAAGTCGACAGCAATCGCATGCTTGAGCTGAATCACCTCAACATCGCTGGCATTTGACACATCCAGCGTCGCGATGATGCGACCGATGCGCTGCAAGTTGTCTGCGTAGTCCGTGATGATGAGGGTGTTGTTGCCGGGGTTGGCATTGATGGTGTTGTTGGGGCTGATGAGCGGGCGCAACACGGGGACTAAGTTGTTGGCTTGTTCAAAGTTGAGTTTGAAGATGTGCGTGACGATTTGACCGTTGGCACCACCACCGCCTGCTTTCTCGATTTCCTGCACGTTGCCGCCTTGCAGCTTGGCATCTGCTTCAGGCACGATTTTGTAGAGGCCCTTGGTCTCGACCATGGCAAAGCCTTGCAAGCGCAACGCTGCCAAAAACTGACTCCACGCTTCGTTGGGCGACACGGGCAACTCCGTGCTCAGGTTGATCGTGCCTTTGACGCGAGGATCGACCACCAAGTTGCGGTTAGACAGTGTGGCCAGTGTGCGTGCGACTGACTCGATTTCAGCGTTCACAAAGTTGAGCGTGATGGGCTGCTGCTGTGGGGTGGTCTTTTTGGCGGGAGTTGCTGCATGCGTGAGCGACAGTCCAAGTAAAGCCGGTGCGAGGCCCAAGCCCAGGGCAAGTGCCAAGGCCGAGGGTTGAAAGAACGTGTGTTGTTTAGCCATACGCGTGTTAACCCATTTTCAAAATCGATTTGGCGCCTTGGCGTTGACCAAGGATGTTCAATAAATTAGAGAGTGCAGCTTCTGCATCAGGTGCTGCGGTGGCCTCACCGTTGAAGCGCAGACGCCCGTTGTGTAGTTGGCCTGTGCCTTGCAAAATCAAGCTGCCTTCGAGCGTGTCGAGCGTGAGCGCAATAGGGTCACCTCCTTGCACACGCAGTCGGTAGCTGCCCAAGGGGCGCAAGGTGGACAAGCGTGTTGCCAGCTTTTGAAGTTGCAGCTCTGCCTGGCCTTGCAGTTGTTCTTGGCCTGCTTGTTGGGTCCATTGCAAGTGGTTGGTTTGCAGTTGCAGTTGGCCTTCGGGTTGCACGGTGTTCCACGGTGCGCATAAGCCCACCAGCCAATTGGCAGGCCAGAGAGAGGTGTGGTCGCTGACCTGCACACGTACACCACGCCACAGGGGGGACACATCGATGTGCACAGGCTGCGGCGTGCAGCAGGCAGAGGCCACCGTGGCGCGGAGTGCCAGACGCAGGGGCGCCCAATCTAGGTGAGGGCCGAGCTGCCATGTCACGCGTGTCGGCAGTGAGGTGGTGGTGTTGGGCCGCGCCGTGTTGGGCGTTTTGGCGATGTTGAGTGGGCCTTCGTTGAGTACCCATTGGGCGGAGCCATGCCACACTGTGCCTTGTGGGTCTTGCAGCAGCACCCGTTCACCGCTGGCGTGTGCGATGGCCTGTGTCAGCCAATGAGCGGGCGCTTGGGTGATGAGGGCCAACGCCAGACCCAAGCCCGCACCTGTCCATGCCCAGCGTGTGCTGGCCTTGGGGTGGGAGCTTGGGTTGAGGCGCTGCATCTGGAAAGGCGAGGTGGGGCTGTGCTGGCGTTAAGGCGTTGCGCCACGGGTGGGCAAGTGCAGCACCATGCTGCCGTCCCACGCCACCACAGGCGAGGTGGTGGCAGGTGCCATGCCTGTCGTGTTGCTGCGTGTCAAGTGCGCTTCCACAGGTAAGGCTTGTGCTTGGCTACGGGTTTGTGCCATCCAGTTGGCCAACGTGGGTGCGGGCACTGCTTTGAGCTGCACGACCACACGGTCACCCTGCACGTTCAGTTGAATTTGCGTATTGGGTGTGAGGCTTTGCAATGTGCGCAACGCTTCGTCACGCGAAAGAGGGGGGCGTGTTTGCAATGCTTTGGCTTGCGCTTGCAGTGCCAACATCTGGGTTTGTTGTTCACCCAATTGCGCGCGACGGTGGTCGCTGTCGCGCAAGGTGTTAAGCGCAGGGGCGATGGCGATCGACCCAAACAACAACAGGCCGAACAGGGCCCCCAGCACCGACACGCTGCGCTGCTCGCGTGGGCTCAAGGCTTGCCAGCGGGCACGTAATTTCATTTCGCGCCCTCCGCCTGTAAAACCCAGGTGTCGTTGCCGTCTTGGCGCAGGCTCAGGCCCTGGGCTTGGAGGCGAGCCACGCCAGAGACGTTGCCATCTAACGCGACACCTTGGACGCGGAGTGCGTGGTTGGCGAAATGAATTTGCGAGGGGGTTTGACCTGTGGGCAGCACGTCGGCCAAGGCTGCGAGCAGGGGCTCAAAGTCTGTGCTGGATGTGGCGCCAGATTTTTGTTGCAGCTCATTCACCTGGCGCTGCATTTGCAGTGGCGCGTCGATGACCAAGGTCACGGATGGGAAGGTGGTTTTCAGAATGCTGTGCAGCGAGGCTTGTTGTGCATCCAAAGCACTGCGCTCACGCCAAGCCAAAGCGTTGAGCCCCAGCACTTGCAAGGCGACCAAGGCCACCATGCCCCAGCGTACAGGCTTCCACGCCGGTGCGTGCAGCAAGGTTTGCCATGCTGTTTGTAGTTGGCGTTGCGTACGTTGCGCGCGGCCTTGTGCCCATTCGCCTTGTGCCAAATCCCACTCAGATTGGCTGGATTCGACCCAGCGTTGCGCCGCACTTTGCAAGGTGGGCTGGCGCTGCAGTGTGGTTTGTACGCGCGTCACCATGGCGGGTTCGGCTTGAATTTGTAAATCGTCTTGGCTGAGCGCATCAAAGGCGCGCCACTGAGCCGTATTGGGCGGCAGCAGCGTCACACCCTGCGCGTGGCAAAGCACGCTTTGTGAATGGTCGGGTTCGCCCATCACATGCAAGACGGGGGCGTTGCTGGGCGATAGCTCGGGCGTGAGACGTTGAACGGTTAGGCCAACGGCTTGTAGAGGCGCGAGGACTTCACGCAGCCATGCCTTGTCACACACAGTCACCCAAGCCTCACCCCCTGTGCGGGCCACGCCCTCAGCTTGGGGGTCAAGCACGATGTGCAGGTGTTGTGGGTCGTCAAGCAAGCGGTCTTCGAGCAAGCCATGCAGCACGCTTGGCAAACGTGGGCCATGGCTGGCTGGCGGTAGTTGCACACGCAGCCAAGCCAGACGGCTGTGCGGCACCACCGCCAGCACTTCGCCCGCATGGGTTGACAACGTGGACGCCACCCCGACGGCATGGCGCAACACACTGTGCCCATCCGAGTGAACGTGTGCATAGCCCGTTGCAGCGGCATTGGCAGAGTGGGGGAGCGCGATGATCAACATGAGAACCGTCATTGTAGAGAGCCAGACTCGCGCCAAAGCACTTTCAAGTCTTGGCCATCACGTTGCACCACAGAGCGTTCTTGCAAGGTGGTTTGTGGCATGCGTAAGCGGCCCAGCACTTCAAAGTAACGGCTGCTCACGCTGTGGCTTCCCTCTAGGCTGGCGGGTCGACCCAAGGCTTTTTGAAAGGCGTCGACGGTGGGCCAGTGTTGGCGTTCGCGCTGTTGCACCAAGCGCTGCGCGTCGGCCAGGCCTAGGCCTGGCACGCTGGCGTACAGCACGGGCTCGGTGGCGGTGTTTAGGTTGACGGGGGTGCGGGTGGGCAGCACGGTGATGTGGGGGCTGAGCGTCAGCAACGCTTGGGGTGACAGGCCCAACCAGCTGAGTTGGGCCACGCGCTGGGGCATGAGCGGTGCGTTGCTGCTTTGCCGTTGTGCGGCGAGCAAACCTTGGGTGAGTAGGCTGAGCTGGGCAGGCGGTAGGTTGAGCGCATCAAACAAGCGCTCAAACGCGAGCACGGCTTTGCCATCGAACTGATCACCTTGCAGCAAATTGGTCACGTTGAGGCGACCTTGTAAGTCGTTCACCTGCCCTGACAACAACACTTGTTGGGCGAGCTTGTCATCTTCCCCGGTGTTGTCTGTGCTGTCGGGCAGGGCGGCCAAAAAGCTGGACAACCGGGCTTCTTGTAACGGCACGGCCCATGGTTCTGCCAAGTGGTCCGCGGGTGAATTGACATCGCCGGCGCGCGCGTCTTCGCGCAAGATGACGCGCGCCCAGTCGAGTGCGCCCGTCAGCAGCCAGCGCGCTTGGGTGCGTTGCCGCTCCGCGCCCTCGACCTCGATGGATTTCCATTGCTGCCAAAGTGCGCCTGCGGCAAAGGTGGCTACCAAAGCCACGGTGAGCATGGCGGCCAGCAGTGCGGCCCCGCGTTGTGTGGCGTGAGGGTGTGCGACGTGCTTCATGTTTTGGTGTTGCTGAAGTTGGGGCGCACCCAATCTAGGGTGAGGCGGCCACGCACGCCGGTGCTGGCGGGTAGGTCAATTTGCAGGCGAATGGCATCGGGCAACGCACCTTGGCCCGTAGCGGTGGTTTGTGGCGTGAGCGCCGGCGCGCTGCTGCTGGGGGCGTTTGTGTCTGAATTGCCCGCGCTAGAGAGCGGGTTGGTCCATGCGTTGCTACGGAAGTAGGTGAGCTGCCAGGCGTCGAGGGGGATGAGTCCAGTTTCAAACGCCGCATCGTCGCTGCTGGGGTTTTGGCCCCAGCGTTCGGCTTGTGTCCACGCTTGTTGCAGGGCGGCGCGCGTTTGCACAGGGGCCGATTGCCAGCGCAGCCATTGGTTGTGACGCAGTGTCCATGCCACCACCCAAAGGCCAGCATCCGCCCCGTCGGCACGCCAAGCCGTGGCACGGCGGGTGAGGCGCAATGTGCGGCCATCCCAGTTCACCCCTGCTTCGTTGAGGCTGGGCAAGGGTTGTACGGCGTTGAGGTCGGCTTGCCATTGGGCGAGTACCGTTTGCAGCACGGCGGTTTTGTCAACCTGCGCTTGCGTGATGTCGCGGCTGCGCATGAGGCTGTCGAGCCCACGCCAGCTCAAACCTGCCAGCACCGCCATGAGCGTGATGGCGATGAGCAGTTCGATGAGGGTGAAGCCGCGTTGCTTTTGCATCAATAACGCCCCAACACCGTGGTGATATTCAGCACAGGCGTGGCGGCGTCAAACACTTGGGCGTCTACGCGGCGAAACGCGGGGTTGGGGGTGGTGCGCACGGTCAGCGCCACTTCAAAGTTGCGTTCCACTTGCGGGCAGGGCACGCGCGAGTTGCCCACGCCGGGCAGTTGTTGTGACAGGCGAAGTTGGTTCAAGGCGTTGTCGGCGCAAATTTGTGCAAGCAGCACATCGGCTTGGCGTTGCGCGTTGCGCGTGAGTGCGCCGCTGACTTTGAGTCCACTCATCAAAGCGATGGATACGATGGCCAAAGCCACCAACACTTCGATCAACGTGAAACCGCGCTGCGTCTTCATGGCACTACTTTGAAAGGCTGTAAGCCATCTGTGCCAATACGCAACGTGGGCGCGGATTGGGGGGCGTTGGCCGATGTCACATTCAGTGTGATGCGCACTGGCGCAAGGATGGGTTCTGGTCCGAGTACCACCCCGTTGGCTGTGGTGGCATTGGGCGATAGCGCTGCCGTGCTGACCACGGCTTGCGTGCCAACGGTTAGCCAAGCTTCGGTGCGGGTGGCCAGCGGACTTCGAATGGCAAAACCTTCGGGTGTGGGTTGCCAAATCACCGCTACGCCGCTGGTGCGCGATTGGGCGCGGGCCGCTTCGAGTATGGCGACCAGGCGCTGTGCTTCGCGCTCTAGTTGGGTTTGGCTGTTGTCACGCAGCGAGAGGCTGACACCCGCCATGGCGAAGCCGATGATGGCCAGCACCACCAACAGCTCCAACAGGGTGAGGCCGCGTTGGCGCTGCATTGCTGGTTGGGGTGCGCGTTTTACTGCCAGCTGCCGAGGTCGGCGTTTTTACCTTCGCCGCCCGGCTGACCATCGGCCCCCAGAGACAACACGTCGACTTCGCCCTTCACGCCAGGGTTCATGTATTGGTAAGGGCGGCCCCACGGGTCGTTAGGCAGCTTATCAATATAGGGCTTCCAGTTTGGCGGTGCGGGGCCAGCGGTGGGCTTGACCACCAAAGCGTTCAGGCCTTGTTCGGCGGTGGGGTAGTTTTGGTTGTCCAAGCGGTAGAGCTTGAGCGCTTGCATGAGGTTGCCCACATCGGTTTTTGCGGCGGTCACACGCGCATCGTCGGCACGGTTGAGGACGTTGGGGACCACCAGGGCGGCGAGCACGCCAATGATGGCCAGCACCACCATCAATTCAATGAGGGTGAAGCCGCGTTGACGTTTGGTTTTTGGGGGTGTTTGAGGCATATGCATGGGATGAATCATAATCCGCTGATGCTTGTTTTTAGTGCCTCGTCCCGCATGGTTTTGCCCGCCGCCTCGCTGCTGGTGTGGGGTAGCGTCATGTTTAGTGCTGTGACCTGGGGTTTGCGTTGGTCCGCCACCGGCGTGGCGCCAAGTGATGCCACCGTCGCAATGCAGGTTTTGCCCGAGATGGACCTTGCCGCCGCCGCTCGTAGCTTGGGGGCTGTGCCTGTGCAAACGGCAGCCAACCCCAATGCGGCTAACCGCTTTCAGCTGCAAGGTGTGATGGCGGGAGGCCCAAATGCAGGGGCGGCACTGATTTCGGTGGATGGGCAAGCGGCCAAGCCCTACCGTGTGGGTGCCGTTCTGGCCGAGGGTTGGGTCCTGCAATCGGCGCAAGGTCGACGCATCAGCCTTGGTGCTTCGATGGACGGGCCGCCGATGTTGGCGCTAGAGCTGCCAGCCAAAAAATAATTGCCGAGTCACGGGGCGCCATCGGTTCAGCGTTGCAAGAACAAGCGATACGCGGGGTTCTTGGTTTCTTCCACAAACGGATAGCCCAAGTCTTCCAAGAAAGCGGTGAAGGCTTTGTTGTCGGTCTTGGGGACTTGCAAGCCCATCAAGATGCGCCCGTAGTCCGCGCCTTGGTTACGGTAGTGGAACAGGCTGATGTTCCAGCCGGGACGCATGGCCAGCAAGAACTTCATCAACGCGCCAGGACGCTCTGGAAATTCAAACCGCAAGATGCGCTCTTCATGAGCCAGTGATGAATGGCCGCCCACCATGTGGCGAAGATGTTCTTTGGCCAGCTCGTCATGTGTGAGGTCAATCGCCTCAAAACCGCTCTTGCTGAAGTGCGCTGCTATCTTGCTGCTTTCGCCTTTGACGCCCGTGGTCAAGCCCACAAAGACGTGGGCTTTGGCTTGGTCGCTCATGCGGTAATTGAACTCGGTCACGTTGCGCGGTGACTTGCTGCCACCAAAGCTAGGGAGCTTGCCAATCAACTCGCAAAAACGGCGCAGGCTGCCGGGCTGCTCGGGGATGGTGACAGCAAACAAAGCTTCGCGTTCTTCACCCACTTCGGCACGTTCGGCCACAAAGCGCAAGCGGTCGAAGTTCATGTTCGCACCGCACAAAATAGCAGCGTAGGTTTCGCCCTTGGTCTTGTGCTTTGCCACGTATTGCTTGATGGCCGCCACAGCCAGCGCACCTGCGGGCTCGACGATGCTGCGGGTGTCTACAAACACGTCTTTGATGGCCGCACACACGGCGTCGGTGTCGACGGTGATGTAGCTGTCCACCAAGTTTTTCGAGATACGGAAGGTTTCTTCGCCCACCAGCTTCACAGCCGTGCCGTCCGAGAACAAACCCACGTCATGCAGCGTGACGCGTTTGCCTTTGGCCACCGACTGCATCATGGCCGATGAGTCGTCCATTTGCACGCCAATCACTTTGATTTCGGGGCGCACGGCCTTGATGTAGTTGGCGACACCACTGATGAGGCCGCCGCCGCCGATGGCGACGAATACCGCATCGAGTGGGCCTTGGTGTTGGCGCAACATTTCCATGGCAATCGTGCCTTGACCGGCAATCACATCGGGGTCGTCAAACGGGTGAACAAACGTCATGCCGTTCTTCTTTTCCAGTGTGAGTGCGTGTGTGTAGGCGTCAGAGTAGCTGTCGCCCGCCAACACCACCTCACCGCCAAGTGCTTTGACGGCCTCAATCTTCACACTGGGCGTGGTGGTGGGCATGACGATGATGGCTTTGGTGCCCAGGCGCTTGGCGCCCAACGCCACGCCTTGCGCGTGGTTGCCAGCAGAGGCGCAAATCACACCCTTCTTCAGCTGCTCGGGCGTGAGGTGCGCCATTTTGTTGTACGCACCGCGCAGCTTGAAGCTGTGCACAGGTTGTTGGTCCTCGCGCTTCAACAACACGGTGTTGTGAACTCGACGGCTGAGGTTTTTAGCCACCTCCAGCGCAGATTCGCTCGCCACGTCATACACACGGGCAGTCAAGATTTTTTTCAAGTAATCGGCGGGCTGTAGCGCGCGCGCTTTGGAGGTGCGGGTAGACATGGGGTGATTGTCTCTTATGGGCATAGGCGAAAAAAAACCCCGAGTTTTGCAACTCGGGGCCGAATCCACTTTTGAGGGTGGAGGAGACAAGCCCCTAGTGTATGCAAAAAATGTTGCGATGCAACATTTAGAAGACAATCGAGGCCTAATTTTTTGGAGAACAACATGGAATGCACCGTCAGCTGGACCGGCAACTCTGGCACCCGTTCAGATATGAGCTTTATTGCAGAAACTGGCAGCGGTCATGTGGTGGCCATGGACGGTGCGCCTGATGCCGCCAAGCCCGAGAACGGCGGCCAAAACTTGGCGCCACGGCCCATGGAGCTGTTGCTGGCTGGTACAGGCGGCTGCACGGCGTATGACGTGGTGTTGATTTTGAAGCGTGGTCGCCACAACGTGCAGGGCTGCAGTGTGAAGATCGTCAGCGAGCGCGCTACCGAAGACCCCAAGGTGTTCACCCAAATCAACATGCACTTCACGGTCACAGGCAAGGATATTCCAGCTTCCGCCGTGGAGCGTGCCATCGCCATGAGCCATGACAAATACTGCTCGGCCAGCATCATGCTGGGCAAGACAGCGGAAATTACCACCAGCTTTGAGCTGGTAGACGCCTAAAACACAGGTTTAGATGCGGTGCGCCACGGTGGTCATCACCTTGGCGGCCAGTTGCATCATGGTTTTGAAAGGTGCGGGTAGCTCTGCAGCCCCCGCCAGTTGCGCTTCTTTGGCGTGTTGCGCTTCATCCACCTTCATTTGCGCCACGATGGCGCGGCTGGGCCCGTCGTTGGCTGGTAGCAAACCCAAGTGGTTGTCTAAGTGCGCCTCGACTTGACGCTCGGTCTCCACCACAAAGCCTAGGCTCATGCGGTCTCCGCCCAGCTTGGCCGCGGCATAGCCAATGCTGAAGGCCCCGGCGTACCAAAGTGGGTTGAGCAGGCTGGTGCGCCCCCCCAACGCTTGCAGGCGCTCCTCGACCCATGCCAAATGGTCGGTTTCTTCGTTGCATGCCGCCGTCAGGTGCTGGCGCAGCGCGTTGTTCTGGGTCGCCAAGGCTTGGGCTGTGTATAGCGCTTGGGCGCAGACTTCGCCAACATGGTTCACGCGCATCAGTGCAGAGGCTTCGCGCTTTTCAGCGTCCTTCAGCGGGGCTGGCGTGGGTACCTCGGCCGCCCACATGGGGGTGGGGCGGTTGGCGTGGTGGCGGGCAAAAACGGTGCGCAAGGCGCTATCGGCGGCGGTGAGAAGAGCATCCATGGTTCAAGTTTAAGTCGGAAGACAGAAAGGCGATCGCGTCTCTGACGGGGGACTTAGCCCCAGCCCCCAAGGGTTTGCGAGCGGTTTGGCGTTAGTTTGTTGCACGAATGCAACGTTCAACCTCTATTTTTGGTCCTTGTCATCGTCGTTTGCGTGGCCGTCTGGTTCAATACATCCAACTTCCCGAAAACGGAGGTTGGTTCTGAAAAATTCAGAACCCCTGTTCAAACCTTGGAGAACCTTGAAATGAAAAAAACTCTCGTTGCATTGGCCGCATTGGCCGCGACTTCTGCATTCGCTCAATCCTCTGTGACCATCTACGGTAACTTGGATCAAGGCATCTATCGCCAAACTGAAGGCAACAACACCAACTACTCAAAAATCGCTTCTAACGTGAACAGCACTTCAGTGTTGGGTTTCCGCGGTACTGAAGATTTGGGTGGCGGCACAACTGCCAACTTCCACCTGTTGTCTGAACTCAGCTTGTCACAAGGCCAAATGGGTTCTTCTACTTCTGGTGATACTGCTACCACCGGTCAAAAACCAAACATCTTTACACGTGCAGCTAACGTTTCTTTGGCAAACAAAGACATGGGTTCGTTTGAAATCGGCCGCATTCAAGACACGGTGTGGTTGACACAAGGTGCTTTTAACAACGTAGGCTCTAACTCATTCGGTTTTGGCGCATACACAGCCACACAAACAAACTTTGGTGCATTGGTTGCTCAAAAATTCGGTACAGCTCCTGCTGACACTACCTACAGCGGCACTTCTGGTGCAACAGGTGTGGCTAACCAATCAGAAAGCGGTTCAGCTTCTGTCAACTTCAACGCTGGTTGGGGTTATACAACACCTACGTTTTATGGTGTTAAGGCCACATACCAACACGTGGGCAACAACTTCAGCAACACAGCAGCTGGCAACCCTGCTGCTGCTACTGGTAACGCCTATCGCGTGGAATACACCAACGGTCCTTTGAACGTTCAATACGCTCAAACCTCACGCCAAGACGCAGCTGACAAATTGGGTGCTAAGTGGCAAGTGTTGGGCGCAACATACCAAATGGGTGCTGCCAAGTTGGTTGCCGCTCAATCTAAGTTGACTACATCTAATGGCTTCTCAAGCATCGATGGCAACACTGTCAATGCTTTGGGCGTGATCTATGACTTGAATGCCAAAGTTAACGTGGGTGCTGGCTACACAACAATCAAAGACGACGTCACTGGTAACAAGTCTTCTTTGATCGGTTTGACTGGTCGTTACATGTTCAGCAAGCGTACACAAGCTTACGCAGGCTATGGTCGCGAAAGCAACGATGGCACACTCAAGACAACCATGTTGTATGGTGGCCCTTCAAGCACCAGCGCTGCTGGTTCAACTTCACAAGGTTACCTCGTTGGTATCCGCCACTCTTTCTAATCCTCAAGCTGGCTTAGCCAGTTAAGGTTTTAGTAAAAAGTAAAGCCCCATCCCTTGCAAAAGTGGGTGGGGTTTTTTGATTTCAAAAAAAATATTGGAGACGAAAATGACTTCTATTTCAAAAATTGCCTTAGCTTGTGCAGCGTTGGTCGCTGCTTCAGGTGCTTTCGCTCAAAAAGCAGGCGATAACATCATTGGCATTGGCTTGGCTTCAATTAATCCTGATGCCAATTTGGGCGTGATTACTTCAACCAGCGCCAGTGCACCCTCTGCTGCTGCATTCACAGGCCAGCTCCGTGACGCTTCTGCCAAAGTGGGTAGCGAAACCACAATCTCATTAGGCTTGCTGCACATGTACACAGACAACATCGGTGGTGAGTTCACCATTGGCGTGCCTGCTGAGTTCACGCAAGACTTGAATACCCCTAACGGCAGCGCCCCTTCACATGCAGCCGCAGCCAAGATGAAAATCTGGACGCCCACCGCTGTGGCCAAGTACTTCTTTGGTACAGCGCAAGACCAATGGCGTCCGTATGTAGGTTTTGGTGTGTCGCGTGTTTCTTTTCACAACGTGGCGACCAATGCAGCAGACAGAACTGTGGTGGCCTTGGCTGGCACTTCAGCTGACTTCTCCTCTTCATGGGCGCCTGTGTACAACGCGGGTGTAATTTACAACATTGACGACAAGTGGAGCATCAACGGCTCAGCTGCGTACATCCCAATCAAGACCACGGCCACCTTTGTGGGACCAGGTCTGGGTGTGCCAGTGACGAGCTCGGGTGATGTAAAGCTCAACACCATGGACTATGTGATTCGTCTGGGCTACAAGTTCTAAACCTGATTTTGACTTAACTCGTTAAGAATCTAAAAATTTTGAACCCTACTACTCGCAAGAGTGGTCGGGTTTTTTTTATGCGTCTGAATTTGTCTTGATCTAGGTCAATCACTTGAAGTCGTGTGGTTGATGCGTATCAATATGTGTTGTTTCGATCCGCAGTGAAATTAGCAGCACGGGAATAGACCCGAGTCAAGTTAAGGAAAACATCATGAAAAAAATTCTCATCGCTGCTGCTGCTGTTGGTATGTTGGTTGCTGGTCAAGTGGCCGCGCAGGAAAGCCCTTGGCTAGTTCGTGCACGCGCTGTGAACATGCACATGACCAACCAGAACTCAACACCTGTTGCAGGTTTGGGTGCATCCAACAAGGCGATTCCCGAAGTTGATGTTTCATACTTCTTCAACAAGAACATTGCCGCTGAGTTGATTTTGACGGTCCCTCAACAAATGAGCGTTGTTGCCGCGGGTGGTGACGTGGGCACGTTCAAGGCCTTGCCTCCTACGTTGACCGTGCAATACCACTTCACTGATTTGAATGGCTACACGCCATACGTGGGGGCAGGTTTGAACTTCACCAAAATCACAAATGTGAATTTGGCTGGCGGTGCCTTCAGCTTGGATAACCACAGCTACGGTTTCGCATTACAAGCCGGCGTTGACGTACCGTTGACCAAGCAAGTTTCTTTGAACTTCGACATCAAGAAAGTTCAAATTCAATCGGATGTTTACGTTGCCGCCACAGGCGCCAAAGCGGGCACACTCAAGCTCGACCCAACCTTGGTTGGCGTGGGCATTGGTTACCGCTTCTAAGTTGCTTGAAAAGCCTCAAGCCCCTCACTTGAAACAGTGAGGGGCTTTTTCGTACCAAGACGAATTGCGTCGATAATTTTTGATGTGAACGCGCCTGATATTTTTTCTTCATTAGCCCACGAGCGCCGCTCTGTGCGTGCTTATCTTTCTACGCCTGTGCCAGATGCCTTGTTGCGCGAGGTGCTGATGTTGGCTCGACAGGCCCCGAGTGGTGCCAACCTGCAACCAGGCGTATTCGTGGCGATCCAAGGGCTTGTGAGGCAGCAGCTTTGCCATGACTTGGTGACCGCATGGCGTGCGGGTCAGCAAGAGGCTGAAGACTACGATTACTTTCCTAACCCTATGCCCATGACGCTTCGCCGTCGTCAAGTGGCGTCTGCGCAAGCCTTGTATGGCGCATTGAATGTGGCACGCGATGATCGTGCGGGGCGAGATGCGCAGTTTGAGCGGAATTTTCGTTTCTTCGATGCGCCAGTGGCCCTGGTGGTCACCATGGAGCACGGCTTTGGGTGTGGTGGTTACATGGACCTTGGCATGGCGCTGTATGGTTTGATGTTGGCTGCGCAAGCCAAAGGACTCGCCACCTGTGCCATTGGGGCCCTGGCGTCTTACCCCAATTTGATTCGTCAACGCTTGGGTTTAAATGCTACATCACACATTGTGTGTGGCGTAGCCTTGGGTTATGCGGACCCAGACGCACCGGTGAATCAAACGCAAACCACGCGCTGCGAATTGGATGACTATTTCAAGGTGATTGGCTGATCGACACGCACGACTCAAAGCCAGCGCACAACGGCTGCCGCCCCAAGGCCTCCTGCGCCTGCTACCGCAGCCAAGCCATGAGCACCTGAGATGTTGTGGTGTTCTAAGTTGGCCAATAAACGCACCAAGGCGATGGCAGCAGATGCCCCGATGGGATGGCCTCTGGCCAGCCCTCCGCCCAGTGGATTCAAGCATTCAGGGGCAAGGCCCAAGCGCTCAGCAAAACTCAAGCCTTGCACGGCAAAGGCATCGTGTAATTCAACAAATTGCATTTGGTGGGCGTGGGCGATGTTGGCCCGTTTTAAGGCCTCTCGCGCCGCAAGCTCTGCAGCCAACAGTGGAAATTCAGGCGCCCCTCCCACAGAAGCATTGGAGACCCAAGCGGCTTGGCTGCGAATGTTCAAACGAGACGCAGCATTTGGACTGACCAGCAACACAAATGCAGCGCCATCGGCTTGCGCAGCAATGGTGAGGGCGCTCAGGGCGCATGCGTCGTGGGTGTCATGGTTTGGGGTATCTGAGCGTGCCACAACAGGCATGCGTGCCGCACGATCGGCGTCGATGTGCCTGGGGTACGTGTCGTGCGTCACACCTGCCACTGGCACAATTTCTTTGGCAATGAGCGCGGCATGATCAACGGCATGCGCATGACTTTGTAACGCGTAGGCCTCTTGCTGCGCACGCGTGTAGCCGTTTTGTGCGGCGTAGCGTGCCGCAGACAGCAGCAGGTCTGGGTCTTTGTCTGCTGTAGGTGCAAATGCGGGTCGCTCATAAGGCATGGCAACTTCGTGTTTGTGAAGCGGTCTATGCATGCGAATGGGTGAACGGCTCCACGCCTCAATACCACCGGCAATGACAACCTCTGCTTGGCCTGAAGCAATCATGGCGACGCCTAAAGAGACTGCATCTAAGCCTGCGCAGCATTGGGTGTCTACCGTGAGTGCTGCGCAGGCCTTAGGTAGTCCGGCATGTAGTGCCAACATGCGCGCAGGGTTGCCACCGGCGCCTAGAGCGTTACCCACGACAACCGCATCGACATGCGAGGCTGCCATGCCTGCGCGTTCCAACAAGGCTTGCACCACGGGTGCTCCTATGTCGTGCGCATGTAAGGCTTTGAATGCGCCATCACGCGCCACGACGGCACTGCGAGCCCATGCCGCAATCAAAGGAGCGGTGGTAGACATGGCAATGCCTTTGCAAGTGCGGGATGGTCCGTTTTGCCGCTAATAGTCAGTGGCCAGTCGGTACAGACAAGAAATCGTTTCGGGACTTTGTAGCTTTCTAACTGCGTGCGACAAACCGCTGAGAGTTGTTGTGCAGTGACCCAAGGTTCGACTGTGTTCATCTGTATCACGGCCACCACTTGTTGGCCACGAATCGGATCGGCAATGCCATGCACAGATGCTTGAGCAATGCCAGGGCAAGCCATCAACACGGCTTCTAGCTCCTCCGGAAATAAGTTCTTGCCTTGTGTGACGATCATGCGATTTTCTCGACCCACAAGGCACAAAAAACCTTGCGTATCAAAGTAGCCCATGTCACGCACAGACAACCAGTCACCGTCTCGCACCGCCGCAGTAGGGTCAGTTTGCGAGCCAACATAGTCCATGAACAACATGGGGCTGCGTACAAAAATTTGCCCCGTGCCCAGCGGTGCTTGTGGATGACGGATGTCGATCTCGACATTCGAAAAGGGTTTGCCGACGGCATGGGGTGGGGCAGACGCATCTGCATCCATCCAAGCCATGAAGCTGGTTTCAGACGCCCCGTAAAACTCAACAATGCGCGCGTTGGGAAGAAGTGCTTGAAGCTCCGTTGTGCGGTCGCGCATCCAACGCGCGCCACTGATGAGGACGAGGCGCACGTCCTCCATCGGTGACATGTTGCGGCGTGCTGCGAGATCTAGCATGAGTAGCAATTGGCTCGGCACAGCCACCAAGCATGGCGTACGACCTTGCTTTAAGGTGTCCATCATGCGTGACGCTGAGAAGCGCTCTTGCACCACCACGCCGGCACCGCTCCATAAGCCAAGCACCATGCCGAACAAAAACAACGAGTGTGAAAACCGCCCTGGGGCCAACACGGCGCTAGCCGCATCGTGACCAAATGTGTCGATGCAAACACGCAAGCTTTCTGTCCATGACCGGTGGTCACGGCGAAAGCCTTTAGGAATGCCAGTGCTGCCAGAGGTAAAGCCGATGTAAAAAGGGCTTGCGGGGTGAGGCTCTGGTGATGTGGACGCCGACGTGGAGAAACTGTTTTGTACGCTTTGGCGCACCGAACTTGGCCAATCTGGGTCGCTAACAGCCGCACAACGTCCGCTGGTGATGATGGCGAGGAAGGACACCATTTGCGCCATGGTGCCGAGTTGATCATCAACAAACACTGTCTCAGGTGCATGACTCCGCCTGAGTTGATCCGCTTGGTGTTGAACTTGCGCATAGAGCTGCGCAAAAGTCAGCGTCGCATGACCATCGTCGATTGCCACCGCCTGCGGGCGGTTTTGGGCCCAGCGCGCCAGAGGGGCATGTACGAAAGTGTCAGCCACCCAAGCGCCAATCTGGCAAGCCACGCGCTACGGTGTGAACCACGGTTGCGCACAAAGCGCACTTGATCAAATCGCCCGGTACAAACACCAAAGTGCCCATGATGGCTTGTTCCCAAGACAGGTTGGCGATGTTGACCAAACCCACCACGCCAAACACATGGACGACCAACAAACCACCGAGGGCAGAAGCCATAAAAGCGCTGATGGCTGCGCTGCGTGGTGCGTGTGTTGGCAATAAATTCATGACCCAGCCCGTCACAAGAGCGCCCACTGGCCAGCCAATGAGGTAGCCACTCGCAGGAGAAAAGAACACCCCCAAGCCGCCCCGGCCACCCGACAGCAAAGGCAAGCCCAACGCCACAGCAGCCAAGAAAAGCAGCAACGCTTGCAAGGCTCGCTTCGGGCCAAGCATGCAGCCTGCCAGCATCACGCCTAGGGTTTGCAAAGTAATTGGTACGCCCAAAGGCAAGTCAATTTTAGGAATCAGGCCGAAGACAGCAATCAAGGCTGCAAACAACGAAACCAATGCAACTGATAAAGAAGATGTGTTCATAGAAAAGTGATGGCTATTGGATCAACGACGAAGACGTACGTGCAAGGTGTCTGCCACATGGCGGGCGGACACCAGCATTTGAATGGTGAGCGGAGCCAGTATTTTAAAACCGCCAGCCTTGCCTGTACGCAGACGGTGGGCGTCATCTAAACGGCGCCAGAGAATAAAAAAATGCTCGGTAAATCGCAGCATCAGTGCCAACTGCAAAGCGAGTCGTTCAGAAGAAATTCCCAAGCGATTCAGAGGGGATAGCACATGCTCGAACACATGCAGCAAATCGCTGTAGCGCGTGGTCAGTGTGAGGGCGATACCCATCAAGGTGGTGCTGACCAAACGCAGCACGGTAATAGCGGCTAAGACGGGATGTTGCATCCACAAGTGAAACGCGGCAATCAACACACTAGCAAACCCTAAGCCCATCAGCAACGGCTTCGCGTTGGCGGTGACGCGCCCCAAAGAGGCGAAGAGGCCGATGCACACCAAGCTACTCACGCTGAGAGCGATCAGTTGATCTGTGAAAAACAACCCCGTGCCTAGTAAAGCCAAAATCGCCAACTTCGCATAGGCAGGCACGGCATGCAACCATGTGGGTTGTTCGCTGTAAAGGCTTTTCATGTGCTTTGTGCTGTTCGTAAAGCCACATCGGCTTCGTAGGCGGCACAAATATCCATACCCGGACCATCACGGCGAACTTGGCCTTGGTCTAGCCAAATGACTCGCTCAAAGTGACGCACATGATCGAGTACATGTGTGGACACGATGATTTGTTGCTGCGCTTGTGCGATATCTCGATGCAACAAGGCTTGGCCGGGTAAGTCGAGGCTTGAATAAGGCTCATCAAGCAAAAGGGTGGTGTGTGAAGCAATCATCAATGCGAGCCAGCACACATGTTGGCGCTGACCTTGGCTCAAGCTGCCAATCGCTCTCGGCGCCCAATGGGCCAGGCCACGAGCCGCGAGCCAGTCACGCACATGAACTTGTGTTGCCGCGCGGGACAGCTTGAGGCGATGCAAGCTCAGCGCCAACTCCTCTTCCACCGTCGGAAAAATGATTTGTTCATCGGGGTTTTGAAACATCATGCCCACGGCGTTTTCGCCTTGAGGCAACACAACCTGTCCTCGTTGCGGTTGGTCTAAGCCACAGATGAGCCGAAACAAACTGCTTTTGCCCGCGCCGTTGTCGCCAATCAAACCAATGCGTGACTCGTTAAGCTGGAGCGACAGTTCGACAAACACAGTTGTGCCCCCACGAATCAATGTGATTTTGTCGAGGGTGATACCGCAGGTGTTTTTAAAGGCGGAGCTGACAGACTTGGCGTGCATGTTCAAAAATAGATGACTACTTTTGATTATCGACGAGCATGCCTTGTCTTTTTAGGGTTCATCCCGTGCCAAATTGCTCAAGATGGTGAGCAGCACACGACGCGTGGTTTGAATGTCTGAGGCACTGAGCCCTTGGATGCTGACTTGGTTGGTGTCTTCTGCAAGGGGAACTAATTTTTTTTTCAACGCACGGCCTGCTGGCGTTAGGTGCACGTACATGTTTTTTTTATTGTCTGGCAATTGCCGGCGTTCGATGTAACCCAACGCCTCCATGGTTTTCATGGCGGCAAAGGTGGTGGGCTCCATCACACCTGCACGGTCGCTGAGTTCGCGCTGGGTCAGCCCATCGCTTTCCCACAAAATGCGTAGAAACGTCCAGTGTCCAAACGGAACGCCGTATTCGGCAAGGCGCATTTGCAAGGCCCGCGTGTAGGCACGTCCTGCATCGCGTACCAAGTGGGCTAAGCGGTCGTTGGGCACCGCTTCTTGCCAGTGGCGCAAGATATTGCGCGTTTCATCAGGTTTGATTTTTTTCATTCAATACTCAGGCCGCACTTGGTGGGTTGGGGTGCAAATTTGATCGCCTCGCGCAGACGCCAAAATCGCCAAGCTGACCTCCGTCGTGGCACGCGCCCATGCGCCGCTGTGCAGCACGGGCTTGCCGTGCTGCACAGCGTTGTAAAACTCGTCCATCACTTCGCTACGTGGCAAATGGGGAGGCGCTAGCGCATCGAGCTTGACCTCGAAATCCCCGTCTATCCAGACACCTTGTGGCGTCGGTCTTAAATCAGCACGATCACAACTGACGATGATCGGGCCAAAGTGTTGGTGTTGGGCGTGTGAAGGCATGGCTGCATTGCCTGTCCATTGGGGGGCCCCGTAGTTGCGGGCCGCTTTGAGCTGTGCTTCTTCGCTCGCGGTGTTGGCATTTGCCAGGCGCTTTCTTGCGACACCGTGATCGGCCCAGTTCTTGGACTGACCCAGCTCACCAATGCCGTCCATCCAGCGGTCGCTGTCGAAATGGCCGTAGCCGTTGTAACTCAAACTGGCAAACGCGCCTCCTGCAAAACCCAGCAATGCGCTATAGGCCCCTTCGGTCGGGCGTGTGCTGTCCCATGTGCCGGTATGCGCCATGACGCGGTTGACCAACCCGCCACCCAACAAACGTGCGATGTCAATTTGATGTGCAGCTTGGCTAAAGATCACCCCGCCACCGGCTTGTGTGTCTAGCTCTTCGGGTCGACGCGGGCGATACAAAAAATCGGTGTAATTCAGTGCGTGAATCATGCGCACTTGTCCGAATTCACCGCTTTGAATGAGCTGGTGCGCTTTCAAAATGGGGGCATTGAAGCTGTGGCTGTGCCCCACCATCAACACCACGCCCGCGCGAGTCGTCGCTTCAATCATCCGTGTGCACTCATCCAGCGTGAGTGCCATGGGTTTTTCTACCATCACATGTTTGCCATGTGCTGCCGCCATTTCTACTTGTGCGGCATGCAGCTGGTGAGGCGTGGCAATGTAGATGGCCTGCACTTGAGGGTTGGCGCACAAGGCTTCAAAGCTGCTGTCGCACACAACACCAAAGTCCCTTTCAAATTGTGCGCAAGCTAAAGGTTGAGGATCTGTGGCAGCGACCAATTGAATACGTGGGTCGTTGGCCAATGTCGGAAGCATCAAGGTGAATGCCCGTCCCAAACCCGCAACACCCAAGCGCAGTCTTGACGTGTTCATAAGTCGAGCACCAAGTCGGGGGATTTGGCGCGCGACACACACACCATGATCTGATGTGCATGCTCGTCAGGGCGAAGCACCAAGTCGCGATGCTCTGCCTCTCCAGAGATCAGGCCTGTGCGGCAGGAGCCGCATGTGCCGCTTTCGCAAGAGCTTGACACCGCATGGCCGCAGGCGCGCAAAGCTTCCAAAATGCTTTGATGGGCAGGCACTGTCACACGCGTGCCAGACTTTTGCAGCACCACATCAAACGCTAGGTTTTCAGCAAACCCCGTTTGCACGGCCCCAAAACTTTCAAAATGGATGCGTTCGGTGGGCCAATGCCCCGTCATATCGCGCACGCTGTCCATGAGGCCTTGCGGGCCGCAGCAATACACATGGGCGCTGGTGGGGCGCTCGAAGATCGGCCACAGATCAAGGGCTTGCGAAGGGTCGCCGTGGTCATGGTGTAGCTTCACGAGGCCTACGAGCTCGGGTGTATTCAACGCCTCTTTGAACGCAGTTGCTTCTGCATCTCGTGTGCAGTAGTAAAGCTTGAAATCGGTGCGACCTTGGCTGACCAAGTGACGAATCATTGACAAGATTGGCGTAATGCCAATGCCACCTGCCACAAAGATATACGAGGGTGCAGCTTCGTTCAATTCAAACAAATTGACCCAAGGCAAAGTAGGAAGCAAGTCGCCTTCATGCACATCGTCCACCATGCTTTGTGAACCACCTCGACCTTTGGCATCTCGCTTGACCGCGATTTGCCAAGCCGCAGTGTCCTCTGGATCTCCGCACAAAGAATAGCTGCGGCGCACACCCATGGGTGTTTGTAGCGTGATGTGCGCGCCAGGCGTGAAGGCAGGTAAAGCCTGCCCTTGCGGATGTGCAAGTTCAAACAAGGTGATGTCTGTGGCTAGCAATTGTTTGCTTGTGACGCGCAGCGGGGTGAAGTGTTCGCTCATAAAACTGTTGTGCTTTGTGTGACAGGGGTTGAGTTGACATAGATCAAGAATTCAAATAATCTTAGTCAACTAACTATTTTTTTGCAAGCTCAAAAAGGAAATTTATGTTGACGCCAGAAGAAAACGATTTGTTGTGTCGCGTAGAACGCAAAGCCCCGATGGGCCAACTGATGCGTCGCCATTGGCAAGCCATTTGCCTACTGGAAGAGGTGAGTGAGCCCGATGGTCAACCTATCCGTGCGCGCGTGTTGGGCGAAGATTTGGTGGTCTTCCGTGATACCGAGGGTCGCGTGGGCGTGATGGACGAGTACTGTCCACATCGTCGGGCATCGTTGGTGTATGGCCGCAACGAAAACTGTGGGTTACGTTGCCTTTATCACGGCTGGAAAATGGACGTCGCTGGCAATGTGATTGAGATGAGTTCAGAGCCTGTCGCCAGCGGCATGGCTGGCAAAGTCAAGCACACGGCCTACCCCACCAAAGAGTGGGGAGGTTTTGTGTGGGCCTATATGGGGCCTGCTGAGACGATGACTGAATTCACGCCGCCGCCTTGGGCGCCGACAGAAGATGTGCGTGTGTCGATTGCCAAAATCATCATTCCATGCAACTGGGCGCAAATTTTGGAAGGCCAAATCGACTCGGCGCATAGCTCTAGCTTGCATTCGTCGGACATGGTGCCTGCCCGGGTGGATGGTGCGAAAGCGACAGACAAGAACTGGTTGCGGCCCTCGACCGATAAGGCCCCACGTATGCAAACCCAACGTGATGCGTATGGCTTTCGCTATGCCGCCATTCGCCGCCCGATTCACAATGCCGCCACGCACGACTATGTGCGCTCGACGGTGTTTGTGGCGCCGGCGTCGGCCTTGATTCCTCCCAACAACCTGTACAACGTGGCCAACATCAACACCGCCATTGATGACACGCACACTGCATTTCACTTCATCGCATGGGGTGACCCTGCGACGACGCCAGAAACAGCCACATGGCGTCAGTTTTTGTGCGCGCAAGTGGGCATCGATGTGGATGCCAAGTTCAAACCTGTGCGCACTGTCGAGAATGACTTCATGCAAGACCGTCAAGCCATGAAGGCGGGGAATTTCACGGGCATTCCCGGAATCCCCAACCAAGACATGGCCATGTGGATCACGATGGGGCCGATTGCAGATCGCACCCATGATCGTTTGGGGGCGAGTGATTTAGCCATCGTGGAATTCCGTCGTCAGATGGTGGATGCCGTTCAAAGTTTCATGAAAGGTGAGCCGCCTATTGGGGTTGGCCCGCTGCGCATCCCGAGCTCGATGTGTTCGTATCAAGCCGTGATTCCCAAAGAGGTGGATTGGCGTGACTACAACGCTGAACCCGTTTCATTAAAAAATAATCAGGAGGCCAACCATGAAACGTCGTGATTTAAGTGTTGCATTGATATCGCTGGGCGTATTTCCTACGTTAAGCAAGGCGCAGTCTGCATATCCATCTCGACCTATTCGTTTGATTGTGCCTTTCCCCCCTGGCGGCGGCGCTGACAATTTAGCTCGAATCGTGATGCCCAAAGTCGCAGAAATACTAGGACAGCCCATCATCATTGACAACAAGCCTGGTGCTGGTGGCAATGTAGGCAGTGAGCAGGCTGCACGTTCCGCAGCAGATGGCTACACCTTACTTTACGGGACAAATGGCACGCACGGCATTAATCATGCACTTTATAGTCGCACAGGCTTTGAACTGCGTGATTTTTCAACGGTAGGGCGCGTCAGCTTTATTCCTGCAGTTCTCGTCGTTAATCCTTCGGTACCGGCTGATTCAGTCTCGCAGTTTTTAGCGTATTTGAAAATGAATCCAGGCAAAGTTTCCTACGCTTCAGCGGGAAACGGGACGACATCCCATATGGCTGGCGAAGCATTTAAAAGACAAGCTAATGTTGACATTCAACACATCCCCTACAAAGGGGGAGGCGCAGCTTTGACAGGATTGATCGCTGGTGAGGTCCAGATGATGATAGATCTTGCTGCTAATTTGATGCCGCAAGTGCGTGCAGGAAAACTCAAAGCCTTGGCTGTCACATCACGTCAACGTCTTGCTTCGTTGAGTGATTTGCCTACGCTTGATGAAATTGCGCTGAAAGGTTTTGATTTGGTGGCAAGCGATGGCATCTATGCCCCATCAGGAACTCCACCAGCCATCATTGAAAAATTCAATCAAGCGTTGAATCGTGCATTGGGCGATTCAGAAATTGTCGAGCGTTTGCGCTCGCGGGGTGCAGAGCCTATTCGTGGAACGCCACAAGAGCACTTAGCGCACATCACTCGAGAATTTCCCATTTGGACGCGCCTGGTTAAAGATGTCGGTGCAAAAGTAGATTAAAAAAAGAGGGGCATTGATGAAATTTATTGGAACTCCACCTGCTTTGCCTGCGAAGCTCATTGCTACGAGTAAGCACTTTCAGGCACTAGAAAATTTTTTTCAAGTATTTGCAGTGCGCCCAGGCGAAAGAGTCTTGATGTTGACAGATCCGTTATTGGATATTGGCGTCATTCAAGCTATTCAGGGGTTATGCCAATCGCGTGGTGCAATTTTTCAAATGTACATGGCACCGAATACGCGTTTGCCTAGTGTTCCCGAAGAGGTCAAGCCACTGATCAGTTCGGCGCAATTCATTGTCTCTACATGGTTTTGTTCGATTGAGGATCCCTTTAACGTTGCGCAACGTAAGGCGGGACAGCGTTGGGTGAAGATTACCTACTTCCGTGATCTTGATTTGCTTCACACAGATCAGGCCGCTTTCCCCGTTGATTTAGTGGGTGCCATCATTCGCGCAACCGAAAAGAGGTTCCCAAAGGGTGAGGACTTCACGCTTCGCTTCACTGATGTACGCGGTTCAGATTTAAAAATTCCATACACCGCAGCGATGCGTGATGCGATGTTTGCTGGTAACCGTTGGCGAGGAAAAATGAAGGCAGATGAGCCCGGTTGTTACGTTCACTATTTGCCAACGCATGGTCCCAACTTTTGGGATAGTACGGCAATGAAAAACGACACCGATGCCACGATTGCAATAGACGGCATTCTTTATCCTCAAACGGCAATAGGTTTCAATGAGCCCTTTTCCGAAAAAATTGGCGTTGTTTTTAAAAATCGTTACGTCACTGAAGTTCGAGGCGAATCACGCGAAGCATCTTTGTTGCGTGACATGTTATTGGGCGGAAAACTCATCGAGGGCGGTGGTTGTGGATTCAATCCCAAGGCGCCACGACATACGATTTATCCAGCAGGCTCGAATGCGCCGGGTGCTTTGCATTTTGGAATCGATTTAGTGAAACCTTCTGACTGGATTCGTCGCAATATGCCCGATTGGGAGGAACCACCGATACATCAAGATTTGGTGACGTTGGACAGTACGGTCACTGCGGGTGATCAACTTGTAATTAAGGATGGCTTTTTGTGCGCTTTACTAGATCCAGAGGTGATGCAAGCTGCTGAAGCATACGGGGATCCTGTGTCATTACTTCAGTCACCTGACACGGTATAAATTTTCTTTCTATCTATCACGGAGACATTCATGACTCAAAAAAGTCGAAGAAATTGGATCAGTCAAACTGCTATTGGCGGTGTTTTATTTGTGCTGGGCTCATCTTTCGTTTTCGCGCAGAGCTATCCCAACCGCTCCATCAAATTCATAGTGCCGTATTCGGCTGGCGGGTTACCTGACACCGTGGCTCGCATTTATGCGCAACGCTTAGGTGAACGCTTGGGGCAGCCGGTGGTTGTGGACAACAAACCCGGGGCAAATGGTGTTGTTGCAGCACAAGCGATGGCGTCATCGCCCAAAGATGGTTACACCTTTTTGGTCACCGACGGCTCGATGTTTTCTATCAACCCTGCGCTCTACAAAACGATTAGCTATGACTACAAGCGTGACTTTGTGCCTGTCTCATTGGCTGCGCGCGCGCCTTTGTATTTGGCGGTGCATCCGAAAATTCCCGCCAACAATCTGCGCGAATTGATCGCCTTGGCCAAGAGCAAACCGGGCACGTTGACCTATGGGTCTTCAGGGATTGGCAGCACACACCACTTGAGCATGGAGGCGTTCAAAGCCGCTTTGTCTTTGGACATCACGCACATCCCTTTCAAAGGCACAGGCCAATCGGTACCTGCGTTAATTGGCGGGCAAGTGGACATGTTGTTCTCTGCTCTGCCATCACTGTCTGGTTTCGTCAAAGCAGGTCAGGTGCGTTTGATTGGCAATAACGCAGGCAAACGCTCAAGCCAAGAGCCAAATGTGCCGACGCTGGCCGAGGTGATCCCCGGTTTTGACTTCGCTCCCATCATCGGTGTGTTGGCCTCGACCGGCACACCTCAAGCCGCGATAGACCGTATCAGTGCTGAAATGACGGCTGTGGCCAAGCAGCCAGAGACCATCCAAATTTTGAGTAACGCTGGCATCGAAGCGATTGGCGGTAGTGCGAGCGAGTATGGTCGCGCCATCGTGGACGAAAACGAACGCTTGGGCAAAGCTGTCCAAAGTGCTGGTATCAAACAACAGGAGTAATGTGTGAGTCGATTGAAACTGAGCTTTGCATGTTGGAACTACGACCGTACGCGTGCCTTGATGGATGGCACGGTCCCTGTCGATGGCATTGACCTGAACTACTTGAACTTGCCTGTGGAAGAAACCTTCTTTCGCATGGCGCGTTTCCAAGAGTTTGATGTGGCCGAAATGTCACTGTCGTCCTATTGCGTGACGCTGTCTAAACCTGAACGCCCATTTGTGGCTTTGCCAATTTTCCCTTCGCGCTTTTTCCGTCACTCGTGCATTTATGTCAATGCAAACAGCGGCATCAAAGAGCCCAAAGATTTGATCGGGAAGCGCATCGCCAGCCCTGAATACCAAATGACGGCCCCTGTTTGGATTCGCGGGATCTTGTCTGATCACTACGGTGTTCCCGTGGATGCGCAACCGTATTTGTTTGGTGGCGAAGAAGAGGCCGGGCGCATTGAAAAAATGAAGCTGCAATTGCCGCCGAATATCCAAGTCAATCCCATTGGCCCCACGCAAACCTTATCGCAAATGCTGCATGAAGGTGAGCTGGATGCGCTGTACACCGCGCGCATGCCATCTTCTTTCCTCAAAGGCGATGGCAAGGTCAAGCGCTTGTTTGAGAACTATGTCGATGTCGAGCGTGCTTATTACCGAGAAACGGGCATCTTTCCTATCATGCACACGGTGGTCATTCGCCGCGAAGTGTATGAAGCCAATCGTTGGATTGCTCAGTCGTTGACCAAAGCCTTTATCGAAGCACAGCGCCGCACCTATGAAGATTTATATGAAACTGCGGCGCTCAAAGCGATGTTGCCTTGGTTGACCGCACATGTTGAAGATGCACGCCGTGAGTTTGGCGACGATTGGTGGTCTTACGGTTTAGAAAAAAACCGAAAAACATTGGAGACCTTCACGCGCTACCACCATGAGCAAGGTTTGTCCCCTCGCAAGCTGGATGTGGCCGAGTTGTTTGCGCCAGAATCGCTCGAAGCTTTCAAAATTTAAACCTCTGTCTAAGGAGCCGATATGAAGAATCGTTTTCAATGGGTGGTTGTCGGTGTGTTGAGTTTGCTCAGTGCCGCCAGTCAAAGCTTTGCGCAAAACTTTCCGAACAAGCCCATTCAAATCATCGTGCCTGTCGCCGCTGGCGGGGGTACAGATTTACTGGCACGAACGCTGGGACAAAAAGTCAGCGAGGTGCTGGGTCAACCGGTGGTGATTGAAAATCGCTTGGGTGCAGGTGGCAATATCGGCGTAGAAATGGTGGCCAAGGCCAAGCCCGATGGCTACACGCTGTTGGTCTCACCCGGAACCATCGCCACCAACGTGGCGGTGTATCGCAAGTTGCCTTATGACTTGCTCAAAGACTTGCAAACCATCACCTTGGTGGGGCAAACCGGCTCGGTGTTGGTGGTCCACCCTTCCGTGAAAGCGAACAATCTGCGTGAATTTGTGGACTTGGCCAAAGCCAGCCCCGGTGAGTTGAACTATGGCTCTGCTGGCATGGGCAGCCCGCAGCATTTGCATGCTGAATTTTTTAACCAACTGGCAGGAACCAAAACGAATCACATTCCCTACAAAGGCCAGTCGCAAGCCATGACCGATTTGGTTGGCGGGCAGCTCGCTTATATGTTTAGCCCTGTTCAAAATGCGTTGCCCTACATTCAGCAAGGGCGTATTCGTGCGCTGACCATGGCTGCTTCGCAGCGCAATCCCAATTTGCCACAAGTGCCGTCACTGGCAGAAAGTGGATACAAAGGCGTGGACTTGGCCAATTGGTTTGCTGTCTATGCGCCTGCTGGCACACCGCCTGCGATTGTGAAAAAACTCAACGCAGCTTTTGTGCAGGTAGGCAAAACACCTGAGATGAAAGCCAAGTTTGAAAAGCTAGGTTTCGAGCCTTTTTTCACCTCGCCTGAAGATGGCACAGACTTCATGCGCGCCGAGTTGGTGCGCTGGGCTCGCGTGGCCGCCTATGCAGGCATCAAAGCGGAATAACGAGAACATCATGACAACACAACTCTTAGAAGACTTAGCCCTGGCCAACCACATCTTGGTTAACGAGGGGGTACTGGATGGCTTTGGCCATATCAGCGTGCGCAGTCCGAGCAACCCCGAGCGCTTTTTCATTGCCCGCAGCATGGCGCCTGCTTTGGTCGAAGTGCAAGACATTGTGGAGGTCGATTTGGACGGCAACGTTCACGACGCACAGGGTCGCCGCACTTACGTTGAGCGTTTCATCCACAGCGCCATCTACAAAGCGCGTCCTGATGTGATGTCGATCGTCCACAGTCATTCGCCTGCTGTTATTCCGTTTGGTGTCACAGGTGAGCGCTTGCGTCCTATTTGTCACATGAGCGGGTTTTTAGGTGCGGTGACACCTGTTTATGAAATTCGTCACAGTGCAGGTGAGAACACGGATTTGCTGATCAGTACCCAAGCCTTGGGTGAGTCTCTGGCGGCAGTGCTCGGCCAATCCAATGTGGCACTCATGCGTGGCCACGGCAGCGTGACGGTGGGCGTTTCTATCAAACAAGCCGTGTTTCGTTCCGTTTATACCGAGAGCAATGCGCGCTTGCAGAGCGAAGCATCGCGTTTGGGAGAGATTAACTTCCTCACAGAAACCGAGGCGAAAGCCACGTCCGATATGAATGATTTGCATCTGGATCGCCCTTGGGAAATGTGGAAACGCAATGCACTGAAAAGGGGCTAGATATTTAAATCCATCTGGGTATAGCTAGGGCATTCCCGAGGGTAACTGTCTCTAGAATGTGAAGCTCTCATTCATTATTTCAAATGGAGCCTCACATGAAAAAGCAGTTCGTTACCTTGGCTGTTGCCACCCTGTTGGCTGGCACCGCATTTGCGCAAGCCAATGACACCCTCGCCAAAGTTAAAGCCGCAGGCGCCATCACCATGGGTGTGCGCGACTCTTCAGGCGCGCTGTCTTACACCTTGGGTGACGGCAAGTATGTGGGCTACCACGTTGAGATTTGCCAACGCATCATTGCCAACCTCGAAAAGGCCGCTGGCAAAAAGTTGGAAGTCAAGTACACCCCTGTGACCTCACAAAACCGGATTCCTTTGGTGGAGAACGGCACCGTGGACATCGAGTGCGGCTCGACTACCAACAACGAAGCTCGCCAAAAGCAAGTGGCGTTCGCCTTCACCACCTACGTGGAAGAAGTGCGTATCGCAGTGCGCGCCAACTCTGGCATCACCTCTATTGCTCAGCTGAACGGCAAGAACGTGGCTACCACCACAGGTACAACTTCTGTGCAATTGCTTCGTAAGAACGAGCGCGCTACTGGCGTTGACTTCAAAGAAGTGTTCGGCAAAGACCACGCAGACAGTTTCTTGTTGCTCGAGTCTGGCCGTGCTGATGCGTTCGTGATGGACGGCCAAATCTTGGCTGGCAACATCGCCAACTCCAAAGCCCCCGCCGATTTCAAAATCGTCGGCGAAGTGTTGAACGTCGAGCCCATCGCCATCATGTTTCGCAAGGATGATCCAGCCTTCAAAAAATTGGCTGACGACACCATTGCCGGTTTGGCTAAGTCTGGCGAACTCGCCAAGCTGTACGACAAGTGGTTCGTCCAAGCCATCCCGCCTAAGAACATCAAGCTAGGCATGCCTGCCAGCGATGCCAACAAGGATGCGTGGAAAAACTTGAACGACAAGCCTGTCGAAGCCTACGCCAAGAAGTAATTTCAGCACGCACAAAAACAACGACACAACATGACACTCGATTGGCAGGTTTTTCTTCAGGACGATGGTGGGGGACGCACCTACCTCGAGTGGATGTTTGAGGCCTGGGGCTGGACACTGTCCGTCGCAGGCAGCGCGTGGGTGGTGGCGATGGTGTCGGGGTGCCTGATGGGCGTTCTGCGCACCTTGCCCCAAGACACGCGCTTGAACGTTTGGTTAGCCAGACTCGCCAACGCGTGGGTGGAACTGTTTCGCAACATCCCCGTGTTGGTCCAAATTTTTCTCTGGTACTTTGTGTTACCCAAGGTCTTCCCGGCCATGCAACAAGTACCCGGTTTTGTGTTGGTGGTGTTGGGGCTGGGCTTCTTCACCTCCTCACGCGTGGCCGAGATGCTGCGCGCAGGCATTCAAGCCATGCCACGCGGCCAGCGCTATGCGGCCATGGCCATGGGCTTCACCACTTGGCAGACCTACCGCTATGTGCTGCTGCCCATTGCGTTTCGCACCATCTGGCCGCCACTGACCAGTGAGTCCATGAACTTGCTCAAAAACTCGTCGGTGGCCTTTGCTGTGTCGATTGCTGAACTCACCATGTACGCCATGCAAGTGCAAGAAGAAACCTCGCGCGGCGTGGAGGTGTACTTGGCGGTGACGGCGCTGTACACCGTGTCTGCCTTTGCTGTGAACCGTGTGATGGCTTTCATTGAACGCCGTATGCAAATCCCTGGCCTCGTGGTTGCAGGGAATGTCGGCGGGGGGCACTGAGCATGAGCGCACTCGATTTTTCTTTTATCGAATGGGACATCTTCAACAAGTTTGTGTTGAAGGGCCTGCTATTCAGCGTGGAGCTGACCATCGTGGCTACCGTCGGCGGCATTGTGTTTGGCACCTTGCTCGCGCTCATGCGCTTGTCGGGCAACAAGGCGCTAGAGCTGCCTGCGGTGGTCTACGTCAACGGCATGCGCTCCATCCCCTTGGTGATGGTGATTTTGTGGTTCTTTTTGCTGATCCCGTTTTTGATTGGCCGCTCCATCGGGGCGGAGCTGTCGGCCACCATCACCTTTGTGGCGTTTGAGGCGGCGTACTTCAGCGAGATCATGCGGGCGGGCATTCAGTCCATCCCGCGTGGTCAGGTCATGGCCGGTCAAGCCTTGGGCATGAGCTATGGGCAAAACATGCGCCTGATTGTGTTGCCACAAGCGTTTCGCAACATGATTCCGGTGCTGCTCACCCAAACCATCATCTTGTTCCAAGACACCTCGCTGGTCTACGCCATTGGTGCGTATGACTTGCTCAAGGGTTTTGTCACCGCAGGCAAGATTTATGGCCGCGTGGAAGAGGTGTACATCTTGGCCGCCTTGGTGTACTTCGTGATCTGTTTTGGCCTCTCGGCCCTGGTGCGTCGCTTGCAAGCGCGCATCGCCATCATTCGTTGAGCGCAGACAAGCGCCCAAGTCAAAAATTCGCTGGAGTAGCCCGTGATTGAATTAAAAAATGTGTCCAAGTGGTACGGCCCTGTGCAGGTGCTGAACAATTGCTCGACCAGCATCCAAAAGGGTGAGGTGGTGGTGGTCTGTGGCCCCTCAGGCTCAGGCAAGTCCACCCTCATCAAAACCATCAATGCCTTGGAGCCGTTCCAACAAGGCGAGATTTTTGTGGACGGCATCGCCGTGCACGGCAAAGACACCAACCTGCCCCAACTGCGCAGCCGTGTGGGCATGGTGTTTCAGCACTTCGAGCTGTTCCCGCACTTGTCGGTGACCGAGAACTTGACCATTGCTCAGCAAAAGGTCTTGGGCCGCAGCGAAGAAGAAGCCCGTGCCCATGGTTTGAAATACCTAGAGCGCGTGGGCCTGATGGCGCACAAAGACAAGTTCCCCGGCCAGCTCTCAGGCGGGCAACAGCAACGCGTGGCGATTGCCCGCGCCCTGAGCATGGACCCGATCGTGATGTTGTTTGACGAACCGACCTCGGCGCTTGACCCCGAGATGGTGGGTGAGGTGTTGGACGTGATGGTGGACCTGGCCAACGAAGGCATGACCATGATGTGCGTGACCCACGAGATGGGTTTTGCACGCAAAGTGGGTAGCCGCGTGATTTTTATGGACGTGGGGGGCAAGGTGTTGGAAGACTGCTCGAAGGATGAGTTCTTCAATCACCCAGAAAACCGTCAGCCACGGACCAAAGAGTTTTTGAACAAGATCTTGGCGCACTGATTTTTGTCTTCGCGTCGGAGAGGGTTGCGCGGCTTGAGTGCGGCGGCTTCCTCATGCTGGAGTACCAGAAATCGTCAGCCGCCGCACCCAAGCCGCGCAACTGTTTCATCACGTCGCAGTCTGTGGGTAGAGGCAGTGGGCAGGTGACGATTTCTGGTGCCCCAGTATGAGAAACCTGCTCACTGCCTCCGCCCACAGCGAGCTCAGAAACAACAGCAACTTCGTCGACAATCAATACTATGACGCAAGAAATCACCATCACAAGACCCGACGACTGGCACCTGCATGTGCGCGATGGCGCTGCACTCAACACCGTGGTGCCCCACACCGCCGCCGAATTTGGCCGCGCCATCATCATGCCCAACCTCAAGCCCCCCGTCACCACGGCGGCGCAAGCGCTTGAGTACAAACAACGCATCTTGGCAGCTGTGCCGCAAGGCATGAGCTTCGAGCCATTGATGACGCTCTACCTCACCGACAACTTGCCCGCTGACGAAATCGCCCGTGCCAAAGACGCAGGCGTGGTCGCCGCCAAGCTCTACCCTGCAGGCGCCACCACCAACAGCGATGCAGGCGTGACGGACATGCGAAAAACCTACAAAACACTCGAAGCCATGCAAAAGGCAGGCATGTTGTTGTTGGTGCACGGTGAAGTCACCAGCCCCGACATCGACTTGTTTGACCGCGAAGCCGTGTTCATCGACACCCAGCTCATTCCCTTACGCCGTGATTTCCCCGAACTCAAAATTGTGTTTGAGCACATCACCACCGCAGAGGCTGCGCAATACGTGGCCACGAGCGACAAATACACGGGCGCTACCATCACAGCGCATCACTTGCTGTACAACCGCAACGCCATCTTCACTGGTGGCATTCGCCCGCATTACTACTGCTTGCCGGTGTTGAAACGCGAGACACATCGCCAAGCTTTGGTGAAGGCTGCCACCAGTGGCTCACCCAAATTTTTCTTGGGTACCGATAGTGCGCCACACCCCGCACAGCTCAAAGAACACGCCACTGGATGCGCAGGTTGCTACACCGCACACGCAGCCATGCCCATGTACGCCGAAGCATTTGACAACGCGGGCGCGCTCGACAAACTCGAAGGCTTCGCCAGCTTCCACGGCGCAGACTTTTACGGTTTACCGCGTAACACGGGCACGCTCACGCTGCGCAAAGAAAGCTGGACGCCGCCCGAGAGCTTTGTCTTTGGTGAAGCAGATTTGAAACCCTTGCGTTCTGGCGAGGCCCTGCCTTGGCGCGTGGTTTAAGTCCAAAAACTGAAGGCTTTGCAGGCGCTGTTTTAGCCGAAATAGATTGGTCTCAACCGTGGTTCGCACCGTGGCGCGAACTGGGTGAACCCACGGCACGACAAGCACTGCGACAGCAAAGCGTCGCCGAGGCTCTTAACGCCATCACATGCGCAGCCAAGCGCGAGGTCAGTGCTGGTTCGGGTGATATTGCGAGCGCAGCGAGCGTGAACACGACCAGTGCTGACCTCGTGCTTGGCGATGCCAGCGAGGTGAAGTTCGTTCCCCAATCAGTCCTGCCCGAAGGCTACGCCTACGAAGACTTCATCTTCAAAACTGCCCAAGTCCCCACCAGAGACGGCCTGCACGACTTTTTCAACGGCCTGTGCTGGCAGCGCTTCCCACTGGCCAAACGCCGCTTGAACCAATTGCAAGCCGCTGAGATTGAAACCCAAGGTATACGCGCCACACGCGGCCCTGTGCGCGATGCGCTCACGCTGTTTGATGAAAACGTGGTGCTCATGCACGCGCCCGACGACGTATGGGCCGCCTTGCAAGCGCGTGATTGGCTGAAGTTGTTTGTGGACTTGCGCGAGCAATGGCAACAAGTGCATCTGGTGTTGTTTGGTCATGCCTTGCTTGAAAAATTGGTGAACCCCTATAAGTCCATCACCGGCCATGTGTATCGCGTGGCGAATGACGTCAATCCGCACGATGAAGCTGCGCTAGACGCGTGGTTGGTGCAAGATCTGGTGCCGACCAAGCTCGCGACTAAGCCCTATGAGCCGCTGCCTGTATTGGGTGTGCCTGGTTGGTGGCCCGCCAATGCGGATCGTGCCTATTACGAAGACACGCATGTTTTCCGCCCCAAGCGCGAAGTGCCAGCAAAATAAGCAGCTGCCACAGCCGTGCGTTGGCTTAGTTTTTGTGTGGATTTGTGCGACGTTTCGCTTGATTGACCGGCAATCACCTCTACCATTCAAAGCCTGCGGTTCTTTATCTTCACCGCTGAAAAGGAAACCATGAAACGCATTCTTCTGTTCGTCCTCACCAACCTCGCTGTCATGGTGGTGCTGGGGGTCGTCGCCAGTTTGCTCGGCGTC